>Ga0099851_1000139_pt1 | contig 28683 bp, 74 predicted proteins | sample CB_VirMetaG_6_FD_78176 | JGI IMG/M metagenome (GOLD analysis project Ga0099851, IMG submission 78176) | Freshwater to marine saline gradient viral communities from Chesapeake Bay - CB_1508_2 Viral MetaG | ecosystem: Environmental > Aquatic > Marine > Coastal | place: USA: Chesapeake Bay... | reverse complement strand
CCCCAAGCCGCCGAGCTTGAAGGAGCAGGCGCTTGAAGCACTCAAGCACGCGGAAGAGGGTTGGCGCCCTGTACCTGATGACTGCGCTCTAATCCGCCGCGCTCTTGAGGCGCTGCCTGACTAACACAAATTCCAGACCCACAAGACAACATCACCTTTCTTTCTCATGACTGACAACAACCACCCAATCACTCCGCCGGATGAGCTGGTGCAGGAATGGATTAACAAACACTATGGATGCAAGGTTCACCGAGAATTTTTTGGCCTTGAGCGCACTATTGCCACCCAAGCCGCCCGCTGGGGAGCAGATATAGAGCTGGATGCGTGCTGTGAGTGGATGGGCTGTTACTCCGCCGCCGAAGTTGACGCTCGTGATCTCCGCTTGGCCCGCCGCCCGAAGCCGCCGAGCTTGAAGGAGCGCATAGCCACAGCAATTGCTCATGGTGACGCATGCATTGCCTTGGAGTTACTTGATCAAGCCCTGCCCTCTTAGTCAACATCACTTCTTTCCTCATGAGCCATCCCGATTTTGAGCTTTTTGAGCGTTTCGCTAAGCTCTCGCTTGATCTTCGCGCTACGGCAGCAGTTGTTCAGAACGATCATGATAGCCTTATTTCAGATGCGATGATCACCGCCGACGATGTTTGCAGAAACACCAGGCAGTTCATTGCACGGTGTGAGGAGCACATCGCAGAATTGCAATCTCTTCAATGCGCCACAGTGCGACGACTGGAAGCTGTGCTAGCTGCCTTAGAAACGAGTCAGCCCCACAGTGTTGAGCCTCTTTATTCCACCTCACTTTTCTTTCAATGACTGTCTCAACCATCACCCCAAAACAGCAGCAACGGATCGCTGATCTGCTATCCACAATGATCCTGCCCGCAGGATTGGGCAACGAGGAGAATGCGTGTTCGATTGCAGCAATCAATCTGGCGCTTACGGGTCGGCTTACTGATGAGGTACCGGACTGCATGAGCGAAGTGATCGGTCGCTGGATAATGGCCACCCAGGACTCGATGCCTGCCGAAATGCGTAATAGCTTGGAGTGGAAACGACTACTACCGCTAGCGGCAGGTACTGGCCGCAAATGTGAAAGCGAACGGGTGGCGCTCATCGTGCAATGGATGTGGGAGACCGTGCTACCGACGATTCAGCCATTTGCTGATGAGAACGGCTTTGGAACCGAGTGGCGCGTGATGCTGCAGCAACGAACGACCCCCGCCGCCGCCGTCGCCACCCGCGCCGCCGCCCACGCCTCCGTCTTCTCCGCTGACGCCTGGCGGCAATTCAACCCCTGCGGCCTTCTGGAGCGATTGATCGCTGTCAACTAAAACGCCCACTCACTTGGTCAACATCCCTAACCACCATGACCGTCTACAAACAACTGTGCACTGAACTGGTGGAGAAGCTGGATGAGCTGAACTGCCGCTACAACGTGCCCAATCAGTCAGCCTTGATTGAACGCGCCCTTGCCGCCCTAGCCGAGCCCGAGCCAGATCCTGAGGAGGTAAAGAAATGGCTCATAACGAATTGCGTCCTCTCCGGTATGCCACCCGCGCCATATCGAACATGGAACGAATGGGCAGAGGCAGTCGTGTCAGCCAAGGTGATACAAGGGGTTCACATCAAGGCCCTTGAGGATCCCCGATGACTTTGTTTTTCGGCTAATCCTCCCAGTCAACATCACTAACCACCATGCCTAAGTATTCAGTCCTAGTTCCGTTTACCGGCTCAATGTCCGTAGAAGTTGACGCCGACAACCCTGCAGATGCGAAAGAGGCTGCGTTCGAGGTTGAGTTTGATATTCGCAGTGTTCACGAGCTTGAATTCCACGACCATGTTGTTAGGGGCAACGTATTTTGTGGGGTTTTGAATTCAATGGAAGTTGAGCTAATTGACGATGACGATGACGATGATGATGATGATGATTAACCTGAAACCCTTTAGTCCATCCCACTAACCACCCCATGATTGAATTCAAGATCCTTGATAGAATTTTATTCTCCATGTTTGTGTCTCTTGTTGAATTGTTTATCTGGAGCATTCGATGACTTACCCCGCTTCCCTGAGCCCCGCTGCACAAGCAGTACTCGATGCGTTTCTTGGAGACGCTGAAGACACTGGATTGCAGATGGACGATCTGCGTGAAAACGTTGCTGCCGCTATATATGCATTGGCAGACCAAGTGGTGCCGAAACGCGAAATTCCTCGCTATGCGGGGGAGAATGCCCTGGCCGACTGGTCTGCCCGTGACGATGTAAGGGACGATCTCCTCCGTATTGCAAACGAACTTAACAATGGCTAAGAGAATTATCGAACACTTCGGCAAATCCACCGCCGTCGTCCTCTCCGTACCCACTGACCTGGATTACTGGACACGTGATGGTAAGCGTGTAAACTTTAGGGTGGGGAGGATCAACAATCCTCGAGTACCCGATTGGACCGGTTTCAGCGTTCTTATTTGGATTTTTAACCTCTACATCGCATGGAGAAAGCCTAATGGCTGAACTTTCCCCACAAACCCAATCCGTCTACAATGCCTTCAATCGCGTCGGCCTCTATAACGAAGCCAGCTTCCAGACCGATCGTCTCGCCCTTGGTGCTGCGTTGGTGGCGTTAGCCGACCAGGTCACACCCTTGTTCGATGATCCCGAATTTTTTGTGGGAAACTGTTGCGAAAGAGTCCTTGCACAAGAGCGTGAGGAAACCAGGGCGGCGATCCTGGAGATTGCTACTGAGTTGAGGCGGGTATAACAAATACTAATACCCGCAAGCTCTCTCCTCTCCCTTAGACTAAGGACCCACCAACCCACACTCACCATGCTCTTCAAGCTCCCTGAAGACCTGCGCAAGTCTCTTTCTGGTGAAGTTAAGGCCGTAAAAGCTGCACCGACAAAGCCTAAGACCCACACCCTCGGCAAAGTAGACGACCTATTCCCCCTAGAGCTTCTGTCTAAGGACGAGCAGCTTAAGGTTGTCGACGAAGTGGCCACGATCAAGTCAATTTACAGAGTAAATGGGAGTCACGTTAAGGGAAAATTCTGGTCAAAGGGTGAATATTCTTTTTATCTAGCCTATAACTCCGGACTTTGGTTGTCTTTTTGGTCCAAAAAGTACGATAAAAACAGCAATTTTATTTTCGGGTTTAGCCTTGCCTTTAACAAGAATAAAAACAAAGAAAACAGTACTCTTTCTGGCATGTATAACAAACTTTCTGATCACATAAAGAACAGTTTTGTAGATAAAAGATATCTTAAATCTAACTTTAGCTATTTAACTGCAGAGGTAACAGTTGACAACTTATTTGAATATGGAGGTGTACTAGAACTGAGACATTTTTACGGAGCTTCGGATAAAATCTTTGATAGTTTTGGGTGTAAACAGCGTCAGCGTGGTTGCTATAGTTCTATTCCGGGAGATATTATGTTCGAATGCATTAAAAGGGATCCGAGATACGCCATAAGCTCTATCTATGACCTTGCAAAGGACATTAAATGGAACTCTAAGTCAATCTGTAAAGACTTTTTTAAACTGCCTGACTATCCGTTCTTTAGGAAAAAAGTCTTCAATTACATGAGATACGTAGAGAACGTCATTCAAGAGTGTGAAAATTACAACGAGTGGTTCTGCTCTTACAGATCTAAAGTACTGCAACTTGCCAGAGAGATGCTTGAAAAGTCTAAATTTATCCAGTCACTACAGTCCCTTTACAGTGATATCAGTCTCGACTTACTTCAAAGGATTGCAGACTCTGGGGTTTCATTCTGCCCACATTATCTATTTTTAATCTCAAGTGACAAGAGCTGTAATGCAGGTGACTGGCTTAGAGAAAACGTTAAGCCACACACCCTAGTTTCTCTTCTTTGCGCTGAAGACAGTAGGCTCCTTCATGATACCATTGCCATGCTCTATAGCATGAACAAATCCTACCTCGATAAGCTAGGAAAGCCCAGTCGCTGGAGAAACCGTAGCTTCCATGACCATGTCATGGTCGAATCTTTTAAGAACAGGGGGAAAGATAAGCCGCTGCCGGCCGAACTTTTCCCCGAACCTGTTAAAGTAGGAAACTGGACTTATTCTCAGCCACGTAGCACCCTTGAATTGCTTTGCTGGGGTAAGCTTGCCATGAACTGCGTAGGTTCGTCGGATCATTACGCGAATAGGGTGATAGAAAGAAAGAGTCTTATTATTCTCGCATCGGAGAATGGTAAACCCCGGCTCACTATCAACCTGGGATTAAAGGAAAACGAGATCTTAGAGATCCAGGACACCGTTAAAGGTCACTCCATCCCCAAAGCGGAGATGGCCGAGCATGCCAAGCGCTTCCTTGAGGCAGTTGAGAAAGTGTCCGCCTCTGGCTGACACGCCACAAGAGTTCTGCTAACCTTTTGAAGTACACCTTCAACCCTCACCCACGCCATGAACGCTCAATCTCGTCAAATCGTCGACGGAGTCAAAGAACTGGCCATGGAAATCTCCAGGACCGGGGACATCGACGACGGCTATAGGAAGTGCACGGCCTACGTCCTGCGCGAAGCGCTGGCAATGGCCGGGAACGCGAACGACCCTATCCAGTTTCTGGAAGAGCTTATCGGGGATATGGAGTCCGATCAGGCTGACATCGAAGAGATCAAGGGGATGCTCAAGCAGATCCTGACTCGGCTCGCCAAACTGGAGAACGACCTGTGACTAGATTCAAGTTATTCGTAAAGATTTCCCTTTCTGAAAAAGTAAGAACATGTGACATGTTCATAGATATACTTGAAAGCACAAAGAACGGTGATCCTGTCGAAGATGCCGCTATCTCAAAATGTATTGAGATTATTAAAGCGGTTAGAGACCTCCTCCAACAAGGAGTAGATCATGTCGATCAAATGTGCCCTAACTGCCTTACCCCATGGAAATGCGATGGGCCTCATATACCTCCAGGTATCGGCCGGAGCTATCCGGTAATCTACAAGGCCCTGTTAAGGGTAAAACTTGTGGCTCCTAATCCGGAGAAGTCTGTTCTTACCCTTGAATGAACGACTACGAAGATATGTGCCCTAACTGCATCACTCCTTGGAAATGCAACGGGCCTCATATACCTGAAGGATGGGGGCGCAAGCTCCCCCGTCTCTACATGCTCCTTTACAAGTTCAAACTCATCAAGGACTAATCTCTCATGGGCTACTTGACCACCGTTACCGTCTACAACGACGGACTCGATCTCCTCAAAAAGCACCCGCAAGACTTTTGCGAAAAACTCTACAACGCTGCTTGCAAGCAAAAGCAAGTAGATTTCGGCATTGGGTATTTCGCCAACTTCGCCAATGTTCAGCGCTCTAGGCATGCCGACGATCCCACCACGTACGTCCATATAGGTAACACAGTGACCGAGGTAAATCCGTATTCGCCTGAGTTCAAGAATCTGGTCAACCATCACCCCGAGTTTGCGGAGAAACTCGTAAGTTTTCTAGAGTCAGAACTTGAAAAACTTAAAGTGATGGTGAAGAAATGATACGACTTCTTTACAAAGTTACTGAACAGAATCTCTAATGATGGATGACAAAAAAGAGGCTCAAGCCCTGCTGGTCACAGGCTCATTCTGGGTAGGAGTAATTCTACTAGCCCTTAAACTTTTTGCCCCCAAGTTTTTCGAGCCGGTATTCGTGATGTTTTTAGTTCTACTTGGTTTCTTTGTTGGAGCTTTCTTGCTTGTTTTCGCCTCTTTGATCTCATACAAAGTCTCAGAAAGACTAATCAACTCCCTTCACCTTTTCTTCGAACGTCTCCGATGATTGATAGTGATCTTCAGGCGGTTGTTCTTACCGCCATCTTCTGGTCAGGGGTTGCGCTAGCTCTGGCTAAAGCGTTTGACCCTGGACTTTTTACGCTTCTTTTATGGACATTCGGGATAGGCTGTGGACTCATTTTACTGTTAATTCTGATATCTTTTTCCTTCCAAGTTTTCAAACAACTTGTCGATTCTATAGAAGAGTTCTTCTCCGACATTCGTAGCCACTACTAATCGCCATGCCATCCACAACAACCGTAACGAAACCTGTCTCCGACACTGTCACCAAGCATTACCCCAACTGGTGCGTGATTGTTCTGAACGATGACCACAACACCTTTAGACACGTTGTGTCGTGCTTCGTTATGATTCTGCCCAACATGACCCCTGAGACGGCATGGGGCCTCGCTGACCGTATCCATAACGATGGTGTCGCCACGGTATGGTCGGGACCGCGAGAGCAAGCCGAAATGTACCACCAGCAACTCGGTACGAAGGGCCTTACGATGGCGCCGTTGAGGCCGGAGTGAACGATGAGCGATGACGAGTTTGTCGACAACGTTATCGCCATAATCATCGACGAAATCTTGAAGGAGGTAGAAACCCGGATAGGTGACAGAGATTGGTGGTTTGAGCAGATGCGTCATCAGTTCGGCGATGAAATCCTGCAGGCGTTGCGTGAGCATGAGGGCCAGGGGTTCACCCGCCAAGAGTACCTAGACCTGATCCGGATCAATCACACTTTTGTTTAGGGGGCTTGCGCCCCCGCTTTTATTGTCAGTCAACAACTACGGATACGTTTACCCCCCACTGACCCCTTTCGGAGATGTAAGTAAGGAAGCGCAGGATGTTAGATGGGTTGGATTGCGGATTGAGCCACGAGTCGCTGACGATGCTATTAACATCGATCCCGGGCACATCCTCCCGGCGGAGCACGGAGACCATCGCGCTGCCGGGATCCGTGATAGATTCGCGTGATGCGCTGGACAAGAACTCTTCGAACGTGATGACACTGCGGCGAGCAAAGGTGCGGAACACAACCGGCAGGGTGTTATAGTACGAGTACATTGTACCACAAGGCTCAATGCCCATACAGACGCATTACGCCAGGCCATGGCCTGAGGGACCGGCTAAGGCACTAGCCGCCCTTGGCGGCCAAGACAACCTTCGGTTAATGATTGGCGCGTACTCGTTCCGCTTCGATCAGTTCGATGCAGGGTCGGAAATTATCCCGTTCCACGTGAAGCGTGTATTGTTTACGTTCCGAGATGGCAAAGGGCGTCGGAGGAATCTAAGGATTATGGAAGCGTCGATGACGACGCAGACGCCTGGATTCATACACATGGTGACCATTGACACCCAGCCCGCCGCATTCACCCTGGAGTGGTTGATGTGGGTTGCGAGGAAAGATGGGGATACGGATCCGGACAAATACCGGAGCTGGTATCACGTTGGTGATCTGGAGTCGGCGCAGCACTTGTTGCGCGATGCGGTCGAAGACGTCACTGGAATGGTGCTGGGCTTTGGGTAACGACCGCTACCATGTATTTGAGTGGGACAAAGGCGAACGCGTCCTGGAGCATTTGGGTGGTCGCGAACACCTGACACTGGTATACGATGCGAGTGATTTTAAATTTGAGGAACGTATTTATGTTGATAGATTTGGCGAGTACGACCACCGCTCCAGTGATATGGTATCGTTCCGATATGGAGATAGCGATGACAATAGTTACAAAGTGTTGTATATCTTTAACTATTCTAACTACCATTCAAAGGAGTTCAGGATTAAAGTGCAGAGTGTAACATACAATATCGAGAGTTCTTTTCCCGGGTTGGTAAAAAATACCTGTAAAACGCCCGGACTTAGTCACGAATTTGAAGTTAAATCGCTCGAACTAGGGTCGAAATACTTCGACCAAGTGGATTTGCTACGTAGTTGTGTCGAAGCCGCTACGGATATGTCGCTCGACCCGTTCGGAGTGCTACAGTGAAAGGGCGTTCGCACCCAGCTTATGCGACCAGAGACCCGAGAGGCCATGGAACAACTGTTCGCGGCACGTTGGAACGTGCCCAAAGCTGCCGATCACTGTGGCTTGACATGGAAAGAATGTAAAATAGTGTTCAACGAGTATTGCCGCCTTAATCCAGCCACCTACATTGCCGAGGACAGCAATGCTCACTGATCAACTCACGGACATCGGCCAGTTGCCTGACATCAGAACTCTTTATGGGTCTTTGTCACCCGAGCAGCTAGCGGCTACACTGGAAACGACCGTGGACTACGTGATCCACGAATTCTTGGCCAACCACTAACAGTACACCCCACTCCCCATGTCCCACTTCATCCGCTCCGGCAACACCTACAAAGTGTTTGCGGGAGATGCTCTTGACATCAGTGATTCGTTACCGGCTGGTAATTACGCGCTGAAATTTAATCAGTTCGAAGGCTTCTATCTGGAGACTGTGCCCGGATTTAAGCTCCCGCACAAGGTATACGGCAGCAATCCGCGCTATGCCGACCGCATCATCAAGACGTTTCGCGGTCGCGAAGGCAACACCGGGGTGATGTTGGTGGGGGAGAAGGGTAGTGGTAAAACGCTCCTGGCGCGACAGGTGGCGATTGAGTCTGGGTTGCCCGTGATCGTTGTCAACTCCGCATACAGCGGCGAGAACTTTAATTCGTTTCTAGGGTCGATTTCGCAGCCCTGCATCGTATTCATCGATGAGTTTGAGAAAACGTTTGATAACGAGACCCAAGAGAAGTTGCTTACCCTGCTCGATGGCACTTATCAAAGCAAGAAACTCTTCTTGCTGACGTCGAATAACAAGTGGCGTCTGGACGATAACATGAAGAATCGCCCAGGTCGGATCTTTTATCTGATTGAGTTTGGCGGACTGGACGAGGCGTTTATCCGCGAATACTGTGCCGATTGCCTAAGTAATCACACGTATACGGATAGTGTGGTCGAAGTCTCAAAGCTCTTCGACACCTTTAATTTCGACTTACTCGCATCGATTGTCGAGGAGTCGAACCGGTACAGTGAGGATCCCAAGGAGTTCATGGAGATCCTTAATGCTAAGCCGGAATATTCCGGTAAGATGGTGTACAAGGCACAGGTTGAGATAAACGGAAACCCGTTGCCGTCCAAATCCGTACTCCGTAACAGCATCGTTATTAATCCGAGTGTCGATGATTTCAGTGTACCGCTTTGCTTGGCCTATCAGGGTGACGAAGAGGATTGCATCTACCTGGACGAAGAAGGTGATGTTCCGGACTGGGACGCCGTTATCGAGGCGTTGAAGACAGGGGGATTAAAACCTTACTACCCTTCTTCCAGCGACAAACCGTTTGGTGAGGGGGTCGAATACGACTGGTCCTGGTTCAGGGTTGATTGTAGCTATGACGATGTTGTAAGGTATGAGGGGACGAACACTACGGTGTACGGCCCAGCACCTGGTGTTATTGTTAAACTGACCAAGGAGACCAACCGTAAAAACAAGGGAGGTCTGGACCTTGACTACTGAGCACCGGATCACTCGCCTTGAGGTGATCGATGAGACCGGAAGAGTGTATACCAATTGGGATCCGGACAACCGGATCACTCTCTCGTTCCAAGATGGCAACCGCACCCTGAAGGTGTTTATTGGGAAGGAGCGCAAGGCAACCCGACCGGAGTAAACATTTCCCGAAGGGGAGGACTATTCCTCCCCCCTCCCTTTCACCCCCTTAACACGCAATGCTGCGAAAAACCCCCTATCTGGCGCTGGATCTTGAATTGAACCCGACGCAGTCGGGTGACGAAATCATTCAGGTTGGCGTTGCCATCGGCGATGTAGAAACTGATCCCGGCGACTACGTCGTACGGTCGTGGTATGTCCGTCCGCGTTCCGGCACACCGATCGAGCCCCGTATCACCCAGTTGACTGGCATCACACAGGAGACGGTCGATACCTACGGTGTCGATCATGCCACCGTCGCCAGTGAGCTTGGATCTCTGATCCGCGAAGCGGGTGTGTTCGTGAATCCGGTCCAATGGGGCCTGGGCGACGCCAGCGAGCTGCTTTTTGAATTCACTCACGCGGGCCTCGACTTCCCTCACTTCGGCCGCCGCGTGATCGATGTCAAGCACTTCTTTTTGTTTGTCGAGGCGGCCAATGGTCGCGCGTTGTCTGGTGGCCTACGCTCCGCCATGGGGCGCCACGGGCTCCAGTTCACCGGAACTCCGCATCGTGCCGACACCGACGCCTTAAACACGCTACGGTTCTTCTTTCACCTCCTGCGCAGACAGGAGTCTCTTGAAAACGTTCGTAACACATTATCCCAATGGGCGAGGTAATCGTGAACAAAGACAAGTTCTGGGGAAGCATTTATGCAATTTTAGCTTACCAAATTGAGGGTAAACAAACATTTAAAGTGTGTTTTTCCGAAGAAGAACTAGAAGAACAGAAGACCCTTTTGCTTTTTGACTCTAATGTTCATGATCTACGTGTCCGTGGCCCTAGGACCCGTTTTATGTAACTGGATACGTGTCTTTCTGGGTGAATCTAAGGCCCGAGCCCAACAATGAGGCTTTATGTGAATCATCTGGATCTGTTTAAAAAAGTCAATCCTTTACGAGGCTGAACCAATGTCTAAGCAGCAGAAAAAAACTTACACCTGCTCCCTGAGCGGTCGCGTCTACAAGACGCGGCGTGGGGCGCTGAATAGTGAAGAGAGGGAACGGCTCAAGGACTATATTAGGTTGCATACCGAAACACCCCAGCACTTTGCTGCGTTACTGGTCGAGAAAGGTAAAGAATTCTGGGGTTGGGATGTTGAAGTTAGTATCGAAAAACACGAAGTGTGCAAAGAATCTTTCTGGACTGACGAGCAGGACTTGGGTGTGAAGGTTATGTTAAACATGCGGCTTGACTGTAACAGAAGGGTGGGGCTAAACCAATGGTTAACAGATTATCTACGTGGACACATCAACGGCCTTGGCCGTTACGATAGAAGTTGGCACAAGGTGCGGTATGCAAAAATCTCAACAGTGATGGAAACTTTGTGGCTACCGTTCTCCGAGTTCCCGTTGCTGTCTGCGAACTACGATAAATATTCCGAGCAGCAGAAAATGACCTATAAGTGGTTGGACGAAAAGAGCAAGGTCAACGAGGAGGGTAAATATTTTGCAGCTTCTCGGGAGGAGTACAAAGAACTAGATTTAAAACTCCGAGAACTTTATAAATTACGTGATGAATTAGATAGTAAGCGAGATAAATTAATGAGCTACTTCAAGGATGGGTACGTCTCTTTATGGGAGTGCCAGAATCCGGCACCGCATAAGGACAAGTATCTTTTCGATGCGTTTGACAAATATTAACCGAAAATTATCTCTAGCACGAGAGAATCTACGAACTCCTGGGGGTCATTGATCTCTGAGAGTTCGTAGATTTCGTTTATTGTTTCTTGGTAAGTCCTTTTACCTAGGCTTGAAACTCCTAGCCTGTTTCTGAATACCTCGACTGCGAGAAAACCCGTTTCTCCGTCTAAACAAAGATCAGCGAGATCTCCGTACATCTTGGCGGTAAGTGGCGGTTTCATAAAAATGTGAGCTGGAGTTCGATGTAGTCCTGGAATTCTTCTTGTGTTGTTGATCCAGATTTAATATACACACCTCTAACGCACTTTTCGAGAGTGGAGGAGTCCCAATCTTCCCCGTGGATTTGGAACAATCTTTCCAACATGTTCACTGAAAAAGCTATTGAGTCAGAATTGTTTTTTACTTTTCTGATTTGTCTATCAATTACGTTAAATAACGACATATCATCCATGACGTTGAAAGCATTGAGTGGTAGTGGCTTTTGATATCGACGGCACACTGGCCGAAGGACCCTTTGAGCCGGGCAACGTGCGGGGCATGAGGCCGCGCAGCGGCACGATCCGGACGCTACGAGGGTTGAGCAAGGCTGGAATAAAGATCATTGTGGTGACGGCGAGACCTGAGGCGTACCGCCTCGATACAGAGTGGTGGTTGAGACGTCACGCAATACCTTATCATACTTTGCGGATGCGTGAGCAGGGGGATGACCGCCCGGATCCGGAGCTACGCGCCGAACAAGCGAGCGAAGCTCTCGTGCTGTTCGACGACAAACCGGATAACTGCGCCCGCTTCGCGGGTAGATGTGTTAGGGTGTAAAGCATCACCCATTCACAACCCGCCCGCATGGCACTGACACTCAACGCTGAGCAGCAAGTCTTGTATGACAAAATCGTCGACCAGTCGTTCAGCAAACTCCTGGTTCTTGGAGAGGGAGGTGTGGGTAAGAGCGCTTCGCTATGCGCTGCTATGTCCGAGCTTGCCCGGCAAGGTGTTACGAATATGGTGCTGTGTGCGCCAACTCATCTTGCCCGTCTTAACATCCACTCCAAGCTCGATAAAGATGTCGCCCACCTGATCGAGACAACAACCGTCGCCTCACTCCTGTTGAAGTTTGGTATCCAACGCGATGACGGCAGCGTCCAGTTTACTGCCGGGAAAATGGACAAGATCGACACGTATAGTGTAATCGCTCTGGATGAATGTAGCATGATAAGCCAAGAGGACTATATGCTATTCATGCAAAGTAAGGCTAAGATCATATTCCTCGGTGATTGGCATCAGCTCCCCCCAGTGATGGCTAAGTCGGCCAAGACAAAAGCCGATACTCATACGCGTACGGGTAACCTCGAGGTTATCACTCTCACCCAGCAAATGCGGCAGCAGGGTGTGATTCATGCCGCAGCGGAACGCAACCGTAAAGCGGTGTGGTTCCCTGAGGAGACTCAGATCGGCGAATCAGGCGAATCGATCATCGTTCATGATACCGAGCAACGTATGATCGACACTATGGTGAACAATATCATCAACGATACACGCGGATACGATGCCACCTTTTATCACAGGCACATCGCGTATCGCAATGCGCAGGTCCGCGCAGTCGGAAAACAAATCCGTGACAGGGTGATCAAACACTACTTCGGATTCGATGTCCAAGGCATACCGTTCATCAAAGATGAGATCTTGATGATGAGGGAGAACAAGAAGAACATAGGCTACAATGGCGAACTGGTTACGGTCGTGAACGTCAAAAAGGATACGCGGTCCACTCAGTATCCCTGGCAATCCTATGAACTCACAGTCAAAGGCTCGCTCGGCACCGGTATGATCCGGGCCATACCTCCGTGCCAGGCCCCCCTGGTTGAAGACCATCTCCAGGGGTTGCAGAGTCGGCTACGCCGGCACCAGATCGCAGGTGAACCGGTCAGTGCGAGTGCGGTGTTGTCGGAAATCAAGCGCATACGCTCCCACTGGACGATGGTGCAGACACCGTATTCAGTGACTACGCATAAGAGTCAGGGTAGTACTATTGAGAATGTCTATCTCAACACCTTGAGTTTCGCCCAGGCCCCTAACCGTCGCGCCCTGCTGTATGTGGGTATCTCCAGGGCATCGCATAGCCTGCATGTGGTAAAGGTGCCCGGGCACCTTCAGCTCAAACGGAGCGAGGTCAATGCGGCATACCGTGCCGCCCGCGCCTCGTACAAAGATGTCAGTGGCGAATCGTACCGTAAAGTGGTACGATACCTGGGTGTACCGACCGGATCGTTGGAGGGTAAGCGCATCGTGACCGAATACCTAGAGTACCTGGTCGAGGAGATGAGACAGAATGGCTAACCTGAAATGGGTGAATGTTTCGGTCGACCTGGACAAACTACAGCGCGTATTCCAGATCCACGAAGTGCAGCGTCAGTTCATTAAGAAACTTGGCAAAGGTCAGTTGCTCCAACTCGCCCAAATGTGCGTGGAAGAGTTAAAGTCAACATTTGACAAAGAACATAAGAGTTTTGAGAAACACGAGGTTCTTTCCACTTTTGATGGTAACAAATCCGTATCTTGGTCTAAATCTTGTAAAACGAGACAAGAAAACGCCAGAAACAAGGCACTAAAATGTAAAGAAATCTTGAAGTCCCTGAACGACATCTGACCCGCAATGCAACTCACCCTCAAGATCGATCCCAGCCAACTTTTTGCTGGCCACCTTAGAGTCCAAGATGTGCACGAGATCGTCAACGAACTGCTGAAGCGGTATCGAGACGACTCTGTGTTGTGGGAAATAGTTTGTAAGGTGCTGGACACCATAGTGACGGATTACCAGGCCGATCTGGAGTGGTACACGGAGCGTCAGCTTCGGGGGGCGTTTGAGGGCGAGAGTCCAACGGATCCCGAACTCGTCAATGAAGCTCAGCTATACCTCGATGCGGCCGTTAAGGTGCTTAAAATGGCCAAAGCTGTTAAGGACGGGAACCTTCAAGATGTCTGATAGTGTCTTTGATACTCTGTCCGGATTCTTTGACGATCCGGGGGACTGGGCATTTGTAATAGACTATACCAGTTACGGAATAGCCAACGTTGTCCGTGACTATGACTTGTCTCTACTCGGGTTCTTCAAGAAACGTATCGTCGTACGCACAATCCACAACCGAATATGGAGTATAGTCTGGAACTCTACCTCAACACCCAGTGGTTGCTGGGAAGCCGTTCCACTCAAAGAAAACCAACTCGATGGCGAACCTCAGTACTACACCACACCTGAATTGTTTGAAGCGTTGCGAGGCCAACCATGATCACCCCTTCCGACCACATCTTGTCACTACTGGGTGGCAAAGATAACTTGGTATTGATGTGTGGCGCATACGACTTTCACCAAACACCCGAAGAATTAAGATTCACAATCGACCACAAGGGTACACCTTATCGTATCACACTGAAGGCTGCTCGATCTAACCTTTTAGATAAAATGTATGATGTAGATTTTTTAAACTTAAACACCAGTATCAAGGACACGCGTAGTTTTGTGTGTGACTGGTGGGTGCCGGATCTATTTACTTCTGTGACCGGATACCACCTTTCGTTCTGAGCATGCTATTGTCGTAGTGTTGCACACGTCACCATGACCACACCCCCACTGACGTGGTCCGAATCCGTCCAGTACTGCGGCATGTGCCTGAACTCCCCTAACGCCGTGAATCTTCACAAAAAGGCTAAGAGAGGAAGGAGGCTCACCCAGGCTGAAATTTCAGCCATTGAAAAGTATGCTTCATCTTTTGCCTCGATTGTGGGAACCGATCAGATGGTTATTGATTTTCCGGCTTCTAGGTTTCCCAAGTACGGGATCAAAGTACCCAGCGAACTTGTACTGAATAAGGATAGCGCGGTGTTGTTTGTCCGTGGCAAGTGGCTGGTCGACACTGTGACCGAGCGTTGCGTGGGCAAGTGGGACGACGGTGGCGAGTTGCTGACAGTGTTTCCGAATCCTGTTGTCCTGGTGACCGATGCTGCTAGGATGTTGAGTGAAGCAACGGTTTAACGACACCCGCCATGATCATCACCCCCGCCGACTACCTTATTGCCCTTGGGGCATTTGTTGTCATCGCCTTGATCACAATCTGGATCGGAAGCAAGATCTTGCCATGAACAGAGATCAGGCAATCTCCCTTGTCATCGTCGTTCTTGCTATAGCATATAGCGAGTACAGGCAAAGAAGAGAATCAAACGAGTTCTCCGCCTTTGTGTGGGGATTCTACCTACTCATGGTTCTCTTTATTCTATCCGTATACTTCCACCTTTTCTCATGAATTCATTCGAACTCACAAGACTTGCTGACAAATGGTTCAAGGAGTGGGCAAAAGACCCCAAAATCTCTAAAGGTAAAGGTCCGTATTACCACGTGGCACAACGGGCACAGGGCTACATCCTCGACAAACTGGAACCGCTCCATGCCGATGCGGTCAAGTCGATTAGGTCGTGTACCAGTGAGGGGGCCACGTGGCACCGGAGTGTAGCCGACCGGCTCGAAGCGTTCGTAGACTCCCATCGCCCCGATCAAGTAACTCTCGCCCTGGAAATCCTTGCGACCATCCCGTGTGACGACGAGGACCCAAAGTTCCCGACTTCGTCGGAACTTGGTATAATAAAAAAGGTACTCCTATCAATTCGTAACACCAATGTCTAACAGATCAAACAACACCGCCGTTATTGTGGCGTTCACTGTGTCCGGCATCGCCCTGATGGCTTTTTTGCTATGGGGAGGCCCGCAACTCGGGATTTACAACCGTACCATGGCCGGCCGTGCCGCGTTGATGGAGGCAGAGTCCACGAGACAAGTTAAGGTCCTGGATGCCAAAGCTAAACTGGATTCCGCGAAACTCGAAGCACAGGCCGAGGTCACCCGTGCCGAAGGCAGCGCGAAGGCCATCGCGGCCCTGAAAGCGGAGCTGGGTGATAGCGACCGCTACCTGAAGTGGTTGTACATCCAAGGGCTGCAGGAGCAGGGTACTGGACAGGGAGAGAAGGCGGTCGTCTACATCCCCACAGACGGCCTGGTCCCCCTCCCGATCTCCGAATCCGCCCGAGTAAAGTAGTCGCCATGCTCTCCACCGAAACACGCCTTAAGGTCGAGTTCCTTTGTGCTCGGATTGAGCGCGGCGAACCGGTGTCCTTCGCGGACATGTTCTGGCTCCAGAAGTGGGCGAAATCGAACCGTACGGTCCATGAAATGGTATCTCGTGCACGTCGTAGGGCGGCTACGGGCCCCGTGGATCCGGAGTCCATGGACGGTCTACTTGACGGTCTGAATCTGGGCAACCCTGACCCATCCAGCCACATCACCAGCGCAAGTTCGATTGATGACCTGATCGACTTCTTTCGTCCACCCGACTGGCTCCAGAGAGATTAAGCACTATGCACCCTGACGACATCTCTGCCATCGCCTTCACCTTGTTCTGGACCGTACTTATCGGTGCGGCCTACCTTCATTCTGCAACGCACCTGTCATGACACGCGCTGATCTTAATCTTTTGCTAACAATTGTCGTCATCTGCACGCTAGCCGGACTCCTTGTGACAACGGGTCCGAGCGATGCCGGTACGGGTATGGCTCAACTGATGCAGGGTTAATGATTCATGGAACGTTTTAGTGGCCATCTAAACAAACAATTCGCCGACGACGTTGTCGTCCACAGAGACATCCTTAACGATGCGGTCAATTGGATTGTGGGAAATCTGGACATCGGCGACGTCTTCGAAGAAGACGATGTCGTGAGATACGTGAAAGAGAGTCAGCTTGGGCCGGAGGAACTCTTCGAGGAGGAGGTGTTAGCCGAGTGGGCCGAGCAGAACGGATTCGTTAAGTTCTATGGGTGAGGGGTTAGGAATTCCGCTAACCTCTTGTACTCCGGACCGGGTTCTGCCCGGTTCTTTTTTGTACCCGTATCTACCCACTTCGCTCCGAACAATACGTTTACCAGGGCTTGACGCAAAGGAACCGGACGGCTATTCGCCCCCAACCTGATGCCGTTCCAATCCCAGTACCCAACCTGGTCAGGGACACACAGGCTGAGCGATGCGCCCTCAGTAATGATATTCGAATGCACATATTCATAAGGGCTTCCAATCTGAAGTGTATTGGAGCCAAATACCCATTCGCTGGTATCGATAAAAGCTCGCTCCATCTCCAGCGCGACTCGTTTCTCCTCCTTGATTCGAGGAATCGTGTAATGCACCTCGCCGTGCCACCACCCGATCACGTCCCAGAAACGATCCGACCCCCAGGCCCGTTGGGCCTGGGAGACCAGGTAGATACCGATCCGGATCCGTTGCGCAAGATTCATGCGATGGCTGTTTGGGTCTGAAACCCAGGCCTTAGGCCAGTTTTTATGAGTATAGCACGAAAGCCCCAGCCGTGCGAAAAATAGTGTATAGTATGGGTATGAGGAACTATTCACTCAAGTACAGGTTCTACCCCAGCTTGGAGCAGGAAAATTTCCTAAACCGGAGCTTGGGTTGTGCGAGGAAGGTCTTTAACCTTGCTTTAGCTGAGCATGAGTTGAATAAGTCTTCAGATCCAAAAGCTAAATGGAACGGTTATGCCTATGTAAAACATATTACGGATTGGAAGAAAGACCCTGATCTTTTCTTTTTAAAAGAGGTTTCGGTAGACGCATTACAGCAATCTATTCTTTGCCTTGATAAGGCTTTTAAGAATATGTTTACAGGTAGGGCTAAGAGACCCAAGTTTAAGAGAAAAGGGCAGAGGCAAGGTATTACTTTGACCAGAAATGCTTTTAGGCTAAAAGGCCAAGGGTTATACATTGCCAAGGTCAAACAACCGTTAAACGTTGTTTACTCTAGACCTTTGCCGGTTAACTTAGATCCTAGTTCTATTACTATTTCTAAGTCAGCTTTAGGCAAATGGTTTGTCTCTTTAAAATACCAAGACCCAAGCTCTTGCGCCTTACCTCTGTGTAACAAAGTTCTAGGTATTGATTTGGGAATTGAAAGCTACCTGACGACTAGCGATAGGAATAAGGTTCCTAATCCCCGTTACTATCGCAAGTATCAAAGCAAACTAGCTCATGAACAACGTAAGCTTAGCCGTAAGCAAAAAGGTAGTAATAACTACCATAAGCAAAAAGTTAAGGTTGCGAAGATTCATGAGAAAGTAACTAACAGCCGGCTTGACTTCTTGCATAAGTTATCAACCAAGCTTATTCGTGAAAACCAAACGATTATGCTTGAGGACTTATGCATCACCGACATGGTCAAGTCTGCTAGCAAAGGCTTGCGTAAATCAATTCTCGATGCTAGCTGGTCTGAGTTTGTACGTCAGCTTGAATATAAAGCTGAATGGTATGGTAGAACTGTGGTTAAGGTTGATCGCTACTTTCCAAGTAGCCAGACTTGCCATGCTTGTGGCACTGTTCGCCAAACTAAACTCACGCTTAGCCAACGTACCTGGACTTGTGAGTCTTGTGGCTCAGAGCTAGATAGAGACGTTAACGCAGCAAAGAATATTCTCACCGCTGGGCTGTCGGGTAGTGCCTGTGGACCTGATGGCCATGTTTGAGCTTGAAGGTAAGAAGCAGGAAAGCCTGGCCGTAAGGCTAGGAATCCTCGCCGTTTACGGCGAGGTGGATGTCAAGCGGGCACCCTGTCCCCTTTGCCCGCCAGACTCCGAGCGAATAGCTCGGCAAACTTCTCCTGCTCCGCTGTGGATACAGCGGCCGGATTGTCACTGATGTCGGCGAGAAGACGGTGCAGGGTGCTCCATTCGTCGGGAGTCAGATCAGCGTTCACGTTAATGTCCGAATACCCTCACACTGTAGCACACGTCACTGCGTGACGTCGGTAAAGGTGCGGGCCATTAGCTCTGACAGGAATACGGCCTCAAGGTCGTTATGGATCCTAGCGATTTCGCTCGGCCATATTTTCCACGTCTCACTACTGGACGTAAAGTTCACGTACAACATGCCGAAATGGATGTTAGCCGCAGGCAGATTTTTCACTTCGCGAAGCGGTACCCTCTCGCCGCCCGGCCTGCGGCCATACGCCACATAACAACTATCGCATCCATACCGATCGCACAACGCTTCTAGGTCGCGGCAGAACCGTATCACATCAGCGATACGTGGTTTCTTAGGGTGCATGTGGACCTCACCTACAGGCCTCAACGGTAGCAAGGGGCCACTGCCACAGGGCACGGTTGACATCGAATACGAATCCGACAAAGTCGGTGTAGTTTCCCCAACCGTTCAACGGCTCAAGGTGTGCGAACTCCCCGTTACTACCCTCCCTGATGAGGCGGATCAGGCCGGCCCGGACGTCGGGTGCAATGCCTCTGGCCAACACCGGATTCGGGTAGTGTTCTTCCGGGCGCCACAGGCACCGGTAGAGGTCAACGGCTAGCGCCATAGGCGCCAGGTTATGGGTGATGTTGAATTCGAGCGGCTCGATCCCGTAGAGGTCACGGCGCAGCGTAAGGTCGAGTGACATAGTGTGGTTAAAGGCCAAGGGATTTGCGAGCGCGGCGGATTTCGTTAAGGATTAAAATAGCTAACGTTACCAGCATGGGCGACACAATCCACAAGAATGTGGTTATGAGTTCTTTTGCTATTTCGGGCCGAAATATTATGTTAATTACCATAATAAACAGTGGCCCGGCTAACACCGGCAGCAGCGATTGCACTAGGAACTTAGGGATACGTCCCAATATGGCGTCTCTTTCAGCTACATACTCCATGTAACGTTCGGCATAATCCGGATCGAAAGACATCCGCATCTTGTGTTCTGTACGGTTCATAGCTTTAGAATCTTCTTGCGGTAATGAATGTAATTAAGTAGGAATGTGACGAGGGGGGATACGATAAAGATCAGTAAGTTTAAAGTAATCGCAATAACGTTTATAACGCTAGGGTCCATTATAACAACGATCGCTTGAAAGATGATGACAAAATAGATAATCAGATGATTTCTTTTGTAATCATTGATCATCTCTTCTAACAGGACTTTTCTTATCCTCTCGATGCCTTCTTGCTTAGCAGCGTACTCGGGGTCGAATAGCATCCGAAGGTCGTGTCCGGTCTTGTTCATAGTCCGAGCCTCCGCCGCTTTGCGGCATATTGGATGAGTCCGTATCCAATCGGTGTGATAAGCATCACTGCCGGCAGGATCAACGGACCGATAAGGGCTGGTTCGCGGGTAGAGATGGCCGCAATAATGATCGCCAGCGTAGTGATCCACAGCAACGGGTGTTGCTGGCCGTAAAACGACTTCGTCACATTGATCAGTGTCCTGCGTTCTTCCCGTAGTTCTTCGAACTTGGCGGAATACTCGGGATCAAAGCACATCCGCATCTGGTGTTCAGTCCTGTTCACGGTGAACCCACTTCACGATGTCGGATCCGAGCCACAGCGCGTACAGCGCTGAGAATACTACATTAACGATACCGGCTAAAGTCGGACCGTGTGCGGCAATTGGTATCAGGAATACGGACATACTCATGCCGGCTAGAAAGATTCCGAAAAGATTCAGAGCGATGATACGTTTGCGAGGTCGGGTGCTCATTTGCGAGTAAGGCGGTTGGTGAAGTCGAAGCGGTAGCCGTTTTCGTATTCTGGCTCAGAGTAGGTCCGGCCAGTGCAAATGTTGCAAATCGCGGACATTGAGATGCCATAGGCTTTAGACAGCGAAGCTAAGCTCTCTCCGCGCATCCTGCGCAGCCGGATTATGTCGACCTGCCCGTCGTCAAGGAACCAGCGCTTACGGTTATGGGTGCCGGGCTCAGGCCGTCTCCGGACACGCCGGATAACACCTGTCAGAGAAGAGGAGGTGTTGACGATACGGGCGATTGACTCGTAGTCGTACCCCTGGCAGCGAAGCTGCCAGATTCGGTCTTCTTTTCGAACGGAGATCCGCTTGCGCATGTTAGGTCTTTGCGGTGAATGGTTAGCAATAGAGCTGATAGGTCGTTCGGCGTGGCCCATGCCGAGACACAGAAGCAAGCCGAGGTCATTTTAGCTGGCGAAAGAGTCTTCGAGACTGATCCGTAACAATTGTTCTTCAAGTTCCCTTGGCTCCATGCGATCGATCTCCTTGAAGCTGTGGGCGAACAAGGTGCTAAAGCGGCCGGAGGGAGGAAAGACTCCGTCCGGATACTTGACAAACAAATGCTGAGGGACCTTTGCCATATCCGAGATGTCGGCAATGAATCCGTATTTGGCGCAGAGTTGGCGGTAGACCCAGATCTTCATGATAATATGTTACTCCCCGTAGATTTCAGACAGAATGCGTGATGCCAAGACATTGCCGGACTTTGCCCATTTTTTGAGGAGGTTCTTTGAGGCGTACCGTTGTTGCTGTGTGCCAGCTCCTCCGATTCTTTCAATGTGAATCTTTAGCTTATCAAGTTCTTTAAGGTCATAGCCACCTTCAGATAGAATCTGACCCATGCGGCTTTTTCTCCACCTGAATTTAATATCAACACTATCAATCAACAACTTGTCTACCTCAAAAACTTCAGCATCCATGAAGTACAGGGACTCTTTAATCTCTTTTATAGCCTTATCTACTTTAGATTTTCCTTTTTTTACTAAAACTACTACGGGAACAATTTCATAGTTTTCATTATCTTTAACTCTGGTGTTGTTCCTTTCTGCTCTCCACTCTTTCAGCTTGTGGTAAGAGCAATTAGGGTGTATGACACGTTCCTCTAAAGCAACCAGGAGTTCTTCTTCGCTAAACTTTGATAGTTGAAATAAGTGTGAAAACTTTGCAGGAAGTTGAGAAAACAGCTCAGGATTGTGGAGATGAGAAGCTTTAGCAATCTTGTCGCACCTAGACTTCCGATCAGGGCTAATACTTTCGGGAGGATTCTTTGCATAGTCAAGAATCTCTTGAATTGTGTTCATTGCCATTCCGGGGTGAGTGAGGGAACAGAAAGTAGCCAGCCGGGCAACAGCTCGCTAGCCACCATAATAGCATGAGCCGGGCTGGTAGCGATCAACTGGAGTGTTCGGTTAACCGACCCCGCCCGGTGCGCGGTGATGGTGAATGTGTGTAACACAGATTCAGTAGAACTTGACGTACCCATTGTCCCTCGCCCACTTGTCGAGCTGGTCGATTGTAAAGATGTCTTCGGGTTTCGTCCTAGGGTTGTCTTTGAACATGTCGGTTAAATCGTACGAGTTTACGTTAACTACTGCTGTGTCAGGCAAATTAGCCTTCAGAGCATTAAAGAATTGATCTTCAGGGTTCATGGTATGGGAAACGGTGTGTTTGCAGGTAGCCAGTGAGTCGGCCAGAACCTTGGGTAACGATACAACGCGTCGCTCTCGAACTGCCAGCAGCCATCGTGCTGATCGGCCACTGGTTGATAGAACCACCAGCACCGGCCGTCTTCATCGCAATCGAGACGAGTCGGATGGCGAACGGATAAGGGCACGGGAGCACCCCTCTCTGGGCTCATGTCGCAATATACAACACGGATAACCTTCTCATTTTTGTCTACAAGCTCCATTTCTGTTGCGTGTTCCCACCAGTCCAAAGATTTAGGGTCGTAATCTTCCCAGTTGTCCATCCAGTTTCTCGCATTTTTTTTTCTGTTTCAAACTTTAGGGTGGCTTCTAGTTTGTAGGTGATGGTTAGTTGGTAAGTCATTTTCGGATGGCGAATGGATACGGGTACAGGATTAGCTATCATACCACGCTTTCCAGAAAATTCCAGAAATTGAGCCAAGCATAAAACTTACACCGATGTCGGGGAATACGTAGGAGACAGAAAAAATAACTGCCCATAGTACAAACAGTTTCATGGCTTGCGGATGGAGTGATTGCACACAGGACAAGGTAGCACGGGGACGTACTTTTCACCATCCCACTCAGCTTGCTGGTCCTCGATGTCAGGGAAATCGAGTTTATTGGCGTCTAGTATGACACCGCAGTGGTCGCAGGAGATGAGATTCATGGCCTGTTTAAGGACTTTAACTGGTTGTTCAAGTGTCCAGAAGTGCCTTGAGTGCGTCCTTGAGTTTCTTATTCTCTTCCTCAAGTTCTTTGATTTTAATATCTTTATCGTCTTGAGATTCTTCTTTCTTTTCAAGAATAGTTCTTTTTACATTAGCACCCTCAAAGTTAGTACCCCAAAGGTTAGCACCCTCAAGGTTAGCACCCTCAAGGTTAGCAGCCACGAGGTTAGCACCCTCGAGATTAGCATCCTCAAGGTTAGCATCCTCAAGGTTAGCACCCTCAAGGTCAGCACCCTCAAGGTCAGCACCCCAAAGGTTAGCACCCTTAAGGTAGGCACCCTTAAGGTAGGCACCCTGAAGGTTAGTATTCTCAAGGATAGCATACCTAAGGTCAGCACCCACAAGGATAGCACCCTCAAGGTTAGCATACCGAAGGTCAGCACCCACAAGGTTAGCACCCACAAGGTTAGCACCCCTAAGGTTAGCACCCCTAAGGTCAGCATCCTTAAGGTCAGCATCCTTAAGGTCAGCACCCTGTTTGATTTCGTAACCGTTGATTTCCATTTTAAAGGATTTCTTGGTGTCAGTTGTAATGTTAAGAGGGCACGGTGATTGTTTTTACCTTAACCGCATGTTCCCGCTTCTAGTGTCGGGATGGTTGAAGAACCGTCTTTGCTTCTTCCCTCTTAACAATGTTATTATGGCAGGGATCCTGAGGTTAATCAAGATCCCTTGTGAAAGTTCAGTTCCAGTTCATGGCGATTTCCATTGCATTGCTACCCAGGAAAGTATAAACACGACTACTGGGAAGTTTTCTACCAAGAAGGTCACAACACTTCGCAAGTTCATCACCATCCGCCTGGATTTCCATAACTTTCCGGCAGTTATAGTTTAGGTTTTGGGTAAGAGATTCTTCTCCAACATGACCCGAAACATCACTGGAGGTGTCAGAAAAAGTTGCGTAGAGCATTGGGTGGTTCTTGTGGCGAACAAAAGTAGTATGGCAGGGATCTCATAAAAATACAAGACCCCTTGTGCCAGTTGTTCAAGTGGCCATAAGACCTTTCAGAGACTCATCTTGTCCAGATTCAATTAGTTTCTTGAGTGCTTCATACTGTGTGGAAGTCAGTTCAAGAGTTTGTTTCTTGTAATTTGGATTATTTTTTGCCCAATAACGAACAAAAAAATCCTCATTAGTCGCAAGGACTTGTAGAGTCTCTTGTGGTGTGTTTGGGTGTCGTGCTACCAAATAAAGAACATCAGAATTCTTATCAGTTGCAAAAACTTGTAGTGTTTCTGGTGGTGTGTTTGGGTGTTGTGCTACCCAATAACGAACACTAAAATCCTTATCAGTTGCAAGGACTTGTAGAGTTTCTTGTGGTGTGTTTGGGTGTCGTGCTAGTTCAAGTTTTTGATTATGAGAAAGACTAGAAACATCAGGAGTTTCAATTTCCTTAAGAACCTTAAGGACAATAGAGGCAATTTGTTCTGGAGTGTAGTTCATTGGGTGTCTTTGTTTATGAGAGTATTATAGGTCAATAGGAGGGGTCTGTGGAGTCCTCTTGTGCCAGTTATTCAAGTGTCCTCCTCTTTTTTGATACGATACTTTTTCATCGGTTCAGGTAAAAAATCTTCACGAATAGTTCTTGGTTTTGGGAAGGTTGGTTTTTCCATTACCTTTTCCTCACCATCTCACCAATATCATAAGACAAACCAATCACGGTGCAGATTGGAATACACCACCAAATTGAAAGTCCTGTGAGTGCTACAAGACCATTTAATACCACATAGTAAAGTGGAAATTTAAGTAAAAAAGAAATAATGTGTTTCATCGGATGCCACTATCAAAGAGTTTTTTGAGTTCGTGATAAACAAGTTTCAACTCATTATCAACATCCAAATTTACATCTTTCAAAATCCAGTAGAGTTCTTTTGCTTGTTGCTCTGTGAGTGTGAGTTTGTAGTTCTTTTGAATTTCAATCATTGTGGGTCTCCTACAAGTCCAGAATATTTTTCTCTATCCCAACCATCAGTATAACCTCTTTCATATTCAATTTCAGCAACTCGTTGAGCAAATTTCAAAAGAGCATCTTCTCGTAAAGGTTGCCACACTACATCACCAACATCACCAGAATACAGTTCTCTCAAATATGATGAAGCAATTTGAAGGATTTGTTCGTCAGTAATCATTGGAGTTATCCTTTGTTGTTCATACTATTATACACCACCCAGAGGTCTGGATGGTGGGTCTTGTGCCAGTTATTCAAGTGTCCTCTGCTTTTATAAATGTTTGTTCTGGAAGGTTAGAACCAATACGATTGAAAAAGTATTCACTCATATGTGGATTATAGTTATTTTTCATAATCCACAACCAAGTTCTAAAATCTTCAAGAATACTCATTCTTCAATCTCCTCTGCTTTTACATAAGGAGCAGTTTTCCATTCACTCCAAACAAAACTATTTGGCATAATCAGGTTCATAGATGTATTCACAAAAGGAACAGAAGCATCATCAGTAGAAAGCACAAACCGATACTGAATGTCTGGTTTCATTCCCAGTTCATTCTCAACAATACGAAGTTCAATCACTGATACACACTCCCTTCTTGTCCTGGTTCATTACTACCCGTACATTCTAACCTATGGTCAGTTGCTTTGGGGCATCTTTTGTTACCACAAGTAGGACATAATACCATTCTAAACAAATGTTGGTATCCTGTCTGTTCTTCACAACATCGGTGACACCAACATTCTACATTATCTTGTAGTTCGTAGAGGGTTTCAATCATTTTCAAAAAACATTATGTTTCAAGTTCGGCAATAAGATTTTGGAGGTCTCTAACATTTATAACCCAATCATCCTCTACATCATCATCAATCTCATACTGATTCTTGAATTGATTGATGAGTTCTTTTACTTTCATTCTTTTATCCCCAATACTTCTCGTTCTCGTGGAGTAAGTTTATCAAGAATTTTCTGTCGTTCTTTTTTCATTTCTTCTGCTTCAATTTCTTGAATGTCGGCAATAATAAAATCAACTGCCTCATCAATACTATGAACTGTACTAGTGATTTCAGCATTCATCCTCAATTGTCTTACCACTATCTTGTGAGCAAAAATTGGTTGAGTAGAACCTTTATAAAACTGAATTTCATATTGAACTCCACCAAAGGCAAGACCAAAGCAGACATCGGCATAAGCAAATCTTATAAAATAATATTTGCAATCTGTGTCTTGTTCAATAGAATGGATTTTATATCCATACTTTTGAAGTTTGATTGAGGCATCAAAGAACTGTGTTAGGTTCATAGTTTATAATCCACCAGAAAATCTACAGGGTTTTGTTGCATCCAAATAAGTGCCTTACCAAGGTCTCCATTCGTTGAGTATAATGCTTTTGCACAGTGCATTACTGGAAATTGATTGTGAGACATTTTCTTGAGTTCTTGTATTTTGTGTTTGTCTCTATGAATTGAAAATCTTGGTTTAGTCATTTTCTTACTCCATTTTTCAAGAGTTCTTCCATTGTCTCATCAGGCACGATTGGAGTGTTTCCACCATAATTCTCACCAAACCTAAAATCATAAAGTCGTTGAACAGCACCATTTCTGTTAATGATTTCGTTTTCCAACTGACGAATGTAGATATACACAGGTTCGGGCACTTCAAAGTGTTGAAGTTCCTTATAGGGCATATTGTAGCACGAAATGTAAGATTTAGTCATTTGATTTTGGTAATGGTCGTCTTGTGGTGGTTTCTTCATTTGAGTTCCTCATGAAATAATCATAATGTCTCTTTTGGGAGACAGGTTTTTGTGATACTGAATATATGCTTCTTTGAGTTCATCTACTGAATCCACAGGTTCCCAACTATCCCCCATAAGAACCTCCCAGTTCTCATAATCTGGGTCTGTTCTATACCACAGAAACTCTGGGTCATCTACATCCTCATCCAGTTCCACATAATAAGTGATTTCTTTAGATACATTTTTGATTTTCATTTCTGGTTCTCCCTTGCTTTGCGAGCAGCATCATAAAGTTCCCGAAGTCGTTGAGACCTTTCATCTCTTTTGTTGACTTGTTCTGGACTATTATACCACACACTATCAGTTCCGTGTAATGGGCAATCTGGATTGAGGTTTCTTGTGTCGGAGGTCTTCATTCCTATTTGAATGTAAGAACAGGTGCATTTAGTCATTTGTTTTTGATAAGGTCTTCAAGGTCTTTTGGAAAGAAACTAGTTTTTACAAGAGGCAGAAGGTCTTGTCCGTATCTTTTACCTTCTGGGTCTGGAAGTAAGTTATTGTTTGCGAGAATATCACAAACAATCTGTCGTTCTGGGTCTCTCATATACTTCTGGACTTTCTCCAAAAGTTCGCACCGTGACTTGTAAAAGTCTCTGGAAAACTTTAGGTCTTTATTTTCTTTCTCAAGGGTTTCAACATAATCACCCCAAGACTGTGCGATTTCAATAAAGGTTGCGAACTTTTCAGTAGTAGTCATTTCTGGTTCTCTTGAAGTTTCAGGTAATCATACTGTATTTTACATTCATTTGGTTGTTCCATACAATACACAATACCCTCATTCTTTCCTACACTCATACCATTATGCCCACCGATATTGAAACCAAGAAAGAATATCACAGTAGCAATCGTTGGAATACCCAGTATAAAAGGAATAATAATACCTGGTTCAATCATTTCACAAAATCTCCAATCACAGGAACTTCTCCACAAATCTCATTCACTCGTACTACTGTTTGGTCTTTGAGTGCTTGACGACACTCTAAGTTCTTATTGTATGTTTGTTGGAATAATACTCGTTGTTGTTGAGCATCATAGGTGATGATACTACCAGCAACGATTATACCAAAAAACAAAGAAAAAATTGCCCAATCAAATCCTTCAAATTTCATAGTGCCTCCAAATCTTTAGCAATCTCATAAAAGTCATTAGCAGTAACCCAAACAAGTCCATTATCATCATAGACAAAACTATCTGCCATAGCACGAATAGCAGCAGCAACTCCATCTTTTGGAAAATTGTAAGTATCTTCTGCTTCGTATGCTCTCATAATCTTTTTTGCTCGTTCTTGTTTATGGTTAGTCATTTCAATCTAACTCCATAGTAATACGATTGATTGCTGTTCGGTTTGCTTCTGGATTGGGAACATTTGAAAGTAAATGGATTGCCTCATAAAGAGCATCTCTACGAATTGCTTGAGCAAACTCAATAAAATTTTCAGGAGTTCCAAAATATTCAGAACAACTACCATCATCCCTAATCCCACCTTCTTCAAAGTGAAATCTTACAAGTTCAAGGATTTGTTCTTCAGTCATCATCTTCTCCAAGAAGTTGTCGTTCAATACGGAAACCATCTTCTTCGTCCCAACAAAAACCAGTAAGAAGGTCTATGATTTCTTTTCCTTCCACATCTGTTTCCTTTGTGAGAGTTTCAATTGCTTCAATAATGTGGGTCACTTGTTCGTCAGTCATGAAACCTCCAGTTGATGATTTGTCGAATCACAGGGAACAGGCCGGCCCAGACGCCAAAGGAGTCGTCAGCCAACACGGGGTTAGGAATGAAGTG
>Ga0099851_1000118_pt1 | contig 31816 bp, 39 predicted proteins | sample CB_VirMetaG_6_FD_78176 | JGI IMG/M metagenome (GOLD analysis project Ga0099851, IMG submission 78176) | Freshwater to marine saline gradient viral communities from Chesapeake Bay - CB_1508_2 Viral MetaG | ecosystem: Environmental > Aquatic > Marine > Coastal | place: USA: Chesapeake Bay... | reverse complement strand
TTGGGTGATACTGCAATGGAAGAATATCATAACAATGTTTCCCCCAACTATACTTTGGATTATCAAAACATTAAAGAAATGACGGGTTATGATTGTGCCAAATGGTTGGTAGACCATTTCTACGATTTAAACCCTGACTGGATTTTGTTGGGTAGAGGTGAAAAGAAAAAACACACTTTTCCATTTCCGACTGTTTTAGTTCACTCAGCTAACCCAATTGGTTCTGCCAATATGATGGGATATATTAATAATTTTTTGATGAATGAAGGACAACCACAAACATGTGTTAGAGTTCAAATTCCTCACACTTACATTGAAATAATTGATTAAAATGGGAAAAAGAGAATTAAAAATACAGCACCCTGAATTAAATATCAGTATCATTGATATTATTTCTAAGTTGCATCCCAAAGGGTCATCAAAGTATATACCTCTTCTTATTAAAGAATATAAGAGGTTAAATACTGAGTTTGTAAAAAAATATGATGAAGATTATTCATATTATGTTGATAATGTTAAAGAATATGTTGATGAGGATGAACTTAAAAATTTGGGATATTTTGATGTTAAATTATTAAATGATGTGATTTTTAATGTTTTGAATTTTGTGGATATTGACATGATTAATCAACACAATGAACATCACAAAAACAATCGTATTCAAAATCCTGATATTTCATCATATAAAGGACTTGATGAGTTGTATGAACAAGCCCGAATTGCCAACATTAAGTTTTTGGAGAAGGAGGTGTCAAGTTCGGCACATGTTGTTTTAGATAATGATAAATGGTTAATCATTAAACCTTTAACATTTGGAGCTTCTTTAAAGTATGGTTCGGCAACAAAATGGTGTACCGCATCAAAGAGTAATCCTCACCATTTTGCTAGATATTCAAGGAATGGTAACCTGTACTATCTAATTAATAAAGAAGACTCTTTTAAATGTGCAATATATTGTGAAAAACCATCTCCAGGTGATTACGTTAACCATAACGGTAATTTCCAAATTTATAATGAGGCTGATGAAAGAACTGACAGTGCATTCTTAAACATTGAAAGTGATGTAATTAAACTTATTTTGGACGATAACAAAAATTATATATCAAATTATGATTTTATTGTTAAGACTTATCCAAATTTGGTTAATGAGTTTGATAAACTTGAAAATATTAAGGAGAGTCAGTATGAACCTCAACCTATTGAGGAAGCTGTTCCTGCACCTGAAGTAATGATTGAAGAAGAAGATTATCATGATAATACGGTTATGTCACACACATATGATGGTCACATTGAATCAGATTTTGAGAATAAATTAACCATGTTTGAAAAACAATTAAGGCATGCAACAAAATTGTCTTGGTATGAAAGAATTAGATTAAAACTATTTGGACCTAAAGTTGTTTTTGTTGGTGTTCCTGTTGGTCAAATAACTCACAATTTTGAATATCAGCAAGAGATTATGAGGAGATTGTCAAAACATGTTGAAGATATAAATTTAAATAACAGAATGGTTTTTTATCCTTCATCTGAAACAAATTTGGTAATTAATAAATTTTGATGTATCTTTGTGGTATGAAAGCGAAACTAATTTTTGATTTGAATGACATTGACGATAGAGTTGCTCATGACAGAGCGGTTAAGTCTTTAGATATGACAATTGCACTTTGGGATATTGACCAATATCTCAGAAGCAACATCAAATATGCGAGTGATGATACACCTGATAATGTTGTTGACACATATCAGAAGGTTAGAGATGAATTCCACAGAATTCTAAACTCTAAAAACATTGACATTGATACTCTCTTGATATGAAACGTTTAACAAGGACTGATGGATATATTGGTGGTGTTTGTGGTGGATTGGGTGAATACTTCAATATTGACCCAATCCTACCCAGACTATTTTTCGTATTAACATTGACAACAGGTTCATTTTGGATATACTTAATTCTTTGGATGTTTACAAAACAAAAAGAAGATGAAAATGATGTGATATAGTTTACAAAACCTACTATTTTAGTAGGTTTTTTTTATGCAGAAAAAAAACACATATTTTATTGATATTGATGGTACTTTATTAGTTTACAGAAAATTTGACGAACTTTTAACAACTGAACCTGAGGTTGTTGAATCAGTTGCGAACTCAATTAGAAAATGGTATGATGAGGGTCACCATGTTGTGTTTACAACTGCAAGACCATCTGAGTATTATACTCACACATTAAAAGAACTTCAAAAATATGCAATACCATTTAATCAAATTGTTATGGGTATTGAACGAGGTCCAAGATATTTGATTAACGACATGGACCCTGAAAAAGAAGGTCACCGTGCTATTGGTATAAACTTAATTAGAAATCAGGGATTTGAAGGGAGTGTGGTTGTAAATGACTAAGACAAATGTTAGTGTTTATCGCCATTTATTAAAAACTATTACATGGCGAGTTGTTGGTACAATTGACACCATGTTATTAGGTTGGTTTGTTTCTGGTGATATTAAAACAGGTTTAACTATTGGTGGATTAGAAGTTATAACAAAAATGTTTTTGTATTTTATACACGAAAGAATATGGTATAAAATAGATTTAGGTGTTAAAAGAGAAAATTCGTAGTATTTATTAGGTAAAACTACTTGAATGGACGTTTTAGATTTAATCAAAACAGTAATAACTTCTGTAACTTCTGTTGTTGTTGCGTTAATCGCGGCAGGATATTTTCAAAAATACAAAAAACAACAAACTGAAAAACAAAGTAAAACGAAGTTAGTTCAACAAATTCAAAAAGATGAATTAATACATTTCTCATTGAGAGAAATTAGAAGAAAATATAATGTAGATAGGGTATACATAATTCAGTATCACAATGGTGGACAGTTTTATACCGATAGTTCAATGCAAAAGGCATCAATAACTTACGAGAGATGTTCAGATGGTTTGGAAAGATTAAGTGAAAAATACCAAAATATTTTGGTTAGTAATTTTACTTGGTATAATTCAAAATTACTAAAAGGTGAAACATTTTTTAATGATGTTGATGAAGATGTTGATGATATTACAATGAAGAGTTTATTCCGTTCATATGGAACATCATCTCACTGTGGATTACCTATTTATGATAGAGATAAACATTTAGTAGCCGTATTAGGATTTGATTGGGTATTTTCTGAAATTGATGAGCACATGTTGGTGGATAATCAATTTAGTGATGAAATTAAAGAATCTATGGTACAGGATGCAAATTCATTAAAAACTTACTTAATATGAAATTAACAAATCCTGTAGGTAGTAATAATATAATAAGTGGGTTTGGTATTAGAAAAGGTACACCACATAATGGAGTTGATATTGCGGTTCCATCAGGAACTCGTGTTGTTTCACCAGCAAGAGGTGTTGTGGTTGCATCGGTAGATGAAGCCAGAGACGGTAAATGTGGTGGATTCATTATGATAAAACACCAAGTTGATGGTGAAACTTTCTACACAAAATATTGTCATTTAAAAAAGAGATATGCTAGAGTTGGAGATACTGTTGCTGAAGGTGAAAGTATTGCATTAAGCGGTGGAGGTAAGGATGACCCATTTAAAGGAAATGCTGAAGGTCCTCATTTACATTTTGAATTATTAAATTCAAGTAAATCGCCCATAGACCCATCACCATATTTAAAAGGTGCTGCATTGGTTCTTGGTACCGCAGCACTTGCAAATGCGGTAAGTAAAGATTCAGATTCAACTGATAAGTCGGAAGATAGTAATAAATTATTAACTGGCATGTTTTCAAAGATAGCAACACCATTAACAATTGCTGGATTAGCAGGAGCTGCGATAGGACCTGGTGTTTCTGAAAATCGTAATATTTATAAAAAAAAGAATATGGATAATTTAATAAGAAAAACTCTTAGAGAGTTTGTTGAAGAAGCCGAAAAGAAAGATTCTAAGAAAAAAGAAAGTATTGTACCAGGTTGTAATGGTGCAAAAATGGGTTTGGGTGCTTTGGTTATAATCCTTGAAAAACTTCTTGAAGGTAGAGGTGAGGGTGAAAGAGCGGCAAAAGAAATTAGAATGTTTTTGATGGGTCAAAATAAAGTAAACGCTGAACAAATGGTTCAGATACTTAAAAAGTATAAAAAAGATGATTTAATACCTTATACAGGTTGTCTTTAAAAAAAAAATAAAGTTATGGATAAAAAAGTTTTAAACGAAGAATTAAATGTAATGAAATACCTTTTTCAATATGATAGAGGTGTTGTTGTTTCAGAACAAAAATCAAAAAGAATAAATGAAGCTGGAATATATGAACCTGATAACTTGGGTGTTGATGATATTCTTGGTAAATTAAAACAGGAATCTGGTGCAAGTGACGAAGCCGCAGAATTGGCAGTATGTACAGCACCTGAAGAAGTTACTCAAGAAGTTAAAAAAACAGGTGACAGCAATCTTGCAAAACTTTTCCAAAAAATAAATTCATTAGACTTATCATCGTTAAAAAATTTATATAGAGATGTTAAGTCAAAAATGACACAACAAAATGAACAAGCCGCAGCCGCTGCCGGTACTATGATTTTAGGTATACCTGTTAGTTACGTTCTTTTAGGATTAGTTCTTTTGGGTGTATTAACCGCAATGATTAGCCGCATGGGTGGTGGCGGAGGTAGAAGCTCAGGAAGTGGATGTAGAGCCGCACGTAGAGCGAGAGCAAGAGGTCAAGGAATTTGGGGTGATGTTCACTGGTAATAAAAAATATTGAAAAAATAAAAAAACCCCTCCTATAAAGAGGGGTTTTTTATTTGGTGGAGGTGGGGGGAATCGAACCCCCGTCTTGCTCGTCCTCAACATAAGGGACTACACGTTTAGGTCAGTATTTTCTAATACTCCGAAATTTACAGTTCCCTTATTTTATAGTGGTTCGGTTTACTGAAAACTAATCTTCCACTTGTTTCTTTTTGGGTAGAAACCACACCCTAAAGGGACTTCTGTTCCTAGGTTAATGTCCCCCCGACCTGATGCAGGTATAGCTTAGGCTACAACTACTTCCTCAGCAGCAAGAAGACCTACTGCCTCGAGATTTGCGAAAACATCGCCATTTAAAAATGTGCATCCATAGATTAAAGTGATAGGAAACATCTCACTACGTGCCCCCGATACTCAGCAACGCCAATCAATACCGGTCACCCCCATAATTCAAAGAACAATAAGAAACCACTTTCGCCCCCTGTATAGACTTTTGGTCAGATGCTTAAGGTCAGCCTTAACTATTAAGGGAGCCACCTGTGATTTCTGATACAAATATATATCATCTATTTCAATAAAACAAACTATTTATCTTTAGTTGTCAATTATATGAGAAGAAAAATCATTTTAGAGGAAGATGAGAATCCAAATGATATTGAGGGTATCTACAACCAACTTAAGTATTTACAAAATATAAAAGATGGGGGTGGTGATTTACCTAGTTTATGGTATCCTAATTGGTTTGACGATGAATTGGTATATGACATTAAAAAGACCTCCAACGATTGGGATGTAGAAATAAGGTTTGGTGATAATAATTTTCAATTTTGGGATATATTTCCAAATTTTAATGATGGTGATTATGACCGAATATTGGTGGAAAGTTTATTTAGTAGTTATGGGTCACATTGGGATTTTATTTCTGAAGATACAATTTATGACGATATTAAAGAGGGTTATTACCCATCAATTTTTAATGGTGACGAAGTAAAAACATATATAAAAGATATTGTCATGATTATGGCACCTGAGTTATTACCTTGTTTGGGTGACAGGGAAGAGAATGATAGATTCGGTAGAAGTGATTTGTGTGAAGAACTTATTATTAGATTACTAATGAATGAGTTTGAGAGTGAGCTTGATAGTATCTTATCAAATTATGTTTCAGAACAGAACGCTACAATCGCAAATAATATGAAGAAATATGTTATTGAAAATCACTGTAGTTTAGAAACAATTGGATTTGACACTCAAAGTTGTTTTTATAAATACACAATACCATTATCAACCCTTATTGAAAAATTTGAAGAATACGGTAAAACAAATTCATCCGTGTTTGATTTAATCTCTCAGATGGTGATTGATGAAAATGTTGAAGTACCTAGTGATTTACAAGAAGATTATTATTCTTATTTGGAAGAAAATGTTGCACTTACTGAGTCCGAACCATATACAATTAGTCAATTGCAAAATATGTTAAGTAAGGTTGAAGATATGTTTGAAGATGTGGATGTTTACAGAGAAAACTTTGAATGGGTTTCAAGTAAATTTCCAATGCACAAATTATTCAAAACAAAGTGGGACGACGCGGTGAAAGTTAGAATTGATGGTATTGACCGAGAAACTAATAAAATACTAGTTTATTTGGAAGATATGAGGGACCCTAATAACACAAAAAAGAAATCATCAGAATTAACCAGAGAAGAATTAAATCTTTTGGTTTACCAACCAAAGTTATTCTAATAAGCAAGTTTGCGTTTTAAATAAGTTTTTAGGTAATCGTATAGTTCAACACAATCATCATCAGATAAAAATAACTGGTCGTAAGTGTAATTGCTCTCAATCATAATACCGTCAGATTCTTCTTTGATACTTATTTGACTGTCAATAAAGTAATCATTATTGTCATCACTATCGTCTTCATAGTCGTTGTAAAAAAAACCGCCATAATTTGGTTTCTCGTATTTGTATTCGTACTTCTTCAATCCCAACTCTCTAACAATGTAATCACCAGTTTCAATGGCCTTTTCAACATCCTGAATTGACACAAACTCAGATGGTGTGTGCATGTTGTAATAACCACAAGAGATGTTGATGCAAGATACATCTGTCTTCATCTTTAACTGAGATACATCGGTGTATGGATGGGCTTGGAGCATCATTTCGGTCTCCATTGTTTTTTCAATAACAGGTAATACTTTGTTAATGAACTCACCGTTCTTTTCAAACAAACGAACCCCCGAGCAAGTTTCGGTAATTAGGTGGTTACCAGGTGCGTCGTATTGAACGATATATCCAACATCGGTCAGGAAGTCCAAGTCACATTTGGATGACCCGTGACAACCCGTTTCTTCAGATACGAAAAGACCAACCTTGACCTTATCCAAAGTCCTGAGCAATTCCAAACAAATGAAGATACCCGCTTTATCATCACCACCAATACCTGTTGGTAGGTCATTGTTGTCCAATGCGTATAATACTTGATGAACTTCATCTTGTGGAAATGATTTACCAAAAGTTGGTGGTAGGACCTTTTCACCTTCAATAACATTGATTTTATCAACAATTTGGTGAACGGTGTCCGTATGAGCGACAAACATGGGGTAGTATTCACCATCGTTTAACTCTCCTTTGACCGCATAGACATTATCAAAATCGTCCTTCCAAAATGACACACCGTCAATTTCAGAAAGAACGGATTCAATATGTGCAACCATCATTTTTTCCAAGTATGTTTTGCTTGGTACTGATAGTAATTCTTTAAATCTGGAAAGTTCTTCTTGTCTCATGTTGATAAATTATGATGCAAATATATTACATTTTTTTGATATAACAAAAAAAAAGGGTCTATTTAGACCCTTTAATTTGAACTTTCTCGTCTTTGAAGAATAACGTGTAATTTTTATCTTCAATGACATTACCAATTAGAACCTCTTCAGAGATTAAATCCTCAATCTCATCTTGGATGGCTCTCTTGATAGGGCGAGCCCCGTAGGTTTCATCAAATCCGACTTGACTAATGTGTTCAATAATAGTCTTATCATATTTGAAGTTAAGTTTCAACTCTTGAAGACGAACAGTCAATTTGTTAAGTTCAATCTCAACAATTTTCTTAATCTCTTCTTCTTTAAGAGAGTTGAAGATAATTACCTCGTCAATACGATTCAAGAATTCAGGTGAGAAGAAATTCTTCATCTCTTTTTGGATGATGGAACGCTTTCTTTCTTCTTGTGAAGAGTGAGATAGTTTACCCTCAAATCCAATAGAGGTACCAAATTCAGAAATCTTACGAGCTCCGATGTTTGATGTCATAATAACCAAACAATTTCTGAAGTTGATTTTACGACCCAAACTATCTGTTAGATACCCATCGTCCAACATTTGTAGTAGGGTGTTAAACACTTCTTTGTTTGCCTTTTCAACCTCATCAAACAACACAACAGAATATGGTTTGTTCTTAACCGCTTCTGTCAACTGACCCCCTTCTTCGTATCCAACATAACCTGGAGGTGCTCCAATCAACTTTGATACGTTGTGTTTCTCTGAGTATTCACTCATGTCAATACGAATCAAAGAGTCTTCACTACCAAAGATTTGTTTTGCCAGTTGTTTAGCCAAGTGAGTCTTACCAACACCTGTTGAACCCAAGAAGATGAATGAACCGATTGGTTTGTTGGGGTCTTTAATACCCAAACGGTTTCTGCGGATAGCTTTTGAAATCTTCTTAACCGCATCTTCTTGTCCAATAACTGACTGACCTAATTGATTTTCCAAACCAACCAACGCAGATTTATCATCAGTTGAAAGTTTGTTTACTGGAATCTTGGTCATGTTAGATACAACTTCCAAAACCAATTCAGGTAAGATGTCTTTTCGGTGTGTTGAGAGTTCTTCCTCAAACTTCTTTTTCTCAGTTGAGAGTTTTGACAAGATTTTACGTTCCTTATCTCTAAGTTCAGCAGCTTGTTCATAATCCTGTTTTTTAACGACAGAGATTTTCTCTTCCTTAATTTGAGATGCTTGAAGTTTTAGTTTTTCAATAACCTCAGGAAGTTTGATTTCAACTTGAGAACGAGCACCAACCTCATCAATGATGTCAAATGCTTTGTCGGGGAATTCTCGGTCCGTAATATAACGGTCAGCAAGATTAACACACAACCCAAGAATCTCATCTGAATAATTAACCTTGTGATATTCCTCATATTTAAACTTAACGTTTTGAAGAATCTGTAAGGTTTCAGATTTGGATGGAGAATCAACTACGATTTTTTGGAAACGACGCTCAAGAGCCCCATCTTTTTCAAAGTTGGTACGATACTCATCAAGAGTTGTTGCACCGATACATTGAATTTCACCACGAGCAAGTGCGGGTTTAAAGATGTTTGATGCGTCCAATGAACCTGAGGCATTACCAGCACCAACAATAGTGTGAATCTCATCAATGAATACCACAATGTTTGGGTTCTCACGTAGTTCTTCAATAATGACTTTCAGACGTTCCTCAAACTGTCCACGGTATTTGGTACCCGCAACAATTGATGTCATATCCAAAAGCACAACTCGTTTATCCATCAAGTTTCTTGGGCAATCACCTTCATGGATTTTCATTGCCAAACCTTCAACAATCGCAGTTTTACCACAACCAGGTTCACCAATAATAATTGGATTGTTTTTCTTTCTACGAGAAAGAATTTGTGCAATCCTTCTAATCTCACGCTCACGCCCTACAACAGGGTCAAGCTTACCTTCGGACGCCATCTTGTTAAGGTCCTTACTGAAATTGTCCAATACAGGAGTTCCAGATTCCGAACCTTGTCGGCGAGAATGTTTTTTACCATCGTTATCCAATTCTTCAATCATAGTCTTTCTTATTAACACCACAAATATAAAACTAATTTTCAAATATTCAATAATGACAATTTGTCATTTTGCAATATGTAAAAAATACATATTTCTGACATTTTGTCTTGTTTATTGATTTGGCACATTTTTTACAATATGATTCACAAATAAACGTAAATTAAAACAAATATAATATGTATTCATTACTTAATTCAAATTTAGTAGACAAAATTTTTAGTGGTCTAAACGAACCATCATGGCAAACATCAACTTACACTTATGGTGATAAATCTTATTTTCAAAGAACAACCGAATACGGTGTTGAATTTGAAATGTTTGTACCAGGTCTCTCTAAAAAAGACGTTAAGGTTGAATTGGAAGACAACAGACTTTTCATTGAAGCGAAGTATTCATCAGATTTGACATCATATGAAGTAAGTAAAACGTTCACTATTGGTGAACACATTGATACTGATAATATTGATGCGTCAGTTGAAAATGGTGTTTTGAAGTTGATTCTACCATTTAAGAAAAAAGAAGAAAAGAAAAAAAGTAGAATTGCTCTACTCTAATTCTAAACCCCCTACAAAATAGGGGGTTTTCTTTTTAAATAATTTTTTATATATTTTAAGTATGACAAATAATCAATCTTTCTATGTAGTTCTAAAACACTCAAAAGTGGATGAAATATCTAAAACAGTTCTTATTAATGATGATGAGGGAATACCTTATGAGTTTGAAACATTAGAAGAAGCTGAACGAGTTAGAGATTTGTTCCAATCTAACACAACTCATAATAGCGTTTATGAGATTAAGAAAATTTGTGGTTAATATGGAAAAGTGGGAAATTCAAATTATTAAAGAAACTGAAGATGGTTATTTGGTTAGTGCACCAAACGGTGATACCCAATTTATGACCAAGGATGAATATGAGACTTACTTAAGTAATAGGTCATAGTATTTATTACTATGAGTTCAAACCAAAAACTTGATAAAATACTATCAATGACCAATGATAACCTTAGTGTTATTGAGTCGTATATTAATTTTAGAAAAATTTTAAAGGACGCGGGTTTTAAAGAATCTGAACTATCAAATGTTTCAAGTGCGTCTTCAGATGTTTGGTTAGCACATAGTGAATTAGTGGGTGAAATTCAAAAGTTTAAAAAACAATTAACTACTTTTTGGGGTATAAATAATCAAGAAATTGATGAATATCTAAAAGAAGTATTTACTATGGTAAATGAACAAATACCATTAAATTAATATGGCAATTTTAAGTGAAAAAATAGAAGGAACAAAAATCTTCAATGAAGTTCAATCTTCAAATTTGGTAAGAACCGAATATGATACCGAAAATTCTAAAATGATTGCGGAATTTAAAAATGGTACCAAGTATGAATATGAAGAAGTACCACATAAAGTTTATGCACAATTCAGACTTGCTGAATCACAAGGAAACTTCTTTAACACAAAAATTTCAAAGGTTTATAAATACAAAAAAGTATCCTAAACATTTTTCTGAGTATTTATAGGTAATGCCAAAATACTCCGACATATTATCATCATTTAAGTCTCAGGAAACTTTAAGCCCTATTATTTGGAATGATGTTAAAACAGACAATCCAGTATTAAAACCCCACATTAGAAAAGCATTACTTTTAATCGCCGAAGAATTTGTTAATTTTTTGGATGTTGATTTTTTTATTGATGATATAACATTCACAGGTTCATTAGCAAATTTTAACTGGTCTGAATTCTCAGACATTGATTTACATGTATTAGTTGATTTTACTCAGTTTGATGAAAACGATAGAGAAATGTATAAAGAATTATTTTCTCTAAAGAAAACATTATTTAATTCAACTCACAATATTAGTGTTAAAGGATATGAAGTTGAACTTTACGCTCAAGACATAACTGAATCACATTTTTCAACAGGGGTTTATTCTGTAATGTTTGATAGGTGGATTGCACCACCTGAAAAAGAAAAATTTAATGTTGATAAAGGGTTGTTATTGACAAAGGTAGAATCTTGGATGAATAAAATTGATGAAGTTTTAAATGAAACAAAACAAGAGGAATTAGATGATGCTTTAAAAATTATTGACGATTTTAAAGATAAATTAAAAAGATATAGAAGTGCGGGGTTAGAAAAAGGTGGTGAGTATTCATACGAAAATTTGACATTCAAATTCTTAAGAAGAAATGGATATATTCAGAAATTATTTGATTTTAAAAATCAATTAATAGATAAAAGACTATCATTAGAAAGCGAAGAAGTAGAATAATTTGCTTATTTGGTAATAAAGATATATTTATAAAGAAAAAACATTATGGCAACTAGAGATGCTGGTCAATATGATTACGACCCAGGTTCATTTTCAGGAGGTACCGCACCTGCTCCGATTCCTTATCCACAGTATGGTGACCCACTTTCTGCAGATACTGCCGTTGTACAAACTACCGTTGTAGCCTTGGGAGGGTTCAACGGATAAAACAATTAAGAAATAAAGAAAACAAAAATATGGCTGACTTAAAACCAATTGGAAGTGAAAAATTAACAGGTTCTGATAAAATCAGAAGAATTATGGAAATTGCCACGTATAAAGAGCATTTACCAAATCCAGTTAATGAAAATTCATCAAATAGTTATAACATAACATTGGCTGACGGATATAATTATACCATCGTTAAAGAGAAGAATGGTTATGTTATTAAAAAAGGATTAAATGAATCTGTTGATTATATGGAACCAATGAAGAATAGAAAATACTATACTTCATATTCTCAAGCATTCAAAAGATTGAATTTAATTGCTAAAGAAGTTAACACTTTGTTTGAAAACGAAGAGAATGTAAACTTATTTAATAATACAATTTCAGAACAAGACAAGAAATATGTTTTGAAAACACCAAAACCAGAACCAGCTCCTGAGCCAGCACCTGAACCTGAAATGGATGACATGCCAGTTGACGATGCGGGTGCAGACGAATTTGGTGCTGAAATGGATGTTGATACACCTGAAGGTGATATGGATGTTGAAATGGATGCTGAAGTTGAAGATTCATCTGCAGAGGAAGATGTTGATTTCAAACAGATTCAAAAGTTGACAGGTAAGTTAGGTCAGAAAATTAGAACAATGAATGATACCGTTGGTATGACATCAGAAGATATCAAGTATGTAATGAATTCTATTATTTCAGCATTAGATTTGGAAAAATTAGATGATGAAGATAAAGAAGATATTTTAAACAAACTTGAAGGTGAAGAAGCTGATTACGGTATGGATGATACTGAAAATTTAGATATCTCAGCGGATGATGAGTTAGACTTTGATATGGATGAAATGCCTGCTGACGAAGAACCTGAAATGGGTGAAAACTTTTTAGGTAGAATAGCAACAGGTTATGTGGCATCTAAATTGAGAGAAGAAGAACCAATGGAAATGGAAGAACCTTCACACGATGATAGAGTTTCACAAATAATGGATTCAATCTTCAACGAATCTACTGTTGATAAAGTATTATCATCATACTTTAAAGAGAGTGGTGACGAAAAAAGAATGAAACAAGAAAAAAGAGCTAAGAAACTTATTGAAAATAAGATAAATAAAAAATCATTGATGGAAGAAGTTAAAAGTTTGTCAGAAACAGTTGAACAAGAATTGGCTTCAGATTTTATTTTAAAAGAAAACCCTGATTTTAAATTTATCGGAAAAACAAACAAAAAGAATTTAGTTTTTGAATATAAAGGTCAACAGATTAAAGTAAGTCCAAAAGGTGAAATTTTATGAATTATCTAATTTATGTTAATGGTTTAGGCCCTAACTATAAAGGAGATAATATGTATGAATTTATCTTTTCAGATGATTTGGATGTTTGGGGTGAAGAGTGGGACTCAAAACCCGCACACGGAAATCCACAACCACCTGAATTGGAACATATAAGAAAAGTCGGAGTTTTAAAAAACACTCAAGTTGAATTTGAGTTGATTCAAAACTCCGATTTTTTTGGTTTTACAGATGCCATGGAAGATGTAATTGCACTTGCTTGGGAAACTGATGAAACTTGTGAAAATAAAACCAGACTTGTTTTTAGGTTTGGTGAAACCGAAAAATCCGTAATGGATAAACTATATGAAAGAGATTTAGTTCTCCAAATTGATAAAGAATCTGAATATGAAATCAAAAAGAATTGAAAAATTAATCCAATCGGGTTTGAGTGAAAAACTACTTAATAGTTTAAACGAAGGACAGATTAATGCCTTGTATAAAAAGTTAGTGTCTGAAGTTACGATGGTAAACGCAAATGACACTGCGACTATTGATAAATTAAAATCTGAAAAGAAACCTTTTGAGGTTTATGAACAGGATGATGCTGATGACGATGCCAATTCTTTAGAAAAAGAAAGTGGTTATGACCCAAATGCCGGTAATTCTGTTGGGAATGATGACGGACCTAGTGCTAATGATGGATATAATAATGCGGATGACGGCATGGATGAAGGTGAAATTAAAGAAAAAGCGGTGTCACAACAACAACAGAAGTTTTTTGGTGTTGTAAAGGCAATGCAAAAAGGTGATATACCAATGAAAGGTAAAGCTGGTGAAGCCGCTAAAGAAATGTCTAAGAAAGATGTTACAGATTTTGCAGAAACACCACATGAAGGATTACCAAAAAAAGTTTCTAAAAAAGAAAGTAAAGAAGGTATGAAAATGAGTAAACCTATTGGTAAAGTTGTTTCTGTAAAAAAATCAGAATCTAAAGAAGCAACTGGTTCAGGAGCATCAGGAAGTTTTTCAGCACCATTATTTGGTGAAAAAGAAAATGTAAAAGAAAATTTTGAAAAGTTAATTGAAAGTCGTATAATTGCGTTAGTAGAAAAACATATTAATCCAAAAATGACTAAAAAAGAACTTTTACAATATTTGTCTGAAGCTCCCGCAGCTCCTGTTAAAGAACCGAAAGTTGTTCCTAAAACAAAACCAGGTACAAGACCAAGTCCTTACAAAAACCCAAATCCTGGTACAAATCCGGCACCAAAGGCAAATAAAGAAGAACTTAAAAATAAGTTCATTGAAATGATAATGCAAGTATTGAGTAATGGCAAATAAGAAAAAAAATATCCAAGAGGCTCCTATTGATTATGGAGATAGACCTGAAAGAATGAGTAGGTCTATTGAAGATAGACTTAGAAAAGGTGAAACTATTTTTAAAGGTAATCCTGCAATTCCGTCTGAGAAATCTAAATTCACAGACCCTATGGGTAGAGAAAAAGAAAGTACTTCTATTGAAAAATTGGCTGCTGACAGATTCAGTGAAATAGTAACTAAAGTTAGAGATATTACAGGTCTTGAAGATTTAACAAGACAAGACATGATTGAATATCTAATACAAAACATGATGCAGGCATTCATGCAAGCCGGAGCCATTGAATCAAGACATAGAAGAGAGTTAGAAGAATTGGCAATAAAATCTGTTATGGAAGAGAAAAATCTACCTGAAGGTTCTTTTGTTATTGACGCAAAAATCGTTGGTCCTCATGACATTGATACATCAAGAATGAGAAGAAGACCTGAGGAAGATGAAGATGAGTCTACGGACGAACAAGGTAATGAACCAATGGATTTTCCAAACTTTGATGTTAGTTCATTAACTGATGAAGAAACTTTTGAATTAGAAAAACACAAAAGAACAATCATCAATGCTTTAATTCAAGGTAGTGCTAAGAGAGACCATTACTTGTTTGAAAAACCATCAGTAGTAAGTGAACTTAACAATATTGATGGTAGTTTAGTACCTCTTTATAAGAGAATAATGGCTATCAATGATTTGTTTTATTGGACACACGATGAAATGATTAAAAGAATGTCACAGACAGGTATAGGTGTTGCTGGTAGTGTAGAATTAGGAGATTCTGATGAAGGTGGTGAAGAAGAAGGTGCCGATACTAAAATTATTGCTAGAGGTGGTAACTTCCCAATTTTAACACATGAAATTTCAAAAGGTGTTGAAGAAGCGTTTGGTAGAGCTGGTTTACCTAAAGACCCTGAAATGGCACAAAAAGTTATGGGTCAAACTGATATATTATCATACGAACCTGACCAATTAAGATTGGGTCCAGCAATGGTTAAGAAATTAAGATTTGCATTACCTGATGAATTATATGACACCGAGTCAGGTGACTTAATGAACTGGTTCAAGTTTACATTATATGCAATTGATGCTGAGGAGTTCTTAAAAATTATGAGTAGGGTTTTATCTGACAATCCAAGTATGCAAGACATGGCAAAAAAAGATTTAGGTAGAATTTTACAAGACGCTAAGAAAGCAAAAATGAAGTATGAAGAAGGTGATGACGATGATGATTACGAAAGTGATGATGAGGATGTTATCTCACCTGATGACGATGGAGGATTTGAGGATTTAGACGACTTTTTAGGTGGTCTAGGTATTGACCGTTCAAAAGACTAAGAGATACTAATCACATAATAGAAAAGAACCTTATATTTATTGATATAAGGTTTTTTTTATGTCATTAAATAAAGAACAAGTAATATTAGAATATAGTAAGTGTTTAAAGAACACGTCATACGCCTTAAAGTCATACCTTCAAACTTATGATAATACACAATCAAGGTATGTCCCATTAGAATTATTTCCTGACCAAGTAAGGTTAGTGGAGGACTATGATGAAAACAATGAAAACATTGCTTTAAAATATAGACAGGCTGGTGTATCCACAGTAACCGCTGCGTGGGCAAGTAAAAAGTTAGTTTTTGCAAGAAAAAATAAACCTGAAAAGGTTCTTATTATTGCAAACAAATTGGATACCTCTGTGGAGTTTGCGAATAAAATTCGTGAGTTTACGGACCAATGGCCTAGTTGGATTGGAGTTGGGTTTTCAACTGAGAAAAATGCTGCAAAACATTACAAATTAAGTAATGGTTGTGAGGTTAAAGCGGTTGCGACATCTAAAGACGCACTTCGTGGTTATAGCCCCACCATATTAATATTTGACGAGGCAGCGTTTATTGATGCTGATAGTGATTTCTGGGCGGCTTGTATGGCATCACTTTCAACAGGTGGTAAAGTTATTGTTATTTCAACACCAAACGGATACGACCCGATTTATTATTCAATCTATGACCAAGCCATTAAGGGAATGAATGATTTTAAAATAACGGAAATGTATTGGTACAGAGACCCACGTTATTCTAAAGATTTAAAGTTAATTAAAGTTAAGGACATTATTCATTATATGTTAAACAGGGAAGAATATAATGATAATGAAATTATATTGGACTATGGTCATATTGACCCGAGAGTTCGTGATTTTGAGGAAATAAAACTTCGTTTTGCTGATGGGTACAAACCATATTCATCTTGGTTTGAGTCTATGGCTAAAAAACTTAAATTTGATAAGAGAAAGATTTCTCAGGAATTGGAGTGTAATTTCTTGGGTTCGGGTGATAACGTATTTGATGCTAATCAAATTGAAGATTTAAAAACCACAATGATTAAAGAACCGACCACCAAAATGATGAGTGGTTCGCTTTGGATATGGGAAGAACCAAAAGAAGGACACAAATATATTATGGGTGTTGACGTATCAAGGGGAGACTCTGAAGACTTTTCAACGTTCCAAATATATGACTTTGACGAAAGGGAACAAGTTGCCGAGTATATTGGAAAACTACCACCTGACGTATTAGCTGAGATATGTTATAAGTGGGGATTAATGTATAAAGCATTTATTGTAATTGATATTACGGGTGGTATGGGTGTTACCACATCAAGAAAGTTACAAGAGATGGGTTATAAAGATTTATATGTTGATGGTATTGAATTTGGTAATCCTTGGAAATATAATCCAAAACAACATGAGAAAATTCCTGGTCTAAACTTTAATGCTAAAAGGGTTCAAATTATTTCAGCTTTTGAGGAAGGATTAAGACATGGATTAAAAATATATTCAATGAGATTGTTGAATGAAATGTCAACATTCATTTATATCAATGGTAGACCTGACCACCAAAAAGGACATCATGATGATTTAATTATGTCTTTGGCGATGGCCATATATGTTAGTGAATCATCATTTAGTTCGTTGAAGAAAGTTGAACAGACAACAAAAGTGATGTTGGAGTCTTGGCATGTTGAAACAAAAGAGCGACCTAATGAGGAGTATTTTAACCCTGCAATTCCTGTTTCTTCACCAAATAGAAGAACTTATGGTAATAATCCAAGCAAAAGTGATTATGAAAAGTATTTATGGTTATTCGGTGGGCGTTAAACTTTATTATACTCACCAGTAAATTATGTTTATAATATGAGCGAAAATAATTTGACAGTATGGCAACGATTATCTCAGACACTGGGACCTGACTCGTTATTGAATCAGGATTTGCCAACTTATAAGTTTGATAAGAAAGAACTTTTAAGAACAAAAAGTAAAGAAGAATACGAAAGAGAAAAACTACAGGCTCAACAAACAAAGTTTTTGTCTAATCAATGGGCTAAAGTAGAAAATAATTTATATTCACAAGCCTTATACTACGAACCAACAAGACTTGCATCGTATTACGATTATGAGTCAATGGAATATACACCTGAAATTGCAGCTGCGTTGGATACATATGCAGAAGAATCAACCACATCAAATGATGATGGTTATATGTTGCAAATTTATTCTGAATCTAAAAGAATTAAATCTGTATTAGGTGATTTGTTTAATAATGTTTTGGACATTAACACAAACTTGCCAATGTGGACAAGAAATACCTGTAAGTATGGTGACAACTTTGTGTATTTAAAGTTGGACCCTGAGAAAGGTATTGTCGGTAGTTTCCAACTTCCAAATATTGAAGTGGAACGTCTTGAGAGGGGTATGAAGGGTAAGATTGCTGCAGGTACTAGTGCCAATACCGCTGAGACTCAGAAGAATCTTAGATTTACTTGGAAAGCTAAAGATTTGGAATTTCAATCATGGGAAATGGCTCACTTTAGATTGTTAGGTGATGATAGAAGACTTCCATATGGTACATCAATGTTGGAAAAGGCGAGAAGAATTTGGAAACAATTGGTTCTTGCTGAGGACGCAATGTTAATTTATAGAACATCAAGAGCACCAGAAAGAAGGGTGTTTAAGGTATATGTTGGTAATATGGATGATGCTGATATTCAACCATATGTTCAAAGATTTGCCAATCAATTTAAGAGAGACCAAATTTCAGACCCGACATCAGGTAACGTTGATTTAAGATTCAATCAAATGGCGGTTGACCAAGACTTCTTTGTACCTGTTCGTGACCCAGGAGCACCAAATCCAATTGATACATTACCAGGAGCGACTAACTTATCTGAAATTGCGGATATTGAATATATTCAAAAGAAATTATTAACAGCATTAAGAATACCAAAAGCGTTCTTAGGGTTTGAAGAGGTTGTTGGTGATGGTAGAAACTTGTCATTACAGGATATTCGTTTCGCAAGAACAATCAATAGAATTCAAAAAAGTATGTTGGCTGAGTTAAATAAAGTAGCAATCATACATTTATTTATATTAGGATTTGAGGATGAATTATCTAACTTTGTTTTAGGTTTAACTAATCCGTCAAAACAATCTGACTTATTAGCAATTGATGTTTGGAAAGAAAAGATGTTGTTGTTTAAAGATGCTGTTATGCCGATTGAAGGTATAGCACCTGTATCACAAACTTGGGCTAAGAAACATATTCTTGGATTCTCTGATGAAGAGATTAAGTTGGATTACCAACAACAAAGACTTGAAAAAGCGGTTTCTGCTGAACTTCAAAATACTGCACAAGTTATCAGTAAAACAGGATTATTTGATAATATTGACAAACTTTATTCAAGTTATTCAGGTCAAACTTCAGGTGAAGGAGTACCACCAGCACCGGGTGGTGAAACAGGTGGTGAAACATTTGGCGGTGGAGGTGAAACGTTTGGCGGTGGAGGTGAAACGTTTGGCGGTGGTGAGGAAACACCTGCACCTGCTGAAACACCCGCACCGGCAGAAACTGAAATAACACCTGAATCTGTTGATAGAAATAGAATGAATATTCTTCTTGAAGAAGATTTAATTGAAGGTTCAAAATTCATTGACTTGGGTAAAGGTTCCAATTCTTTGGGTGAAATGGACAAGGCTTTGGAAAAACTCCTTAATGGGTAATATTTATTATTAAAGTAATATCATGAAATTCGGAATCATTAAATCTAAAATTGATAAAATACTTGTTGAGTCATACGGTACTGAACAGTTTAAAAACAATATTTTAAAATTCAAACAAACTATATTAGCAAATAAAAAATTAAGTAAGTTATATTACTTATACGATAATTTGAGTTCTAAAAGAGGTTTAAATGAATCTGTTGCCAAAGAATTTTTGGAAGAAAATGTAAATTATTTTAACTCAATTAAACTTGAGAAAAAAGATATTAATATTCTTGAATCTTTTGTTGGTAATGTTAAATCTGAAAATAACTATCAGGACATTGACAACGTTTTATATCCAAATATTTTAAATCTTGAATCAAAAATTGAATCTAAGAAAAATATTATTGAAACTTTAAAACAGAAAAAGGAAATTGTTGAATCTAAAGTTCAGTTACCAATTAGTTCCATGGTTAAAATTGCGAACAATACTTTTAAAAGTTATTTGGATAGTTTAGATGAGTCTGTAAAGCAAGAGGTTTCTAATATTTTGAATTCATCGGATGAAGAATTGAAACCTATCTTTGAAAATACCAAAGAAAAAACTTTGGAAAAATTAAATATGTTAAATGAAAACTTGGACGAAGCGACAAGTTTAAAACTACAAGAAACAATTGATAAGGTAAAAACTGAAACTTATAACAAGAAGAATTATGTTAAATTAGTTTCATTATATGAAAGTTTATAAGTCGTTATTTTTTAATGACTGAACATACTTAGCCTTTTGCATTTGTTCTCTTTTTTTAACTGACTTTTTTGTATATTCTTGTCTCGCTCTTAATTTTTCATTTTGTTTGGTTTTAATAACCTTACCTTTAAGGGTTTTTAACGCCTTTTCAATACCTTTTTTATCAACCTTTACTTTTAGCATATACTATTAAATAACACAATATTATCAAAAAATTTTGACTGATGTAGTTTTATTGCATATATTTTTGGAAAATAAACAAAGATTTATGTTAAAAAATATATGAAGAAGGGGAAAACCGCAAAGTTAAACGGTTTTAACGATGTAAAGGCGAGTTACGGAACTGTGGATTCAAAAGAGTTTAAATCAATCTACCTAAACCTACAATCGTGGGTAACACCTAAAGACGACTATGATAATTGGAATAGAATTGTTTCAAATTTACACCGAGGTATTAAACACACGGTTCATAATAATCTAAATAATAAAATGTTCACACACAATATCATTGTGGACTTAGATTTACGAACAAGTGGTATATCATACGGTAAAAAGAGTTTTATGAATTTAGAGATAACTTTATTCCTAAAACAAGAAATTGATTTTAAATCAACAGAATTAAAAGAATCATTAAAAACTATTACAAAAGAAATTTATATTGAAGATTTAAAAAAGAATAATTATCTATCATTTACAACATCTAAAAAAGGAAAAACAACTTTACAGACAAATACACAATAACAAAGTATTTATAATAAAACTTGTTATGAAAGTATTAGGTGCTAACGAAATTGGTAAAGGTATATTAATTGAATGGGATGCAGGATATGTATCACCAAGTGAATTTAAAAATGATGTGGTACTTAGAGAATCTAAGAACTTAACAGATTATTCAAAACCGTTTGAATTCTATGCGGTTCTTCAAAAATATGATACACCGAATAGAAATGGTAGAATATATCCTGAGGCGATATTAAAGAGAGAATCTGAAAATTATAAAAAAGCAATTGCTAAAGGCACTTCATTATCAGAATTAAATCACCCTGAATCATCTTTAATTGATTTGGACCGTGTATCTCACATGATTACGGACATTTGGTGGGATGGTCATATTTTAATGGGTAAATTGAAATTATTAACATCACCAGGTTTTCATGAAAGAGGTGTTGTTACTACAAAGGGGGATATTGCTGCCAACTTACTTAGACAAGGGGTTACATTAGGTATATCTTCAAGAGGAGTTGGTTCATTAAAAAAGGTTGGTGAGAAAAATGAAGTTCAACCTGATTTTGAATTAATTTGTTTTGATTTGGTATCATCTCCATCTACACCAGGTGCTTATCTATTTACAGACCCATCTGAACGTGCGAATTTTGAAGAGAACCTTGAAGAAGAAAATCGTGAAAAAGAAATGAAAAGTGGAAAAGGTTTGGGTCGCTCTATTGACTTAATGAGTAAATTATCTCATTATTTGGATAGATAAAAATTCTTAACGTTATGGATGAAAAATATTTTGTTGCGAAGGTGATGTATGAACTACCTGATGAAAATACAGGTAAGATTAAAAAAATCAGAGAAGAAAAACTTGTAAGAGGGTTTTCTGTTACGGATGTGGAAGCAAAAGTTACAGAAAGATATCAAGGATTTCAACACGATTGGAGAATTACAGGTGTAGTTGAAAGTCGTATTGATGAAGTAATTGAATAAAAATTATTCACCTAATTTAAAGAACCTCCATGAAAATGGGGGTTTTTTTATGCTCTTTTGGCGATAAAAATAAATTTTTTAAAAAATGGAACTATTTATAGTGTATAAAAAAATATAATTTTTATGTCGAATAAAAAATCATTAGCTGAAGAAGCGCTACTTCAAATGGAAAATTTGGAAAAAGTAGTAGCTGAAAATGCAAAAGGAATACTTGCTTCAACAATGAAGGAAGAAATCTCTGAATTGGTAAAAGAGTCGTTAAAAGAGACTGAAAACGAAGAATCTGAAAAGATGGAAGCTTGGGAACAAGTTGAAGATGATGAGTTAGACATGGATGCGGAAGAAATGGGTGACATGGAAGACGTTGAAATGGGTGACGAAGAATCTGAAGACGAGGGAGAAGTTGAAATTGAAATGGGTTCTGATGAAGATGAAAACGATGAGGAAATGTTAGATATTGACATTGAACCTATTGACCTTACCGGTGCATCTGATGAAGAAATTTTGAAAGTTTTCAAAATGATGGATGATTCTGATGGTATTATCGTAAAACAAGACGATGATGAGATTCATTTATCTGATTCTGATGAAGATGTTGAATACATCATTCAAATGTCTGAATCTGACAAAGGTGTTGAACCTATGGAAGAAGAAGATTTAGAATTTGATGAATTCTCAATGGAAGATGGTAGTGAAGACATTTCTGCAGAAGAGTTACTTGACAAGATTTTTGCTGAAGAGCAAATGGAAGGTGACTACTCTGAAATGGAAGAAGGTGATTATTCTGAAATGGAAGAAGATGATGACATCGTTTATGAAATCTCTTTTGATGATGACGATACAGAGGTTTCGGACGACACAGTTGAAGTTGAAATGGGTGAAGCTAAAAAACCTAAGAAACAAGGTTTTAATGATAAAGAAGACGACCACTTTGGAGGTAAAGACAAGGGTAAAAAACCAGGAATGTCTTTAAAGGGTAAGAGAGATGTTGCAGCAGCTGACGAAAAAAGAGCAGGTGACCGTAAGTATTCAAATGTGAAGACTATGGACAAAGACTCTAAAAAAGAAGAGGCTAAAGAAGCATCACGTACTTACGGAATGGGTTCTAAAGAAGGTCGTGGTTTAAGAAAAGGAATCACTAACAATAGAAACTTAACGTTCGAGGGAGTATCAAAAGAAGAAGTACAATTACTTAGAGAAAAGAATGAAGAGTACAGAAAAGCACTTAACATTTTTAGAGAAAAGTTAAATGAAGTTGCAGTTTTCAACTCAAACTTAGCATACGCTACAAGATTGTTTACTGAACATTCAACAACTAAACAAGAGAAAATCAACATTTTAAGAAGATTTGATGATGTTGAAACTCTTAAAGAGTCTAAGAATTTGTACGGCTTAATTAAAAATGAATTATCAGGTGGTAATTCAAGAATAAACGAGTCTCTTGAGCAAAAAATTGAGAAGACTAATTCTTCAGGTTCTGCGGTTAATTTGATTGAGTCTAAGACTTATGAAAATCCACAGTTCTTAAGAATGAAAGACTTAATGTCTAAAATAACAAAATAAAACTTAAAAACTAAAATAAAACTAAAATGGGAGCATTATTAGAATCAGGTCTAGTTGGTAACATCGGTCTTAAGCACTTGAAAGTTATCAAAGAAGACACAATCAACAAATGGGACAAATTAGGATTCTTAGAGGGTCTTAAAGGTCACCTTAAAGAAAACGTAGCTCAATTATACGAGAACCAAGCGTCTCACTTAATTAACGAAGCTGCATCAACTTCAGACAGTGGTTCATTTGAAACTGTTGTTTTTCCAATTGTTAGAAGAGTATTCTCTAAACTTTTGTCTAACGACATCGTTTCTGTACAAGCAATGAATTTACCAATTGGTAAGTTATTCTACTTTGTACCTAAAATTCAAGGTTACACAGGTGGTACCGCTAATCAGTCAGGTCAACACTACGCACCTGTAGGTTCACCAGGAAACTACCCAGGTAATCCTGATGCTGGTTACATCGGTGATGGTTCATACGCTAAAAACCTTTACGATTTATTCTACGAAGGTAACGAAGCATCTTTGGACCCTCCAGGATTGTTTGACTACTCAAAAGGTAGATGGACAGCAGTAACTGCAACAACTAATACTGTTGTATGGAATGGTAGTAATTTAGATATCGCAGACTATTCTGAAGATAACTACAGAAAAGTGTTGTTAAAAATGACAGGTTTCGCATCAGCAGGTGCTGGTAAACTTATCGGTCCTGATGGTCAGGAAATGGATAGCGAAGCTTTCTTAAGCGATTTGAAAATTGTTCCAACAGTTGCAACATCAGGTCAAGCTGGTTGGGATTTAGGAACAGGAGCTCAGTTGTTCAGAGTAGTAACTCAGAAATACGGTAAAGGTATTGTTCAGTACGGTTCACAAGCACAAGCTGCATGGCCAGCTAATGGTGGTGGTGGATACTACGACAACATCTGTAACGCTAACGGAGAAATCTACTTAGAAGTAGACCTTCAAACACCAGTTTGTATCTCATGTGGTGATTCATCATTAGATGGTTACACAGGTACAACATTCTCAGCTTCTTCAGCTAACAGTGCAGCGTTCATCGCGGTATACAGAAGATATGAAGAGTTAGAGTTTGAAGATAAAATCGGTGAAGTTTCTTTTGACCTTGAGTCAGTAACAGTTTCTGTTACAGAAAGAAAACTTAGAGCACAGTGGTCACCTGAATTAGCTCAGGACGTAGCTGCGTTCCATAACATTGACGCTGAGGCTGAATTGACAGCATTGTTGTCAGAGCAAATCGCAGCTGAGATTGACCGTGAAATCTTGAGAGACTTGAGAAAAGGTGCGGCTTGGACATTACGTTGGGATTACAACGGATGGAAGAGATTAGGTTCTAACGCAGTTCCTTACACTCAGAAGGACTGGAACCAAACTCTTATCACTGCAATCAACCAAATTTCAGCACAAATCCACAAATCAACATTGAGAGGTGGAGCTAACTGGATTGTTGTATCTTCAGAGATAAGTGCAATCTTTGACGACTTGGAGTACTTCCACGTATCAAACGCTTCTCCAGAGCAAGACCAATACAACATGGGTATTGAAAGAGTTGGTACTTTGGCTGGTAGATATCAGGTTTATAGAGACCCTTACTTCCCACCAAACACAGTATTGTTGGGTCACAAAGGTACGTCTTTACTTGACACTGGTTACATCTACGCACCGTATGTACCTCTTCAATTAACTCCAACAATGTATAATCCATTCAACTTCACACCAATCAAGGGTATCATGACAAGATACGCTAAGAAGATGGTGAACAACCGTTTCTACGGTAAAATCACAGTTGATGGTGTTAGAACATTTGACTTAAACGAGTTGAGATAATTGAATCTAACTTAATAGAAAGGGGACCTAATTGGTCCCCTTTTTTTTGCGATATTGTGGTTTACAATATAGTGGATTTTCATTAAAAAGTTCACACCTAGCAATCTCAACCTTATCTCTAATATCTTGATATTCGTCACCACCTGAATGTTTGTGACCATTAAAATAAGCCTTAACTAAGATACGTTCTCCCTCTACAATAATGGATGATAATTCTTTTTCTCTATCAGTTCTCATCAGTGATATTAGTTAATCCCCTAACACATTTTGAAACTATTTCTGTTTCTTGTAAAGAAAAAACACCCCTTTCAAATGAATATTCCAATGCTTTAATACACATAAATTTGAGTTGTGGTTCTGACATATTTTCAATCAAAGAATTTAATTGTTCTATGTCATAATAATCAATACAACCAAACAATCTTCCTATTGGTCTTTTTTCGTTATTCTCCATAATTAGTATATTTATAGTAATATAGTAAATCTTATGGATAATGACAAGAAATTAAAAGAAGACTTGGCGGTTTGGTTTGGTAAAAAGAAAAAACCAAAAGGTAGTAAACAACCTAAAGGTCCTTGGGTAGACATTTGTAGGAAAGATAAGGATGGTAAACATCCACCTTGTGGTAGAAGTGATGCTGATAAGGGGTCATATCCAAAATGTAGAGCTGCGGGTGTTGCGGGTAAAATGACTGATGCTGAGAAAAAAAGTGCTTGTCAACAAAAAAGAAGAGTTGAAAAAAAAGATACTCAAACGGGTAAAGGTCAAAAACCTAATTGGGTTTCACATAAGAAGAAAAAGAAAAATGAATCGGTTAGACGATTAATTACCGCCATTCTTAAAGAAGAAGTTACAAAAAGTAGAGTTATTTGTGATGAGTGTGATTGGTCTTGGAAATTATCTGAAGGTGGGAATGACCCTTATATTTGTCATAAGTGTGGTCATGATAACAAACCTTCGTAATACCCAATAAGAATATCGGCACTTTTGTAATTGGTCGCCAACGGTACATTGTGAACATCACAAAGTCTTAACAACATTTGAACATCTGGTTCATGTGGGTGTTTATCTAAGGGGTCTCTAAAAAATATTACACCTTCCAATTCACCTTTTGTTACCATTGATGCGATTTCAGCATCACCACCCATTGGTCCACTATTAACCGTATCAACTTTGTCCACACCAGCATTTTTAATCATTTTACCTGTGGTTCCTGTTGCAACAATATCAATATTTGGTAAGTTAAAGAATTTTAATTTTTTCATTACAAAGGCAACCATCTCAGCCTTTTTACCATCGTGAGCAATTAGTGCAAATTTCATATGACAAATATAATAAAAAAATCCCACAAAAGTGGGATTTCAAATGTTATTTATGTGTTAAAAAATTTAACAATATGCTCCTGAACATTTTTTCTTACCATCATTACCTGGCATAGTTCCTTTACAAACTTGTACCGCATAACCGTTTGCGTAAGCCGAAGGATAAACTTCAAACTTAGATTTAGCTGCCGCAATACCTCTTGCACATAATGGTGTACCTGTCTTTTTTCTATTTTTTTTCTTTTTCTTTGCCTCCTCAATCATATCAATATCCATGGTGTCAACCATTTCCATATCATCTTTTTTTGTTTCATTCATTAAGAAATCAAATACTTGGTCCATATTATTTTTTGCTTCTGCGATATGGTCTTGAGCCCAATCGTGACCGTTATCTAAAATAGATTCAATCATATTAGGGTCCATTTCTAACAACATTTCACATTGTCTTTGCATTTGTTGAAGATTGCTGAAGAACATATATCTATCAGTTTTCTTTTCATTAAGAACTTTTTTAACTAAGTTCATTAAATCATTTTCTGTTAACTTAACTGTTTTTTTCATATTATTTTTTGTTTACGATTTGGAATTGTAATACTTTCTTATAAGTATCCACTTCACCACTTGATGTCACTTTAATGTCAACAAAATATTCATTAGGTATTTTGTCTCTTGTATCAAAAACAAAATAGTATTCATTTGGTGTTCTATTTATTGGAGTCCAATCTTGAACTTGAACTTCAGTAGTACCCTCTTTAACATATATTCTATATTGAGCATCTACCTTGTTTAAAACTTCATTTCCGGTGTAAGCTTTTTTGATTATAATTCCCACCCTTCTAATGTCGGTATTTAATATCTTTTCGTTTTGTTTAATACCATAAGCCTCAAAACCATATAATGATGGTTCTTTTGATACTGAACCTATTGTAAACTCTTTTGAGTAGTTGTATAATACAAATTCGTTTGTTATGTCGTCTATTGATACACCATCAATGACAATACCCTTCCAAACATCAGTAAATTGACATGGTTTGGTATATCCACTAATAGGTGGTACTGATACTTCATACACACCTTTTGTTACCAAACATGTTGTTAAACCTGTATGTCCTGATAGTGGTAAACCATCAGAATCAAATATATCAACCGTTGGGTCTGAATCTAAATTTAACGGATTACCATTTTGGTAAACATATAGATAAAGTTTGTTTGTTTTATTTGATACAAACAAGTTCCTATCGTCTTGAATTAAATCATCATAATCAGTTAAAAGATATGGTTCGTAGAATGTTTGTGTGTGTCTTGTAAAGAATCCAACAGAATATTGTTCTGTAAGTCCTGTAATGTTTTCAACCTCAGGAACATAAGCAACACCCCAACCTGTAACACCAGTGATACTACCATTAAGAATTCCGTTAATTTCATTGGTCATATCAAAGTTGATATCTTCATTACCAAATTCAAAGTGTTGTCTGTCAACAATAACCAAATCGTTATAATTTACATTACCTGTATTTTCATTGTCATATAAACCCGATTGACTCCATAAATCAATTGTGGTTGATTGGAACCAGTTTGCAGGTCTATCAGAATAAGATTTGTCACCATAAAATTGTGTCGTTGTTGCATTACCTGTTGGTGTGTTTGTCACCAAATTTGCATAATCATATCCAACACCTTCATCCCAAGATTGGGGACTTCCTGTTGTTCCTGAGAACAAAGGAATTCTAAATAATACTAAGTCAAATGATGTTGCCCTTCTTGTACCTTCTGAAGTTACAGAATTTAATAATTCTAAATCAAATGAACTTGTGTTAATCATCGTTAATGTGTGTGTCATTGCTGACGTACACCCTGTTGATATAACACCATCGGCAAGTTTTGCTCTTAATTGAAACAAATCCAAATCAAAAATAAATCTTGAATATGAAAGAGGGGCAAATGATGTTGGTGATGAACCAAAATACAATTGCGTAATTGGGTTTCTACCTGTGTTTACGTAGTTGTTGTATAGTATGGTGTCGTTCTTGCTAAAATATGACCTGTGGATTGACATTATTACTTTTTTATAATAAATATCAATTCAAACGAATATTTGTATTTAAAACTTTCTGAGAGGCATCATTTAATTGTTTTAGTATTTCATTCACCTGTGTTCCGTCTAATGAAACAGGTACTGGACCTGAACCTGGCATTGCGTGAACGTGTGAAATCATATATCTAACAATGATGTTTAATAATTCAATTAATTCCTCACCCCTAACCATTGAACTTGTATTTGGAAGTACATCATCCGTTAATTTGTCAATATCAATACCATATAATGTATCAATTAAATTAATTCTTTCTTTACCTGGTATTGAACTCTTGTGTGATAATAAAACAATTTTATCACCCCCCATAATACCGAAAGTTTGGGGGTTATTTCTGTATTCTGTTACCGTCTCAACTTTTCGTGTAATTTTTTGTGGTTTACCAATTTTTCCTTGTTGATACATCAAACCTGAACCAAAGATTGTATCCGTTGATTGATATTTAACATTTTTATAAATTTGGTTAACATTTTTCCAAGCCTCGTTTTCAATTGCACTACTTGATTGGTGGTATTGAGAATTTGTCCATTTATTTGTGGTTTTATTTGGTCTAAAGAAAAATGGAAACTGTGTGTTGATGCTTAATGTTGTATTATAAAACCCATCGTTAAACTTATTTATCTCATCAGATATAAAACTGGCAACACCATTTAGACTTAACGATTTAAACGTCACCTGATAGATTAAAAATTGTAAATCATCTATCTCACTGTTTACGTTGAGTTGATTGCTTAAAACACGTTCATTTTGTTTTAATTTGTAAAACTTAACACTACCATTGAATACGTTCTGAGAGTTTTCAGGATTATCAATGTCCCACTCCATCAAATAGTTTACAAATGATACATCACTCTCCAAGTTAAAAATTACTTTTTCTTGTGGTGGTAGTTTTTCTTGAGTTCTACTTGATACTTGAAGAAAGGCTCTATTGACATTTGCAGTTGGTAGTGTGTTGGGGTTGTCCATATTTAAAGACTTACCCGCTCTGATTAATACATCTTCATACTTTACAACCACATCTGAGTTACCCCTACCCAACAAAGAGTTATCACCTGGTTCGGGAAATATTCCTTTTGAATTTAAATCCTTATAGGTACCATCCTCATTAAGAATATCAGTTGTTGGTTTGACTTGGTCACCTAATGCGGTTTGTTGTTTTGCGGCTTGATAATTCTGATAATTCAAAGACATCGGTGACGAGAACGGTCCCTGTACGTAATAAATGTCTTGGTATTTGTAATCTTCATTTACATAAATTAACCATACTAATTCACCAGGTCTTGGGACCTGTGAAATATACATAGGTAAAAATGGTAATGTAACAAAGGGGTCATCAGGAGTCCAAGGTTTGATATCATCAGGTGAGTTAACAGTATTCAAATTGTTTCTTTGAGCATATCCTTTCAATACGTCTTGAATATTCGCATTGTTTTCAGGATATACACGTATTCTACCCAACATTTTTGGGTCATCAATATCCTGAACGATACCAGTAAACATTATTTGATTATTACTCTTGGCCATTTCTTGATTGATATTCTTTCAATACTTTATTGTATAAATTTTCTATATTATCTAAATGATAAGTTAAATCAACAATTAATTTTTTTGTCTCATCAAAATCCTCAAGTAAAAAATCCATAACTTTCGTTAAATCTTTATTTGGTTTTGACTTAATATCGGCAACAATATCTTTAACCTTATCAATATCTATTTTCTCGCTGTTTATCATAATACTACTCCTGTTAATGTAATTGATGGTAATACCCCAAACGGTGGAACAGGTATTGGTCCAAGAGCCGCCTGTGAAACACCATTCTGAGTCCTTTCAGATTCAACACCTGTTATTTGTGCAAGTATTGATTGTAAATATACGTTAGGTGACCCGTCAGGTAAAGCTCCTGTAGGAACACCTATTTTTTGAAGTTCTTGTATTACATTGATTGATGCTCTTGTATCATCAAAACCACTTCTAAATCTAGCCAATTGAAGTAATGGGTTTGGTACCACAAAAGGAGTACCTTTTAACGCTAATGTTATTATTGCAATTATTTCATCAATAACACTTTTACATTTTCTATAATCTTGAATACCACGTGCAATTAAGTAAGCTAAATCTAATAATGATTGAATAACTTGACGAGTTTTTTTAGTTTTGTTTTTAAGTAATTGTTTACCGATTGATTGTAACAATTGTCTTAAATCTCTAATGATAATTTCATAAACAATTTTAATGAAAATTGAACCAACTCTTGACATGATGTTGATTATCAATTTTTTAAATCTATTTAAGAAAGATTTAAGGTCTTGAATTGTATCAACAAATAATTGACCTAATGACTTTAATAAAATCATAAGTGGTAATAACACCTTTGGTGTTAAGATTGACATGACTAATGATTTTGCCAAGTTTTTAATAATCTCAGTGTCAATAAAGATAGATAATTCTTCAATCTTTGGCCAACCAGGTAAATTCAATAATGTTTTGGTTAAATCATCCCCCAAATCATCTTCATTAGCACCATCCTCATTAAATTTCAATAGATAGTCATTAATACCATCGGTTTGTACAGGTAAATTTACAACATTACAATCTTCATATGTGACAACACCTCTTAATATATTTGACACTCTTTGGTCTAAATTTATTAAGTCCAATTCTGTTAATTCAAAGAAAGAATCATCAACACCATCTAAAGGGGCAACTTTTGCAACACCTGACACATCAATTTCACGAGCATCATCAAAACACAATCCTAATATTCTTTGTAAAATAATTAAAAATCTTGATTTATCCT
>Ga0099851_1000108_pt1 | contig 32970 bp, 44 predicted proteins | sample CB_VirMetaG_6_FD_78176 | JGI IMG/M metagenome (GOLD analysis project Ga0099851, IMG submission 78176) | Freshwater to marine saline gradient viral communities from Chesapeake Bay - CB_1508_2 Viral MetaG | ecosystem: Environmental > Aquatic > Marine > Coastal | place: USA: Chesapeake Bay... | reverse complement strand
TGGGGTGCTAAACCTAATAAGACAAAGTTTAGTAAGCTAGGAGAAGTCAAAGGTTTAGTGGTACATTGGTCTGCTTATCCTATAGCTGTAGGTAATCAAGCAGAGATGGACCAATGTAAGCAAATACAAAGACTACATCAAGAAGATAGAGGTTGGAACGACATAGCGTATAATTTTTTAGTAGGAGATACAGGTCAGATATATGAAGGCAGAGGTTGGGGTAACAGAAGTGCTGCACAAGGTGGCAATAGTAGGGAAGAAATTAACTTTAATAACAAGCATTATGTTGCTGTGTGTTGGTTGGGTGGTGTCAATCCTACCGACAAACCATCAGCTAAAGCTATTGAAAGTGTTAAGTGGCTCTACTCACAAGTCGGTGGAGAACTAAGACCTCACTCCTCGTTCAAACAAACTGATTGTCCTGGCGATGCTTGGCGACAACACATTATAGAAGGCTTAGTTACTAACAAAATTAGTAACGATAGTCCACCTGATATGATACATCCTCAAACTTTACAGAAGAAACTTGATACAATTATTGCTAAACTAGAAAATATAGAAACTAAGTTAAAGTTAGGAAATTTAATAAAATGAAAAAAGAATATGTTGATTTATTAGAACGTTGTCTTTGGACTTTTGTTGAAACATTTGCATCAACTCTTGTTATTTCTCCTGCTTTAGGTGTAGATATTAGTACACTTGAAGTAGCTGCATTAGCAGGTGGTGCTGCTGTTTTATCAGTTCTAAAAACATTTGCTAAAAATAAAATACAACCAGTAACTAATAAAGTATCTAGGTAATAGTTGAATGAGTAGTAAGAAAGTTTGGAATAAACCTAGACCTAAGTCTTTGGGTAAGTCTAAAAAACTTACGTCTTCTCAAAAGTCTAAAGCTAAAGCAAGAGCTAGAAAAGCAGGTAGGAAATATCCTAACCTTGTTGATAATATGTGGGCTTCAAAACAATGACAGTTAAGTATCGTGGAGAAACATTTAGTGGTTATAACAAACCTAAACGTACGCCTAAAGCTAGTAAATCACACGCTGTGTTAGCTAAGAAAGGCGACAAAGTCAAACTTGTACGCTTTGGTCAGCAAGGTGTGTCAGGCGACGGTAAGAAAAATACTGCAAGACGTAGGTCGTTTCATGCTAGACATAAGTGTTCACAAAAAACAGACAAGTTCAGTGCAGGTTATTGGGCTTGTAAAGTTAAATGGTAAAGGAGTAATATGCCTATTGATAAGTATGGTAAGAAAAAATCTTATGCGAAAAAAGGTAAGAAAAAATATAAGAAGATGTAATTAAGCGTCCCAACAGTGCTTACTACTATCCCAATGATGCCAACCATCGTTGTACACTAACCAACTAGCTACTGCTGTAGATACTTTAGGGTTAGTTCTTTTGCTAGTTATATTTAATTTTGGCGATAGCCATTTCCACGTATTATCATTGAATTGCCACAGACCAATGTCTTTAGTTTTGTCTTTATTAACACCAACAGCGTCAGGTTTTCCTCTACTTTCACAATAGATAACTAACAAAGCCTGTTTAATGTCTTCATCTTTAAAGTATGTGCTGACTGTGGGCATCCAGTCAGCTACATACTCTATTTTTTTACTATCTTGACGACATTCAACGTAGTCTTGTAGATTATCTATAGTCAACATGTATGGAAGGACACAAAATAATATACTTTCAAGCATGATTACTTACCGAACACATTTTTTCTTACTTTTTCTTCACGCCTGATACGTTTAATATATCGCCATCGATAATAAAAATGTAAAACTTTCATTCTTCTTCGCCTTTTATATCAGTTCTTTTAAGACCTTTTGCTTGTAAACTATACGCAGCTACAAATTCATCAACATCATTAAGTGCTAAACATACCAGTCCATCATTAGTGCCATCAGGCATAGCTACAAATACAAATGGTCTTTCATCATCAGGTAAATTAGTATCATTTTGTTCTTTAGCTTTAAGATACCTATTCCATAATGTCTGTACTTGCTTACCTGCTTTAACTTCAACACGCATCCAACCATCCATCCAACCTTCTTCATGTGCTCTGAGGTGCTGTAACTTAGGTTCAGGTATTAACAGCTTACGCATAGCTACGTACTGCTTCTTACGACCTTTCGCTTTATTATTGCGACCACGCCTAGAAGCAGCACTACGTTTTCTAGCCATTAGAACGGAGGAATGTTCCATTCTTTAGGTAAGTCATCTGTAATCCACCAAGACTTAGAGAACTTGCCTGTGTGTGCAGAACATTCTGCTTGTGACTTAGCACCACACTTGAAGTCAGGACTTGTTGGTCCTTTCTTATCCATTCGGTTATCAAATACCTTACCGTTACAGAACGGACATGTTAAGTCTGTTCTAGGAACTGAACTTTCTGACATCTTGTCCATGATTTTATCTGTTATATCTTCTGTTTCAAATACAGAATTGATAGCTTCATCGACTGTGTCTGCAGGTTTTAACTCGTCTGACATACCACGTTCTAATTGTGCTAGGTATGTATCAACTTGTTCTTTACTCCACTGCATTCTATTTACAGGGAACTTACGTACATTAGCATAGTTATTAGCCATCTTTAATGCTGCTTCCCTATGTGGGGCTGATAAGTCTTTAACCATGCTATCTGCAATAGTATCTACTTCAGCACGTGTCATCATCTGTGGTTTATCTTCCACAGGTTTGACTGACTTAGACATTTCTTCTCGACTAGGTCTAGCTTTATCTGAACCTTGATACATCCAGTTTGCTAACATACGTCCGATACTAGAGGTTTCACAATTCTCCATCCAAGCATCTGCGTTAGCAAATCCACCTTGACCTTTAGTTTCCTGTGCTATACCTGTAGCTACAGGGTTAACATCTTCTATGTCTTTGTAACCTAATGTTCTAATAGTTACGCATGAACCATCATCAGTTATGTGTACTACTTCTGTATAGATACGTCCATTAGGATTGTCTGCCCAAAATTTCTTTAAGCGTTCTTCTACGGTTTCGTAGTCTTCTAAGTTAAACTTAGCCATCTATATTCCTTTCTTCACGTGGGTCATATATCACACCTATCTCTCTATCAGCATAGTGCTTAGGACTAGACTTAATATCTGTGATAGTTAACTGTGGTTCTGACCACTCTATGTCAAAGTATTCTTCAATAATGCTATCAGGATTATCTCCATTGCGTTCTGCAATAGCTTTAAGTGCAGACCTACGTAACGTAGAGTTATCTGCTCTAAAGACTGCATCCCAATCTCTTTTCAAATATTCCTTTAACAAACTCATCTCTTTTACTACAAACTTTGGTTTACTTGTCCTTCTAAATACTAGCGAATGACCACGTACACCACCGTTATCAGGTAAATCTTTTGCTATCTCTAGTTGAAATAACTTTTTAATTGTGTTAAATGCAGATGCTATGTGTGTAAGTTTAAGAATTAAATCTTCTTTTTGTTCAAAGTCTAATTCTCCTAAGTACTCAATAATATCATCGGCATACAATTCTTCTATTTCTGCACCGTTAGCTGTGTTCTGATATGCAGACTTAACTAAGTGCAAGATGTCATCAATCGGTATTGGTTGCATGGCTCTCCTTAGATGTTAATTTTGCGTATACTTCTACAGACTTGTTAGGTGTAGAACGTCTAACTCTAGTATCTAAAATTAGATTGTTTCTTAATTGCAATTTGTTTTTCCAATAATGCGTAGATGTTTGTGCAGTTGCATACACTTTCATAAAAGCATCGCCGTTGTATGTAAATATCCTAAACCATTGGTTTGGGTTCATTGATAACGTTGCAATAACATCATCGGTAATTATATTTACATTACGCTTTATACTTGGTTTTGGAACTTCATCAACTGCTACAGGTGTGAAGTCATATATTTCTTCATTCATATTTCTCCTTATCGTTTTTGCATTCCACGCACACGTCCATGTGATAATGGCGTGTGATGAAAACAAAACTTACTTCTGTTGTATTTACTTATTACGACTGTACAATTATCTTTTGCACAGACCCTACCTTCAGCGTATACTTTATTCTTACGCTGCTTGTAAGGATTTTTATTTCCTTTCATGTATATAGTACTCATTATTCTTCTTCCTGTTGAACACCCCACAATTCGTCTATGACGGTTGTAGTAGCATCATCTTTTTGTACTTGTACAAGAAACTTTCCACCTCTAATATTTTTATTAGATAAATCTTTCCAGGTGTCATAACCTAGCTGTATGTTTCTGTCAAACATCACGTTAAATGTACGCTTTGCTTTTTCATAATCCGTAGCTTCAATGTAAAAATCTACATAGAATGTTTCTCTAAAACGATATTTACTTAGCTGCGTTTCTTCTGATTTCTTCATAGTATTCCTCTCTATCAGGGTCTAAACGACCACCTTTATATCTTGCTTCTACTGCTTCTTGACCACCCATCATAGAAAAATATCTTTCTCTATATTCGTGGATGTCATCATACGATTTAAACTGTTGATTAAAGTAATCAACGAATAAACTAATTCGTGTATGAGTGTGCATCAGTGCTGCAATGTAATCGTGTATTTCATTTATGTCATCTAACTGTACGATTAAATCTTGTACTGCCATTTCAGCAGACCGTTCATCATATATATCATTGACATAAGCCATAGGAGAATGGTGTTTGTATTTCATATTTGTCCTTCCATATATATATTATAATATAGTTCTCATTTTATTCAAACTATATTATTAATACTGTTGTTTTTTAGTTGTGTTATTTAGATGTGGTTTCTATCTGACCACCGTCGTTCAAACTTAATTGTTTGACATCACGCATGTAACATAGTACATTAGTACATACCAAGTTAGCGTGACGTGTAGTCAAGTGGTTACCACACCACATACATATATTGCTCATACTTCTAGTTTAACTAGATATTCTGCCGTAACGCCACTATTTTCTTTGCAAAATAGTAGATACTGACATGGTCGTCCCATTGAAGCTAATTGCTCTTGGGCGTATGTATTATAGCTTTCAGTACTTCCATTAACCCATAGTCGTACATCATTTATGTATTGCGTGTTTGGTGTATGGTAATGTCCTGCAACTGCGTAATCAAAATCTTTCATCATACCTGCAGATGCTAGTGCTTTCCATCCTAAAATTTTCTTACCAAATCCGTACCATGGAAACCCTCCATGTCCTCTGACTTGGTCGCCGTGAAATAAAAAGAACTTACATTTCTTACCTAAGTCTGCGACTTTGTACCAATTCCTTTCTCCGTCTAGGTTCGGTAAATGAAATGATATTCTTTTTTCTTTAGCGTATAACTGTTCTAGTATCTTACCTAACATCATGTCAGCATTGCTTTCAGGATGATAGTTTCTTCTTGATGTACCACCTAAAGAACCATGATTTCCTATAACCCAATGCACTTCTACTTCTTTGAAGTCGTGTAAGAGTTTGTTAAAGAAACCACTTAAAATACGTGGTCCATCTACAGTTACTTGCTTGTATAGCGAAGCATCTATTAGATGTTCTTGTCCAGGAAAGATTAATTCTCCCTCAACAATGTCGCCTAATCCTAATACAACTACTTTGTTTACAGGATGTGACTTACGTTGTACGGCTGCAAGTTCGCATATCTTGTCTGCGTATTTAAGCACACGTTGTTCTGCTACATCTGTGTTGTAATCAGGTGTAACTTTTGCTAACTGTATATCAGATAACAAAGCTACTGCTATTTCTTCTTTGCCTTTCGCACGTGTATGTGTAGGTGGAGGTATCACAGGTATGTCCAATGATTGTATTCCACTTTTACATGCTTGAAATACAGCGTCAATTAAATCAGCTTTCTTATTCTTAGCCTTTTCTAACTGTTTAAGTAACTGTAAGTTAGTCTGTTTTAACTCGTGTATTTGTGTGCTTTCAGCTTGGGCAATAAGTTCTTCGATAGATTTAGCTGACATACGTATCGCCTTGTAAGTAGCGACGTATAGCAGAATAACTTATCTTTATTTCCCATTCGTCTTTGAGTATTGATACTATTTTGGAAACATTCATACTCTCTGTGTTCCCATTTTCAGCCCTGTTCTTCAATACCGTCAAGAACTCTTGTGCGTCGGCAGGTAATTTGTTCCACCAACGTGGTATATCTGAACCTTGTTCTACTGCTTTAAGCAGTTCTTCTAATCTGTTCATAAGATAATCTTACCATTATCTTATACTTTTTTATATTTTTCTAAAATATTTTTAATTCTTCGTCAGGTTTTGCTACAAGTTTATACTTGAATACTTCTTCGCCATTGTCTAGCGTATGTGTTTGTGTATCAATAACCCAACCTATCTTACGTAAGTCAAATATAATTCCACCAAATCTAGTAGCGTGTAAATCATATACAAACTCTAGTGTAGATACAGGTACTCCGTCTTCACGTGATATATCAAATGCTAATTCCATAAGTTCACGTTTAGAATTACCTGCAATAGTTTGATTTCTAAATGTTTTAACATATTTCGGTGGCTTAGTATCTTGGTATCTTATCATTATTCCTCCTCCAAATAATTTTCTATTTTAAATATTGCACCTAAAGCACATCCACAATCTCCACACCACAGGTTACCTGCGTCGTGTCGTGTATTTGTGTGTTTGCAAATCATACTTCATCTCCGTCCATGTATTGTGACATACAACCTACGCACAATCCATCGTGCGTAAATGTAGTTTGTCTTTCGACATCACATTCAACACAGTTATCAATAAAGCGTAAGTCTTTATTCTTCTTCATTAGTGTATGGTTTAACTTCGTTAACAACACTTTGAAAATGTTGGTTCATCATCTCGTTAATGTATGATTGCATAGGCATAACAACTGATACACCCTCGTCTTTAACTTCCCATTTCAATACAAATGGTATTGCAATTCTTTCATCTTGAATACTTACAACAAGATACAAAACGGATTTATCTTTCTCGCCTGTAGCTAGAGTGATACCGATGTTCTCCCATGTAGTAGATTTGTTACCGTCTAACATAGTTCCACGTACCCATAGTTGAGGTTCATCTCGTAACATAGTTACGCCTTGATTACTCAAACTCTTACGTGATATGTCATCAGGTATTACGTGTTCAAAGTTCATAACTTTTTCCTTTCTTATCGTGGTAGGTGGCGTGTTTATGCTCTTACTTTATATCGCTTTGAAACCTACCCTATCTATAGATAGTTTATAACACACAGTTAGCGAACCAAACAGGAATTACATTGTTTATATGGTTGTTCTAATCTCTAGTGCTAGGCTAGAGTTTCCTACCTTATGCGTTCCTATGTGTTATAAGCTACCTACGTTAATACCAAGTTAGTTGCGTGGGGTATTAATTTCCTCGCTTTCACTTCATAGATAGCTTGTAACTACTTCTGTACTTATTCGCCCATTGGGTATTAAGTTTCAGTAGATAGCTTGTAACACACAACAGTTTTTAGCAATCGTTTACATGTCTGCAGACCTTTAACTCTGCTATGTGCTACAAGCTACCTACACTACGTGGGACGGAGGTGTCCAACCCACGTAGCATGGTCGTCATCACTTGCGTGACAACGGTAGGTAATTATTCTACTATCGTGATAGTAGGTACAACTAACTGTTCGTCAAGTTTAGCATATACATTGTATATGGAAGTAGGAAAGTTTGCGTCAGCAAATAGTGTAACAAGTACACCTGTTTCCTCATCTCCACTTAACGTACGCATTATCTCGATGTCAACAACATCGACTGCTTTATTAAGTAAGAAGTGTACAAAGCTAGAACCCATAGGTTCTACGATAAACTGATTAGTTCTTCCTCCGTCACTCATTACCATAAGTTTGTGCATATCGATAACACGTTGAAACTTATCGTATCTATCTGCACGTTGTTCATTTTGTTTGGTTATTTGTTTCATCCAAACTTTTCGTGCAATAGCACGGTCTTCTAATTTGTTATATTTTCTAGGTTTTTTGTAACCTGCCATATAATATCCTTTCTGTCAAGCATCGAACCAAACACCATAGTCGGCTTCGCCGAAGTGTCCATGTCCGTATGCAGTCTTGTGTGTATTGAAATCATCTTGTTCGTCGGGGTCATCTTGGTCTAACTCTATGAGTTCGCCTAGTTCTTCTACTACAGTCCAACCACCTTCGTTATATCTAACGGCATTCATATTCTTAGTACCGTAGTCTGTGATTTCATTGATTTTTTTTAGTGCTTCTTCTGTGCTAGAAGCAGGTATGTATGCTTCGTATTCAGCATTATATTTTAAATAATATAATTCTTCAGCCATTATTCTTCCTCCATTTCATTTATCCAATCTTTTATATACATATTTTCAACAACGCTAACAGCGTCATGCCAATCTTCAGCATCAAATCTGACAAGTATTCTATAAGTTGGCATTATTCCTCCTCGTATGTTTGATACATTGTATTGTCGTCATCTGTTAATTCACGCCATACGTATGGTTCAACTAACGCATTGTACATATCAAACTCAAACGAAGTTCTTGTAACTATATCGTCTATAGTTTCATGTACATCTCTGATAGTTTCGTAAGGTATGTCAACGTAAAACTTTAAACGTACTCTTTTAGTTTTCATTCTTCCTCCTGTTTTAAGGCTTTAAATTCGTCAGCAATCATATTCATTTCGGTAACGAATATTTTTAAATCATCGTTGTTGATTTCTTTGAATGCAAATTCTGTAAAGTTATCACGGAATTTGTCTACTGAAAATGCAGTAGCCATAATTTTCATCTGCAATTCTTGGTTATCATCTGCAATATGTTCCATTAATACATTTTGTATTAATGAAAGCAAGTGTATTTTGCTGTATAAGTCATCAATGACTTGTGATATTTTTGCATTTGACATTAGGTTTCCTCCCATTTTGTTATAGCTAATTCGATTTGGTATGAATACCAATCGTAGTACTTGTGCCATGATGACACGTGTACCTTAGCGTGTATATTGTTTAATTTTGTTATTAGCAGTCCTCTGTACCACCAATAACGCTCTTTTATTTTTATCATAAGTGGACGTGGAGGGAGTTGAACCCTCGTATATCAAGCCCAAGAAATAAGGAAAACGTAAACTTGATACTAAACCCATCACGCCCATGTGCTACCTACTACTTATACTACGTACAACAGGGGATTGTAACGTATAGTTACGTATCAGTTTAGGTAGGTAGCAATCTGCAAGACAGGTACAAGTAGACTACACGTTAACGTATTTACATTTCTGTAAGCCGTTCGTAGTATCGATGCAATTTTGTCAGAAGTCTTCGTGCAGGGACATCGCACAGTGACAGGTGGCAAACAAACAGGGACATGTGTGTTTGTAAGGCATACAACTGTATGGTATTGAATGTATTATCGTGAATTAACTTGGTAAGTAATTCGATACGTTAGAACAAACGTCTAACAAGTACGTGCCTTGCACATTGCTACACAGCAATACGCTTAGCTTGTTCGCATTGCACTGTGGTTGCACCACAAGTGAAACACATATAAGATATTAAAGTCTTGGACTTTACGTTGGCAAATATACCAACTTTAGTCATGTGATTTCCACATAAACAATCAATCATTTGTCCTCCTCATAAACTTATATAATATATCTTCACAAGTATCAGATATATTATATAAACCTAGCAACAGGTTTATTCTTCAAATACTAACTCTATGTTGTAGTCGTTAGCTACTTTCTTTAAAAGTATTTCTGTGTAATATCTTTTGTCGCTAGTCATTTCTTGTGTATAACCCTGCACAAATAAATATTCAATCGCTTCTAAACAATCTTCTTTACTTACTTTGTTTATTTGATTAGCCATTATTCCTCCTCTAACTGTGCTTCATATTCAAATGAAGTTTCATTAGTTTCATCTACTAAATCTACCCAAGCTATAAAACCACCTAAAACATTACTTACTGTTTCAAGTAATTCTTGTGGGGTTTTTAAAGTAGGATTATTTTTATCTTGTGTGTACGCATGTACAACTAACTTAGCCATTATTCCTCCTCTGCTATAGCAGTTCTTTTATTTCTAGCTTCAATGTATTCGTAAGCTACGTTATAAACATGATTGTTTATAATATCAAACCAACAATATTGTAGATAATCGACTACTGATTGGTCTTCTACTTTAGTATGGAAGAACATATCCCAATGTTCAGTACTCTCGTACGCCATGCTAATAATGTCCGAGTAATATATTGGAGTTTTGCTATCAGCAAACTCTGATATACGGTCAGTAATCTCGTCATCTGTAGGTGTATCTATAAAATTGTTTTCAATTTCATATATGAAATCCTCTTTCAATTCATCCATAAATTTATAATAATTAAATTTATCTTCAGCCATTATTCCTCCTTATCAATTTCATTGATGTATTGTTCATGTTCTTGAACATATTGTTTGTGCCATTCATCACGACTATCTGCATAGTCTAAAGCTACGGCTTGTACTATGTGTTTCCATGTTTCATAGTTGTATGGTTCTCGCATACTACCTTGCTTATGTATGATGTCATACTTAGCTAACCAATCTGCAAGATTGTCAACTGTCCATGAAGTTCTTGGTTTCATTCTTCCTCCCATTCGGCAACCATATCCTCAAAACATTGAGGATGTATGCCTGTAATTAACTGTTCTCTAAGTCCTTTGGACATAGAAGGAAAACAATTCTGTATTAGTTCCCCTTGATTGTAATAAAACAATCCTTGTGCTTCGACGTCTAAGATACCTGTATCGCCACAATGTATGCACTGCTTAGTTTTTACAGTGTAAAAATGTCCGTCAGCAGTAAATTTTTCGTCTATTACATTCATGTTTATTCCTCCTCAGCTATAAGCTGTTTGATACTTGGTATAGAAATTAACTTAAAGTTAGAAATTCTATGTGTGATGTGTGTTCTTAGACAAGTATCTGAACATAAGTACACGTCTAATTCTGTAGAATGGTACATATAATCATTAGTGTCTGAAAGACTTTCTTCGCATTCTTCACAACCAAAATCCCAATCATTATCTATAAGAAAATGATTATCTTGAAGAATATAATCATCGCCGTAATCGTTAGTAGCTAAAAAGTTTTCTAACTTTTCTACTATTGCAATATGCCTTTGTAAAATAGCATTCCATTTGTCAGCCATTGTTATCCTTTCTTAATAAAAAATATCTTCACTACGTATCAGATATTTTTAATTACTCCAACCAAATATGGAGTGTTTACTCATATAGTAAGCACCGTCATATTTATTCTTGCAATGTTTTCTTGCCCAATTTATTAAATTGGTGTAACTAGCATAACGTTCAGCCCATTCTTCATACAACGTCATACCCGATGGTGTAACGTTATTGTATATAGCGTCATCTGTCATGTTTAATTCTGTCTTGGCAAAATGTATAGCATTTTCTAAAGAACTATACATAACTTTGTTATCAGGGTCGCTTAGCCAAGCTATAATGTCTTTAAATTCTTTAACTTTCAAAGTTAATCTCCTTATTTGTTTCGTATCTTTCAACCATTCTTAATACTTCTAGTATTAATTCAAGTTTTTCATAGTCATCCCACATGACTTTGTCATCTTGAAATCTTAGGTTAGCTATAGTTGTTTCAAGTCTGTCAGCTACGCTGTAACCGTTAATTTGTAAGTCTTTTAATTTCATTAATTTCTCCTATTTAATTAGCAAACGTAATCTACTTTGTAGATTGTTTATATCTTTTTCAAGTTCTTCAAAATCTTCGTCTTGCATTGCATATTGACACGTACTAAGTATGTCATCTAACTCACTACACAAGCCGTAATAAAAGTCAGAACTTATAGTTTCTGAGGTGTATTTACCCCAACCTAATTGAACATTCATTACAAACCTAAAGGTTCGCCACAGTTTTCACAGTCATAATCACGTAGATATATAACGTTACCTGCGTCTTTCAATATTTCTTTTGGTATTTGCTTAAAGCAATTACCACAATCTAGCATTGAGTTTTCGTCGAGTTCTAAATCCTCGTCCGATAACCCTGTTATCGCTTTGTAAAATTCGTAATCGTTTAACACAATTATCCTTTCTGTTTAAGTTCAAGCTATAAATAGCTTGTAACACACAGTTGTTTTCCACTATTTTCCTGCAGGTTTCTAGTTAACCTATGTGCTACAAGCTACATACAGGTGTATGTAGATGTTTATGGTTAGCTACTGCTAACCATACATGCGTCTGCAAACTTCTTTCTATCAAAGTTTGGATTATCTTCTTCAAGTGTCAAAGCCACTTGGAAGATAACGTTAGTTAGTGCATCAAGAACGTAGTTCTTGGCTACATTTTTAGTTTCTTCATCGCTTTCAGCGAGTTCACTGAAACTCTCAAACATAGCTTGTTTAATAGCTTCAGCTATTAATTTATAGTGTTTTCTAGTCATTGTTTCTCCAATCGTGGATAATTTCTTTGAAATTATAATAAATTTCTTCACATGCAATCTTGAACACTAACCACGCCATGTAAGACATGGTTAGCGTAAGAATAATTAAGATTAATGGTTGATATTTATACATAAATATCTTCCGTGTCATCTTCCTCGATGACTTCGTCAACGATATTGTCGCTGACTTGCATGAGGTCGATGTAATACCAACGTGGTTCAGTTCTATTCTTACCGAATAGCATATCTAGTTCGGCGTCAATAGACTGTTCGATGAAACTATCAGTTTCATAGTCCATGAACCTCTCCCACATAGGTGCAACAGTTGTAGAACAACTGTCAAGTTCGGCAAAAATATCTTGCCCATATTCGACATAGTCGTTGTATAGTTCGTCGTATTCATCAGTGAATACCATGTTGTTGATTAGCATATCGTCCTTTCCACGAAATTTATATAAAAAATATCTTCACAAGTATCAGATATTTTTATATACGGCAACAGTTATCAGCACCGTCTAATGCTTTATGAATAAAGCCATTAGGACATTGTGTCGCTTCTACTTTATCTTTGGCTTTAAAAAGCCAAAACGGAGTATTTTCTTCCTGTACTTGTAGGCGATACTCCATATCAGCAATGATATGACCATTTTCATCTCGCCACTTGCTTGGTTCAAGTATCGCTCTGCGATACTTACGTCCACGAGCAAACGCTACTTTACAAGCTACACAAGTAGCTTGATTACCACTAGCTTTGAATTTTGTAGAACAAAATTTACAGTTCTTCATTCGCAATCCTTTCCATCGCTTATAATTTATTTACTTCACTCTAAAGAGTGAATAAATTATAGGTTGCAATACAACCCACAATTTTCAGTGCAAAGCACTGTTTCCTCACACCTACAGGTAGAGTAACCAATCTTAGGATTGGTAAGATATCCACAAGATGAACAGAGTTCATCAGATTGGAAAGCTATTGTTGTCATTTGTTGCACCTTTCTTTAAAAAATACTTTCACTACGTTACAAGTATTTTTAAAGGTTCTTGTCAATCTTGTGTAGTCCCCAATACAAAGTATTGCCAACCATACAACAGTCAGTTCCCTCACAGTCACTTGTAGGAAAGACGCCCTCGATGAAAAGCGTGTAACTTTCACGAGTATGTGGAAATTCTTGTAAGTGAAAATCACTTACATAGGCGTCTTTTACCCAACCGTTAGTATCTTCAGTGATGACAACGTCATCAGCAAGTATCTCGTAACCGAATTTAGTAGCCATGAACAATCCCCCTTTTATATATTTTTATGTTCGTAAGAACTTCCATAAAAATATATAACTTTAGAAATCAGCACCAATTCAGCAATCAAAATTTGTTATTCACAAATTTACGTCGGCACATAGGAAGACGAAGTCTTTACACGTGCAGTTATTTATCGAAGATAAATCGTGGCAGTTTTTACCAAGAAACAGTTTGTATCGAAGTAAAACATTATATGTTTTATTCCACGACAAAGGAAGTCAAACCGTAACAATACTATGTATTGTTCAATCAAACCATACCATATCTAGTGGTACTAGATGTTGTGGTACAACATATAGTATGTCGTCAAAAGTTGGAGAACGTTGCATTAGCAACGAACCGTCAGACAGAACCTTTGACCCACGTATGCTAACCAAAGGTTAGTCATGTGTATATACGTACCCTAAAATTTATTTACTGGTAAACGTCCGATAAATAGAAAAAAACCTTTTATTTATTGGACGTAAACCTTAAAGGGCAGTAACGGACATATACGGTATACGTGAAAAAAAATTTGAAATTTAACGTTACAAGTTGCCTTGGGTAGTCAGTTTGTGGTAATCCCAGTCACTTTAATTTCTAAAGTCGCTGACCTTTCTGCCGTCCGATAGCTCTTACCTGTACAAGTTTTATCCGTTAAACTTGTTTGTTGCTATTATTTATACCATAATTAAAAAGATAACACAAGTTAGTTAGGATTATGGCAAAAAACATTAGATGTGGCAAAGTAGGTTGTCAGAAGAAGTTAGCCCAAGGTAGAAGAAAATACTGTTCTGATAATTGTCAGTCTGCTCAATACATGAGAAATAGACGTAGGGGTAAAGAAGAAATCAAACCTATTAATGCAGAGAGAGATACTGCTGCATCAGCACGTCGTGGTCCTCTCTATGATGCTTTCAGGAAGTCAGAGATAGCTGATTTAGTAGCAGAAGGAGAAATGGACCAAAAGGATGCTGCTGATATTTTAGGCACAACCAGTGCTACCATCTCTCGTTTACTAGCAGCAATGAAAGAAGACCAGTTTAATGCAGGACTGCAAGAGGAATGGGAAATATCTGAAGAAGCCTTAGAAACTACAAAAAATTTTTCGACGTTTAGAGATACATATTTTAAAACTGAAACTGGCGATAAGTACGAAACTGCTGACTTTCATTTGAAATGGATTAATTCGATTGTTGACGCTATAGAACACGGAAAAGAACTTGTTATACTTTCTCCTCCACGTCATGGTAAGACGGAACTGTTAGTACATTTTGCAGTGTGGCAAATCATCCGTAATCCGAACATACGTATCATGTGGGTCGGTGGTAACGAAGACATTGCTAAGAACGCTGTATCGGCTGTATTAGACCATTTAGACAGCAATAGGACGCTAATAGAAGACTTCTGTGGTCCTAGCCGTAGTTTTAAACCTGAAACACGTAGTGGTAAGAATTGGTCACAAAATCAATTTACTGTAGCTACTAGAACAGTGACAGGTATTAAATCTCCGACAATGGTAGCAGTTGGTAAGGGAGGTAAAATTCTATCTCGTGACTGTGACATTATTATTGCAGACGACATTGAAGACCATTCTACAACTATCCAACCTAGTAACAGAGAGCATACAAGAAGTTGGTGGACTACTACTTTATCATCACGTAAAGAGGAACACACAGCTATTGTTGTAATTGGTTCAAGACAACATCCTGATGACTTATATCATCATTTGTTAGGTAACGACCAATACGAAAACATAGTCGAAACAGCACATGACCTGGAGTGTACTATTCCTGAAGAAGATATAGACGGACATACTGATTGTATGTTATGGGGTGGCAAGAGAACGTACAAATGGTTGAAGTCACGTATGGCTGCAGCAGAAACTACTGGTGGTAGAAACGTATTTGATATGGTATATCTCAATCAAGCATACAGCGTAGGTATGACAATTTTTAATTTAGAAGATATTGAAAGTTGTTATAGACCAAACTTAATAGTTGGACAAATACCAAATAGAAATTTACATTTAGTAGCAGGACTAGACCCTGCATCAAGTGGACATCAAGCTGCATTCTTATGGGGATATGATGTTGTTAAAAAAGAATACTACATGATTGATAATGACAACAGACAAGGTGGTGGAACTAAAGCAGCGTATGAGATTATAGAAAAATGGTTTAAGCAATATAGATTACAAGAATGGGTTATTGAAGAAAATGGTTTTCAGACTGCTATACGACAAGACGAAAAGATAAAGAAACTTGCGTATGAATGTGGTATTGTATTAACAGGAACAAAGACTGGTACAAATAAACATGACCCAATGTTCGGAGTTGGTGCGATGAGTGAATTGTTCGAAGAAGGGCGTATACATTTACCAGTTGGCGATGCGTTAAGTCGTGACAAGGTTGGTGCTTATAAGTCACAGTTGGTTTACTTTGATGGCAAACCACAGAACAGAAGAACTAAGCATAAAACTGACTTAGTCATGGCTTCGTGGTTTCCTATGAAGATTTTTAGAAGATTGACTAAAGAGAGGTCAGCAATGATAGGGTTAGATTACACTCCTAGTTTTAGCGACTGGGACATTAATGATTGGAACGAAGCACCATGGCGATAATGAAAAAGAACATTAAAACTATTTTAGATAATGTTAATGCTTTAATGGATAACAACGCAGAACAACAACTTATGCGTTATCGTATTCGTTCAATTATGGATGGTGGTATCGATGGTATGAGAGCATTGCTTGGACCAAACATGGATAACATGGATGCAGATACTTTACCTGCACCAAATCTTTTAGTATCAGGATTAGATAGATTAGCACAAAAGATTTCAGGAATACCTGACATACGTGTTGATAGAGTTAATGACAAAGATAGTGAACGTGCTAGAAAACGAGCAGAAAAACTAGAACGTATTGTATCTTCTTATGATGATAAGCAAAAACTTAAACGACAATTAGGTCAAGTATCACGATGGCTTCCTGGATATGGTTATATCTCATGGGTTATAAAAACAATTAAAGATGTTGATGGTAATTATTTTCCTTTTGCAGAATTACGTGACCCATACAATACTTATCCTGGACACTTAGGTGCTGACCAACAACCTGATGAGATAGCTTATGTACGAAGAATACCTTTGTACAAACTTATACAGATTTATCCTGAACATGCTGTTGCTTTAAAAGCAGACGATAAAACTAAAAAACCTGAACCTGCAGGAGAAAGTTTTTATTCTATGACACTTGATGACCAACAAGAACAATGGGAAAACGATAATGGTAAAGGTGTTGTAGTTGTAGAGTATTACGACGACAGTGGTATGTACATTGTTGTACCACATAAAAAGATATTATTAGATTTTGTTGAGAACCCATTAAAGAGTGGTCCACAGTTTGTATTTGCTAAAAGATTTTCTTTTAATGAACTTAAAGGACAATATGACCATGTCTTAGGTTTAATGTCACAAATGGCAAAGATAAATATTTTATCTACGATTGCTATGGAAGATGCAGTCTTTACTGAAACAAACATATCAGGAGAATTAGAGAGTGGTCAGTATCGTAAAGGCAGACACGCTATTAACTATTTAGCACCTGGTACACAAGTATCTAAACCTGTTAACAATTTACCTTATCAATTATTTAATCAAGTTGATAGATTAGAAAGACAGTTGAGATTAGTTGCAGGTTATCCTGTTACAGATGATGCACAATCTCCTAACAGTTTTGTTACTGGTAGAGGATTAGATGAACTTAATGCTTCAATGTCTTTAATGATAGGAGAGTATAGAAACATACTAGGAGATGCTTTACAAGAACTAGATGCTAAAAGACTTGAAATGGATGAATTGTTATTTGATAAGTCTAAAGCATTAGTAGGACATAGGAAAGGTTCTGCTTTCTCTGAAACTTATAAACCATCTATTGATATTGCTAAGAACTATAGAACAAGACGTGTTTATGGTGTTATGGCAGGATTTGATGAGCCACAAAAAATTGTTACAGGTTTACAGCTTATACAAGCAGACATTATTGATAAGCAAACTTTACAAGATAACTTGACAGGACTAGATAATATTCCTGCTATTAATGAAAGAATAAGAAAACAAAAAGCAGAAGATTTATTATTTGAAACTTTATTAGCTAGAGCAAATCAAGGCGATATACAAGCAACTATGGCTGTTGTAGAAATATATAAACAACCTGATGATATGCAAATGATACTTAATAAATTCTTTACACCTGAAGAACCACAGCTATCTCCTGAAGAAATGGCAATGATGGGTCAACAGCAGATGCCACAGTTATCACAAGGTGGTTTAGCACAAATGGCATTAGGATTACCTGGATAATGGAATTTAACGACGACTTCTTTAATATAGTTATGAACTCTTTAAATGGAGTTGGTGGCTTTAATAAAAAAGATTTTATACCTCCAATGCAAATGTGGCAAGTAATTATACCTATGCCAGGCATGATGATTTTATTAGACAGAGAAATATTAAGACAATACTTAGATGAAAGCGATGAAGATTATGGCGAAGAAGCGTACTAGAGGAGGTTATAGACAACCTGCTAATCCTGCACCAGTAAGTGGACCTGGTGCTTTATCAGCTAGAACTGATGGTGGTCCAGGTAGTGCTACACAACCTATTAGAAGAATACCTGGCGTAGATTACGGAGAACAACAAGCATTATCAGAACAACAAGCAGCAGCACCATTACCTGCTGAACCTACAGTTCCATCAAAAGGTATGGCTACGCCTAGACCTCCATTAAACAGAGATGTCTTTAGACCAACAGATGTACCTGGCGAAGACCCACGTACAGCAGGAATTAATCCTGCAGAAGCAGCACCTGACAATACATTGTTAGCTTTAAAAGCTATGTATCAAGTATCAGGATTTAATCCAGTAATTAGTCAATTAATACATAACTATGAACAAAGAGGTTTATAATGTCTTTTCATGGTTGGTTTAACGATGACGAGTTAGCAAACGAACAAGACAAAAAAGACGCTGCTCAAAGAGAATTTGAACTTTTAACAAGAATTATTACTTCTGAACAAGCTAAGTCAGCAGTTGAAATGTCAACTGTTTGTCCTAATCTACCTGCTGATGTTATAGAAGCAGCAGCTATGTCAGGATTAACTGTTTACGACCCTGCGTTTCAAGATATAACAGATATGGTTACAGAAGAACAACAGAAGCAATGGGAACGTGATTGGAATAAAGTTCAAGACAGTAGTGGTTTTGATGAACCAATTATGGGTATGGCAGAATTACTTGCTAAAAAACCTGGATATGTAGTTGATTTATTACTTGAAGCAGGTATTGAAGAAGTATCTATGTTGTATAGAGCAGCAGGATATGCAGCAGTTAATGCAATACAAAGTTACAGATTACAAAAAGGTTGGATTAAAGAAGGTCAGTTACTAAATGGTATTCAAATAAAAGAAGAAGACATAGTTAATTATGACCCTGCAGCAGCATGGAAAAAAGATGGATTTAAAGGATTAGTTAAAGAATATTCTGAATTGTTTTCTAATGCTAAAGAAGCAGCAGGTGCAACATTATGGACTGAAACATTAGCTACATTACGAGAAGGTAAACCATTAAACATTGACCCTTCAAGAAAATTTATATTTCAAGGTTTAAAACCTGAAGATGATGAACGATACAGAATGCTACTCAAAATGGATTATGAGGAAAACGAAGCTAAAAATATCTATTACAAATATGCAGGTGTACCACTTAGAGCAGAAGGATGGAATGACCATGAAAGAACTTCTGTATTTAGACCTAATGAGATTATGTTTAGACCTACATCAGGTAAAAGACTTACATTAGGTTTTGACCCTAATAACTATTTACACTTACAACAACAAAGATTAAAAAATAATCCTGATGCTTTTGCACCTATTGAAGGTAACAAACTAAGTAGATTTTTACAAACAGTTTGGAGAGGTACAACAAATATAGCTAAATCACAAGTTGATGCAGTTAAATCTTTTGACCCTGGTATAACTGAATTAGAAGGAGTACAACCTGCTATACATTTTAGTAATGGTCGTGTTACTGCTTCACAAATAGTTCCTCCTGGAACAGTAGAATTTACAGCATTATCAGGTGGTATAGACGCTTACACATCATTAAAGTTAGACCCAGTAGCTAAAGGATTAAAAGGTTTATCTTCTTTACGTCAAGCAACTAGAACTATTCATCCTGATGTTATACAAGAAGGATTGGGTATTAGTAGGTTTAGAGATACAGTATTCAAACCAAAACTAGCAGATATGATTGAACGACCTGATAGTTATAAATTGTATGAAGCTACAGCACTTGAACCTAATATTGGTACATTTCAAAAGTTATTTCCACAATTACCATTTGAAAGTCAAGCAGCATTAGCAGGTACAGAAGATGCGTTACAAGCTAAACAAGTATGGTCAAAGATATGGGGTAGTGGTTATCTTAATGAAACACCTGTTAAAGGTGCAGAAATTAGAAATGCAGTATCACGTGCTATAGGAAATAGGTCATTATCTTTAAGACAAAGTGAAAGTGTTGTACAAAGAGGATTAGGACAACTTATTAGACCATTAGGTAATCCTAATGCAGCATATAGACCACTCCGTTCTAAATTAGCTACTGGACTTAGAGATGAGTTATTACTTCCTATAAGAAACAAAATGAGATTTATGACAGCACAACCATTACTATCTCCATCTGAAATAGCTAATCCATTAGATGAGTTACTTAGTTTTGGTGCAACTATTAAGTCAGCTATGCCTACTTATATGCAAAGAATGCTTAGTTTAACACCTGATGATGGTTTATCAGTTACTAACTTTGATGAAGCAGCTATGGCAATTAGAAATCATTATGACAGTATGGGTGCAGAAGTAGAACGTGCAGAACCATTTTTACAAAGACTATTAGATTTAGAACCTGGAGATTTAGGTGGAGTTACAAGATTAGCTATAGATATTGGTAACGATACACAAGCATTTTTAAAAGGTACAGGTGTAGCAGATGATATTGCGTTTGAAGCATCAAGAATATTTGAAACAAGTTCACAGATACGTGCGTATGGTAAAGATAGTTTATTCCGTGACTTACCGTTTGTAGGTATGCGTGAAGTAGAAGAAATACCTTATACATTACTTAATGGAGAAAAAGTATTAATTACAGTACCTTCTGCATCAGGTTTAGTAGAGATGGCTTCTTTAAAAGCACCATTACCACAATGGTCAGGTATTACAAAAGCATTATCTAAAGTAACTTATTTAATGGATGGTCAAGAAGGAAGACAAGGCATACGTGGTGTTATGGATTATTACAAAGGTAATATTAAAGCACTTAAAGATATGGGATTTGGAGATTATGTTATATCAGGTACTTACAAAGGTATATTACCTAAAGGCATGTCACAAGGTCCAGTATCTTTGTTAGCACAGTTTTATATGGGTGGAATATTTAAACCAATAGTTCTTTTACGTGCTGCTTGGTTTACTAGAGTATTTTTAGAAGAACAAGCACGTATGGCTGTATCTAACTTAGATAGCATGTTTATTCATCCATTCAGATATATTACATGGATTAACTCTCATAACACAGAAGTACGTAATGTTATTAAAAACGGAGATGTTAAAGGATTAGAAAAGTTTAGATTACGTTTTACAAGAGATAGTGACCTTAAAGATGTATTAGAGTGGCAAGGTGCTATGAATGGAAATCTAGCTACTGAAGTAAATACTGGACGTAAATCAGTTGCAGGTTGGCGTGGTGTGAATAGTAAGTTTGCTACAAAAGATTGGATAGATGTAAAACCTGGACAAGCAGGACACACTGGTAGCTTACAACATGAACTTATACAAATATACGATGACCCTGTAGGTAGATATGTAGCTGCTAATGGATTAACTACTTCTACTAGAGATTGGTTTAAGTATTCTGATGAAGGTAAAAAGATTAGAGATAGATTAGTACGTAATGGTGGAGATAGATTTGAAGACTTACTAACTGATGAAAAGGCAATGGATGCTTACTTAGATTATTGGGAAGCACGTATTCGTTCTAAAGCAGGTGGATTTGATAGCTATACTTACACTCCTGGCGACGCATTTAGTTATAAGTTTGTAGAAGATACATCAGATAAAAACCTTAGATTGTTTGCAGGTACTGGTAAAGCAGTACTAGGTAAGGGAGAAATTAGTGCTGCAAAGATTTCAAGAGCAGCATTAGCTAAAAATAATAAAACATTAGGTGCTTACCTTGAAGGCATGGGAGATTTAAGAAATAGAATTGGTGTTGTAAAAGCACCTAGAGAAGTAACTGTAGATTTAACATCAGGACAAAAAGCTATTGGTATGTTAGACGCAGTTACTGATATTGCGTTTGAATATCTTATGACTAAACCTAATACATATCTTTCACGTTCAGTTGCATGGAAACAAAATAATTGGGCTAAGATGGAAGACCTTATGCCAAGATTAAATCAATCAGGAAGACTTAGAGCATTGAAAGAAGCTAGAGATGCAAATATTCCTAAACCAATGTATGCAAGATTACAAGAAGCATCTAAGAAAACTATTGATGGTGTTGATATGGGATATGAAGAAGCAGAAGCAATAGCTAAAGCATACGCATTACATGCTACTAAATTACTTCTTTATGATGCAGCTAAAAGACATAATATATCTGCTATAACTGCAAATATATTTCCATTCCCTGAAGTTTATATAGAGTTAGCTACAACATGGGGCAAGTTAATTGCAAACAATCCTGCTTCTATAGCTAGAGGTAATATGGTTGTTAGAGGTGCAGAAAGTTCAGGAGATGATGGTTTCTTTTTTCCTGACCCAAATGGTAGTGGAGAAGAAATGTTTGCATATCCAGGTAAATCTTTCTTGACACAATCAGTATTTGGTCCAGGTTCTAAAGTAGGAATACAACCTGCAGGTTTCGTATCAGGTATCAACATGTTATCTAGTAACATATTTCCAGGTGTTGCACCACTTTATGGTTATGCAGCTAATAAGTTATTACCTAAAAACGGTATAGGAGATGAAGCTAGAAAGTTATTGTTTGGAGATTTTCCTGCACCAACTACATTAGTACCTAAACCTGCATGGGCTAATAAGCTATATACAGCGTTTAGTGATAGTCCTAAAGCACAAGAAGCTAGAGCAGCTACAACTAATGCTATTTACAATTATGCTGCTGCTACAGGATATAGAGAATATTTTAGACGAGATGATGGAAGTATTGACGAAGTAGCAATGATGGAATGGGCTAACGATAGTGCTGCATTTATATATGCAATTAGAGGTTTTTCACAATTCGTAGCACCTACAGGTTTCTCTCCTAGATTTTATGTAGAAGATAAAGATGGTCAATGGTGGGCTACACAAGTATTAGCACAAGAGTTTTACAAAATTAGAGAAGCTACAGGTGGCGATACTATTGCAGCATATAATGAGTTTTTTGGTAAGTACGGTATTGAACATCCTTATTTAACTGCATCTACAACTGTATCTCCTGAAGGTCGTAGATTTTACACAGAAGAAGGTAAAGTATGGGAAAGAGAAAACAGTGCTTTAATGAAAGAGTTAAATATTACTGGATGGTATTTACAACCTGAAAGTCCATTTGATGATAGAGAATGGCAATTTGTTTATGAAGATATACAAAAAGGATATTTAGAAGGATTAACACCTGAACAGAATGTACGTAAAGTAAATGACACATTAGGTTGGATTAGATATACAAACTTTACACAACAATTAGAAAGAGCAGGAGTTAAAGGTAGTCAACTTAAAATTGCTAAAGCCTTGTATAGACAACATCTTAGAGAAGAACTACCTGGTTATTTAGAAAATTATGGAATAGCTGAAGCACCTACTGCTAAAGAAAAACTATTTCAAGTAGAAACTAAATGGGCTAAAACTCCTGGAGTAGCAGATAGTGAAGTAGGAAAATCAGTATTAGACTATTTAGATTACTGGAAGCAAATGAAAGAATTGTCCGTAGAATTAGGTTATAGTGAAGAATGGTGGTACACATCAACAGATGATAGGGCTGTTATAATGAGGTCAGCAATAATTGGTATAGGTAAAAGATATATTCAAGAAACACCTGATTTTGAATATGTTTTTAGAGATGTATTTCAAGGCGTACTAAGGGACGATATACTTGAAGATATAGGAGTTGGAGAATAATGTCACACTTACCAGGACATATAGACGGTAAAAATGATGAGCAGTATAATGTAACTACTACAACAGTACCTCCTGCTGCACTTCCTGACGAAGACGCACAGCAATCAGCATTTGATATTGCTGCTGCAATGATAGGTGCAATGACTGAAGATAGTGGTTTACAACCTATTGGAGAAGGTGGAAGGGTCGTTATAGATGCACAAACTGGAGAACCTACGTTTGTTCAAGGTTTGTTTTATGAAGGAATGCAGAATGAGTTACTGTTTGGTAACTTATCTCCTGAATTACAAATATACAACGATGTATTAATAGATATAAGAGATGCTGCAGTTCAAGGTGGATTTCTTAAAAAATCAGATTTACCTCCTGTTGGAGAAACCAATGATAAACTAAATGCTTTTATTAATCATGTGTTTGCTAGAGCAAACGAATTAACGCCTACTGTTGCAGAACAAAAAGCTATTATGGACAAACTAGGTCCTGATGTTTCTGAAGGCGTAAAACGATTGTATTTATATAGAAATGTATTAATGGATGCAACAGCAGACATACTAGAAAATCCTCCAACAATAGAAGTTACACCTTACATTGCACCTGACCCTACAGCAATGAAACAATCTGTTAAAGCATTTATGCGTCAAAAATTAGGTAGAGAAGCTAGTGAAAATGAAATGAGAAATCTAGCTGCATTATTATCTAACGAATACAAATTGCAATATGAAAATCAAATAAAAAACGAAATAGCTAATACAGAATTTATACCTATCAACAATGTAGAGAATTTAGATGTAGATGGGGAGTTAACATCCTATGACCCACAGGCAGCGTTTGTTGAAAAGTTTGAAAACATGTATGCTAACGATATAGATTTTGTAGAAAGAAAAGCAGCAGAACGTGCTAGTTTTGCACAATTTAGACAAGCTATAGCAGCAGGTCAAGACTTTATGTCAGGTTAACATGTTAGTTAAACCTGAAAGAAATCCTCAACCAAAACCTAGTCCGTTATTAAATCCTGACTTACTTAGTACTTTACCTTTTTCTACTCGTATGTATGTTATTGGTAATTTTGTTAGAGATATTATTCAATATATTGGTACACAATTAAATGAAGAATACACTGGTCAAAATAAAAGTTTAGTAAATCCAAATCCTAGACAAGGTAATAAACAGGTTAAAGTTGTTACTAAGCCAACAGAACCTGCAACAACAGCACCTAATTTAACTGGTTCAAAAATTAATATAAAATCTAAAAACTTAGTAGGTAGCATATCAAAAAATTATGGAAATGAGAATGCGTCAATGTTAGTAGAAAATATGCACCATTGGGTACAAAACAATAGCAATCCTATAAATAGTTTTTTTAATTTTGTTGGTACAGATACTTATGCAACTGATGCAGAAAACTTAAATAGTTTGAATAATAAAGTATTTACTCAAAGTACATTTCAAAAAAGGGTAGCAGAGATATTAGAAATATCTTCAAATACATTTGGTATTGACCTTACAGAAATATGGAAACAAGATGTACAATTAATTGAAAAAGCTATTAAAACTTATCAAGATTTTGTTTTAAGTGAAAATGGAGTAAATTTTAATCCATCATTATTTAGTACATATTTTAAAGAAATTAAAGAATATAAAGCAGAAGATATAAGAAAAATAGTTAATTCATTAAATACATTTGAAAAAAATTCATACAAAGTTATTACAGAAGGAATAGAAGCATTAGAAAATTTAATGAAACCTATTTTAAATTTGAATAAAGGTCACGCTATGAATGACCAAAGTTGGTTGTTATCTAACACAGAAACAGGGAGAGAAGTAGACCTACCTGTTGGAACTATACATGATGTAGGAGAAGTAGTGGACAGAAATAATCCTATGCTTCTTAGAAATATTAAAGTAAAAAATAATCGACCTACAGAAATTTTTACAAATTTATTAAGAGATAATTTAAGCAGTGAAGTTATACAAAATTTAATTGGTAATAATAAAGGAAAGATACTTACTTCAGAAGAAACATTATTACCATCGTATGAACAATTTGTAAATATATTTGAAGACTTAGGATATAACGTTAAAGAATTATTATCTGAAACAAATAATTTAAAATTAAATCAAGCTAAAGAAGATGTTATTGCAAATATTAAGCAATCTTTACAAACAGATAATGTACAAAATAAAACATTACTAGAAGGTGTTGAAGAATTATTTGAAGCGTTAGTACTTAAAGATAACAAAGGCGATGTTGATTTAACAGATAGATTTAATAAAATACGAAATTCTTACAGTAAAATATTTGGTTCTTTATATAAAGGTTCAGACAGTATTCCAAACGTTGGTTATCAGTTATTTAACAATGTAGAAAGATTACAACATCAAGGATATTTATTGGGTACTAAAGAATTATTAGCTAATGCTACTCCTAAAGAAAGAGCATTAATATTTTTAAATGACATAATTATGGATGGTTCTGTAAATAAAAACTTTAAAAATGTAGAAGCAATATTAAAAAGTATTATTGCTGAAGACCCATTAGACATACATCACGTAAGTGATGAAGCATTAAACTTTGGAATATTTGATGGTTCTAATTACAATGACCCTGTAGCTACTAAGTCTTGGATTAATGACGCATTCTTAAACAAAGCACACAATAACAAAGCATTAATAGAACATATAGTTCCTAATTATGGAAGTAGTTATTTACCAACTAAATCAAAATATTCTAAGTTTGCAGAGATGTTAAAAGAAGTTCCTGAAGAATTAAAAACTATTATGCGTAGTTATGCAGATAATTTAGGTATCGACTATATGATAGATAGTAAAAATTTTAACGAAATTAAAAATGCTTTAATTGAATTAGACCCTTCGGCTTTTCCTGCTTACAATAAATATTACGAAGAATTACCTTTTAAAGATGAAACACTTAAAAGAAAGTTAATAAACTTTAAACCTTCTAATTGGCAAGACTTAACCAATATACATGTTAATAGAGAAGTACAAAGATTTATAAACTCGCATCCTAATTTAGATAAGAAAGTATTTACAGATAAAATAATAAGAAAGGGTATTACTTCTGCAGGAACTATAGATGAAAACAGTGAGTTGTTTAATTTACTTACTGGAATGCGTGAACAATTCCCTGATTTCATTTACATGCTAGAAGCAAAGATTGCAGAGATTGCAGAAAATGCACAAGATGTTACTAAATACACGATGAATGCTTTTAACAATATGGATGCAAAACATATAACTTCATTAATGAATAAAAAATATAATGTTGCTAGTCATGGACAAATGTTAGTAGCAGCACAACAAGTATTAAAAGAAAAAGGTAAGTGGTTTCAATTAACAATGAACCCATCTATTACAGACCAATATGCCACTTATACTGCAAGGCAACCAGTGTTTTCTCCTTTTAAATATTCAGATTATTTATACGAAGGAACTGGTGGAATAATGGCATCAGGCTATCCTGATATGTTAGTAGGAAACCTAGATAAACCTTCAGCTAGTTCTTATAACGTAGATGCAGGTAGCAGCAAATTTGCTGACATAGCATATTCAAGTCAGTTACTACCTGAAAATAGAAAATATACTTTAAATGGTTTAATAGATGAACTAATGTTAAATAAAGTAGATGTGGTTGGTAACATCGTATATCCAGTTATAGATGGCACAGATTATTCAACTATTCAAAGAAATCAGATTATTGATTTGTTACAAAAAGATTTAATTAAAGTATTATCAGACCCTGATTTATCTAAAGAGTTTGTAAAGCTAACAGTCAGTTCTTATGGAGATAAAATGCCATTGATAGTTGACCAGTTCTTAGATGCTAACGAAGGTAATGAATTTTTAAAAGACCAACTTGTTTTACCTGGAGAAGCTAGAAAAATATCTTCTCAACAATCTTACAAAGTAACTGGTGTCAAAGATTTAAACACAATCATAGAACTACCTGATGGAACAGTTATATCTAATAAATTAGATGGAATGACTGTAACATATAACTCTCCTTTTAGTATTTCTAAAAACAGTGTGGGTACGCAAAATTTTAATAATCATATATTTGCTAGTGCTGCTAAGGAAATAGGAGAAAGTGGTTATGCAGAAATAGCTGAAGCGTTATTAAAACTACAAGGTGCTGAAGTAGATAACTATATATATTTTGATAAAGAAGTATTGAATGAATTAAAAAAGATATTAATAACACCACTAGATAGATTTAATGGTGGAGAAGGTGCAGTTATTACATCAACTACAGGATTAGAAAGTCCTGGTATATATACTCAAAGCACTTTAAAAAATGCTGCATTTGATACTTTACAGTTAGCTGTATTAGATGGTGCAGGAACTAGAGGAGAAATAACTATTGTACAAGATGGCATGAAAGTATTAGATATGTCTAAGTGGGCAGTAGTAACTAGAAACAATGCAGCAAAAAACTCTATAACAATAATTCCTGGTCAAGGAGAAAAAGTCATGTCAGGTAGTTTGCAGCACTTTCAATCTCCTATTGGTCCACCAACAATAAGTACTAAAGCACCTTCACAGTTAGCAGTTATGTTAACTGCAGATGATTTACAGGAATTAGAAGACACAGGTTTCTTTAAGAATATGTTTTATAACTGGTTAGATGGAAGAAAAACAGTTACGCCAGTAGATGGTAAATATATTATAGATAATAATTTTGCACCTAATTCACTTCCTGCAGCTAAAGGACCTACTAATATTGATGTGAACAAAATGCCTATCTCATTAAGTTCTCATGCAATAAATGAATATTTAAAAACAAAAACACCTAATGACCCTACTGAAATAGTTGATAAGAAAAACTTTATTATTCAGACTATGCAAAAGTCTGCACAAAACTTACAAAATTTTATTGATGGTAAAACCGAATATGGTAACAAAGCAGTTGCATATTTTAAAGTTGATGAACTTTTAAAAATGGTGGAAGATAATCGTTTACAACTATTAAATGACGGTGGTCCAACAGGTATGGACAATGTATATGATATTGCAAAAAGTATGGGTAAAGATGGTTATAAAGTATTTCAAGAAAAACCAAGTAAAGAAATGTGGTCAAAGATTGCTAGAGGTCAAGTAGGTAAAGTTTCTGATGCTGATAGAGCAAGAGCAGCAGTGCCTATTGTTAGATTTAATCCTAATAATAATGCGATGATATTAATAGAAGGTAATCACAGAGTACAAGCTATGAATATTTGGGGAATTGATTATATGCCAGTCATATTTGAATTAGACCCTTACACAATTAAAACTGATATAACAGATGCTGCAGAAGCATTAAATGGTTTAGGAACAAATAATGATGTTACTGCAAGAATATCAGCAGGTATGAAATTTGAAAGTGATTTTAGAACAGAAAGATACAATCCTTATGGTATATGGAAAAAATTAGCTAGGTATATAATCGACCCTGAAATAAACAAGTCGATGTTAAATCCTGTGACATCTGTAACTGATTATACATTACACCCTAAGATAGGACAGTACTTATATCATGCACACAAATATGATAATGCTTTTCAAGTAGCTCAAAATAAAAAAGTATTTGAAAGTCATAATGATACACGATTAAGTTATTTACAAAATTTTGTATTTAAAATGAAACACAGAGTAGATGATTTTGCTTCTGCTGTAGATAACATCCAAGACATGGAAGATGCTTTACAAGGAATGGCTGCTTGGATTAATAGATATGGATTACAAAAAGATAAAGAAAAGTTTAAATTACTTTTAAAATACCATCCAAAAGGAGAAGACTTTGCAGCAATGTTAAACTCAATATCATCAGAAGGAAGATTTGATATTGATATATTTGAAACTGCAGCAGCAAGATTAAAGTTAGATAAATCTACATACGAAAATTTATTTAATGAACATGTAGATTTAGCCAGTTTAAAAACTACAACAAAAGGTGGACATGAATTTAATGCTAAAGATAGTTTTGCTATACCAGTTCAAACACAAGATTTTCAATACAATACTGATGGTGGTTTAAAAGTTGGACAGTTTATAGAAGACCAACATCATTTGTTTGAAAACTCTCCTAACTTAGCTAAAAACTTTATAGAAAATAATTTAGACATCTTAGGTCCTGGCAATATAAAATCTATTAATCAAGGTGTAGATTACATTACAGTTAAACCTACACAGTTAGAAGTTGCAGGAGTTTCTGCACAACGTACGGTACATAGTTCAAACTTTGATGATATATTACAAGTAATAGTAGATGCAGGAATAATGACACCTGAAGATGCTGTTCAATATAAAACAGTAGAAACTAAATCATGGACAACTAAACTATTTGAAAATCTAAGTAAGTTTGAAAAAGAAAGATTGCAGTATTTATTTCAAGGTCAATATAGATATGCAACACACGCATTAACTAAAGCAGTACAACCTACAGTATCTGCAATAAAAGATGACGTTTTGTGGAACACAGTTAAAGGATTACAGTGGAATGTATATAGGAACTCTCCTAAATATGCTAGGGATGTAGGAAGACTTAAAACTTTTGGACAAGTAGCAGATACTCTAACAGTACTTCCTGAAACATTAACTTTGTTTGCTACTACACAAAAGTTTTATGATGACCCTGATTTTGGTGCAGCTACTGGACTAGGTAGATATGGTATTGGAGGAAAAGAATTAATGCAAGAGTTATTACCCTTCACTCGGAACAAATCACAAGGTGGGCAAAAGTTTCAAAATGATGGACCAGTTTCTGCATTACTTAAAGCAGGTATTAATGGATTGTCTTGGATAGCACGTAATACTTACTATAGAGATATAGAAGAAGACCCTACAAAGTACGGAATTATGGTACAACCTGAAGACTATGACCCTGAACTACACGGAAAGAATTTAAGACAATTAATTTTTGGTTTTGACCCTAGTTTAAAAGGATTTGTTGATGGACCAGGAGGAACACCGTGGCTAAAGCATAAACAAAAACAACCACAGGCACAAGGATTGTTTTATTTATTAGCTAAAGGTTTAGCAGGTGGTACAACAAGATATATAGAAGATGGTCAATATAATCCTAAAGCTAATGTACAAAAGATTGATAAAGAGTTGTACGAAAATATAGGAAAATTTGTTAGTATGGAAGAAGAAAATGGCAACTGACACTAATAATGAATTATCTTATGTTCCTAATGGTGGAAGAATAATAGCAATTAAAGACGCTATATATAATCCTGCTACAGGAATGTTAGAAGATGCTACAGGTAGTACGCAATACTATCTTGTTTATACTATGCCTGGAAGTGATACAGATATGGGTTGGGCTGTTACTGCAGAAACATTAGATGATAATGGACAACCAAGTGTTTACTTTTCAGGTACAGATAGAAAGCTAACTATATCAGAAACATACAATTCAAGGTCAGAATTTTTTACAGCTACTGATGGTAATTGGGCTGAATGGGGAACTACTGAAGAACTAGGAGATTTTGAAGAAAGTCATCCATTTGAAAAATGGAAAAGAGATATAGATAAAGCAGCAGAAATACAACCTTGGTTAAAAGACCCTGAAGTATTACAAGTATATTTTAATGCTTACGCAGAAGGTAGAACACCTGAAACATGGGAGTTAGCTGCTACAGACTGGTATCAAACACACAGTAAGTCAGAGAGAAGTTGGCTATCTTTATTTAATTCAGACCCTAAAACTGCTAAACAATTAAAAGAAGACCAAAGAAGTTTACTTAAATCATTTGGTGTAAATTATAATTTATCAGAGGATGTAACTAATTGGTTAGCAGATAAACTAACTACTGGACAATGGACAGAACAAAAATTACGTAGTCAGTTAACAGCACTTACTGACCCATTTGCAGGAATAAAAGTAGATACAGGTTTATCAAATTACATGAAGTCACAAAACTTTGCTACTACTACTTACATTAAAAAGTACGAAGACGAAGTTAAAGATATGATATACAATGGTTTAGGTCCTGCATTTGCTAAAGGATTTACTTCAGATGATGTTGGTAAATGGGCTGCAGAATTTAGAAATGACCCTGATAATGCAAGAGCAAGATTAAATGAATACATGGATTATCAATTAAAAGTTGTATTTGGAGATAAATACCCACCAGGATTTACATATAAAGAAATAGCACAGCCATGGAAGAATTACACTTATGGTATCTTAGGTGGTTATATGGATGAACGTGACCCTGCTTGGATAGAAATATTACAAAAGAATGATAGTGTTGAAGCTAGTAAGATAGCTAAGAAGTATGGTTTAGAAAAAGGATTTAAAAAAGTATTTAACGATTTTGAAGGTTCTTTAGTTACAGGTATGGGACTGCAAAAGATTAGAACAACGGTAGGATAGTATGACTTGGTGGCAATATTTAGGATATGCAAGTGTAGATGAAGCTAACAAAGATATAGCTAATGGCTCATTATCAGCTTCTGAAATACAAAGAGCTAAAGATGAAGTATATCAATCAACTTCTGAAACTAAACCAGTTGTTCCTAAAACCCCTAAAAAACCTGCCACTCCTAATGCTGATTATTGGAAACAATATGCTGAATATCAAAAAGCTATATATGAAAGTAAACAGGGTGCAGGAGAAGAAGTTACTGAAGTTATTACTAAAACTTCTGAAACTGATGAAACTTTATATATAGTTATAGGAACTCCTCCTAACTACACTATTGCTGCAGTTAATCCTGGAGATGCAAATTACGCTAGTGGTATGTCACAAGGTGCAGCACAAGCTACTGCAGATAAACTAAACGCAGATTATGTACCACCAAGTAGCAATGATGAAACTGAAACAAATGAACCAAGTACTGACCCAAACTTTTTTGATGTAGATGCTAGATACAATGCAGAATATATAGCACCTGAATTAAATTATCAGAATATATTTTCTGAAATACAAACAAGATACCCTTATTTTCCACAAGCAGTACTAGAAGTATATGCAAAAAATTGGGTTGAAAGTGGAGATGAATTAGTAGCTTTATC
>Ga0099851_1000105_pt1 | contig 33210 bp, 19 predicted proteins | sample CB_VirMetaG_6_FD_78176 | JGI IMG/M metagenome (GOLD analysis project Ga0099851, IMG submission 78176) | Freshwater to marine saline gradient viral communities from Chesapeake Bay - CB_1508_2 Viral MetaG | ecosystem: Environmental > Aquatic > Marine > Coastal | place: USA: Chesapeake Bay... | reverse complement strand
ATTCTTTACATCAGCAATTAAATGTGGTATGATATTAGTATAAACCAGTAATTACGATTGGTTTGTTATTCGTTATAGACAGTATTATTATTGCGGGGTTATTATAATAAACGTGGCGTTGCCCCCGTATATAAAAACCTCTAACTACCCTAACCTACAGAGGTGACAGATCGACCTTGATATATAATGCGAAAGTCGATTTCATTTAAGAAAAAAAATTCCCGGAGGTAAAAAACCAATGGAAAAGGTTTATCACATCTATGCAAAGAAAGAGTGTTTATATAACAATCTAACAGAAGAGCAATTTAAAAATATATGGAACTCCCTCAAGGGGATGGTTGGTCTTATGCAGACTGATTATCAACCTGAGGATTTGTCATATGAGGAATGTGCGCGCACCCATGGAGGTGGTTCGGTTAACAGAACAGAACCAGAAGGATCCGACTCTTATTGACATTATAGATAGACACTGATAGAATTGAACTGAAGTTTTTAAGACTTATGGCAAAAGGATTTACTGTAAAGGCAACTGCACCCAAACCCAAGAAGGCAGAGGAGTGGGACATTGCAGCAATTAAAGAACGAATGAGAGGTAAGACCATTGTATTTTGCCTTCCAGGACGTGGATGTTCTTTCACATTTTTGAAGAACTTTGTGCAACTGTGCTTTGATATGGTACAGAACGGAATGAGTATTCAGATTAGTCAGGATTACTCTTCTATGGTTAACTTTGCACGTTGTAAGTGTCTTGGTGCAAATGTTCTTCGTGGACCTAACCAGATTCCCTGGGATGGTAAACTGGAATATGACTATCAACTGTGGATTGACTCAGACATCGTTTTTGACACTAACAAGTTCTGGCAGTTGTGCGATATGGCAATTGCAGAAGATGGTTCGGAGAAGGAAGTCGTTGCTGGTTGGTATGCCACTGAAGATGGACACACAACTTCTGTCGCACACTGGTTAGAAGAGGATGATTTCCGTAAGAATGGTGGAGTGATGAATCACGAAACTGTCGATTCCATTCAGAAACGTCGTGTACCATTTACTGTTGACTACACTGGTTTTGGTTGGGTACTGATTAAGAAAGGTGTATTTGAGAATCTCGAATATCCTTGGTTTGCTCCTAAGATGCAAGTCTTTGAAAGTGGGAACGTTCAGGACATGTGTGGTGAGGATGTCTCATTCTGTCTTGATGCCAAGGAGAAAGGATTTGATATCTGGTGTGACCCTCGTATTAGGGTTGGTCACGAAAAGACTCGTATTATTTGATATAGGAGATTATTATGGCAATGATGAAAGGTGGTACTTATACCCCAGGTAAACCCAAAAAGACTCGTCAAGGAAAGTCAAAGAATACTTTACTCTCTGCGACTTCTCGTAATAAAGCAAAGAAACGTTATCGTGGGCAGGGTAAATAAGACAGTTACGTTGATTTAATGTCTGCTCTTATCTGTAACCTACCTTCAGTTGAAGTATGGGTACGAAAAGAATATCTTACTGACCATCAAAGTGGTCATGGTGAATTTGTTAAAGGCGTTTGGGTATCGGCAAAGTCGATACCTGGACGCACTTTTTATTTTGAGACGTATTTACCAGAATACGCTGCAATGTATGATAAACTACCTATCAGTGCGTTTCTCTCGTCTCCGGTCCTTCCAGACCCCGATCTGGACCTTCCTAACCTACAGTTCTGGAACTGTATGGACTATGGTGTAGTTGCTGTTCAGAAGCAATTTATTGGTAGTATGGACTATGAACTATACACAAGAGACTTTGGTACTCAAAAAGGCACCTATGTGTGTACTTTAGACAATTATCATCAAGACATTGATGCAATTGACTGCTATACTGCAGAGAATCCAGCTGAACATAAGTCTCATAACCTTATTGAACTGAATAATGGACAGTATGCACTCTATCCAAACAATAGAATGCGTATTTTTGATAATAGTTTGACTCCTGTTGAACCAAAAATGCCCGATTTTAAGGTTTCCACTCGTTATTATCAAGTTGAAAATGGTTTTGAACGACTCGGAATGGGTCGTGAGGACGAATATTTCTGGAAAACTGCTAAAGAAAGAGAAAATTTACCTCAAGAGGACGAAAAATGAGCACTCAACACGATTTTTTAGACAATTTGGCAAATCATCAGCATCAAAAAATGCTCCGTGAGATTGCAAATGATGATTTAACACCCAAAAAACACGATTTTCACGTTCAAAACGAACTTCATGAAAAAATTCGTAATGATGAAGATTATGATGACTGGGAATATGGCACTGAACCCATCCCACTGAACGAATTTTGATTAGATACCCTAATAAATAAGTTATAATTGCTCTATTTTTGTGCCTTTAGAACGAGTCAGTCAGGGGTTTAAAGACATTAGCATGACTTTTCAGAGACATCCTCTGACAAATGACTTGATTGCGCTCAAAAATGAATCTGCGATTGCTCGTTCTGTAAAAAACATAGTTCTTACAAATCCTGGAGAGAAGTTTTTTAACGAAAATTTCGGATCCAGGATAAGTGAATCTCTTTTTGAGAATATAAATGATATTTCTGCTTCTATTATAAGAGGTGAGATTAAATCTTCATTAAAAAATTACGAACCAAGAGTTGACGTAAAAAGAGTTAATGTTACACCAAACTATGATAGCAATGAGTTTAATGTGACCATTGTTTATGAAATTATTGGAGCAGATGTGTCTCCACAAGAGTTACAATTTGTTTTGCAACCAACAAGGTAAAAAATGCCGTTAGCTAATTTCACTAACCTGGATTTTAATCAGGTTAAAACAACACTCAGAGAATATCTGAAGGAAAACTCCAATTTCACCGACTATGATTTTGAGGGTTCAAACCTTTCAGCAATACTTGATGTTCTGGCATACAATACCTACATTACCTCATACAATGCGAACATGGTCGCAAATGAGGTTTTTATTGATAGTGCAACATTAAGAGAAAATGTTGTTTCTCTTGCAAGAAATATTGGATATTTGCCAAGATCAAGAAAAGCTGCTGCGGCAACAATAACATTTTTCATTAGTACAACAAATATTACTCCTACACCAGCAACAATTACCCTTAAAAAAGGACCTGTTGCCACTGCTGCAGGAACTTTTGGTGGACAATCCTTTGTCTTTTCTATTTTAGACGATATAACGGTTCCAGTTTATGATGGAATTGCAGAATTTAACAATATTCCAATTTATGAGGGAAGTTTACTAACCTCTAATTTTACATATAATGCTAGAAATCCAGAACAGAAGTTTATATTAGATAATATTGGAATTGACACCGATTTGATTGGAGTAACAGTAAGGCCAAACCAATCATCCACAAGAAGTGTAAAATATAGTCGTCAAGATAGTTTATTTGAAGTCAAGTCCGACTCTAAAGTATATTATTTGCAAGAAGTTGATGATGAAAGATATCAAGTCATATTTGGTGATGGTATTTTTGGGAAAAAACTTGAAGACAACAATTATATTACGGTAGATTACATCACATCAAACGGAGATTCTGCAAACGGAATCAATTCCTTCACATTTGCAGGTAGATTAGTATATACAAGAAATTCTCAAGAATATTCTGTTACTACTGGAATTTCTCTGTTGACAACAGGACTTACTGCTAGAGGTGGTGAATCTATTGAGGGAGTTGAATCAATTAAAAAGTTTGCTCCAAGAATATATGCATCACAAAACAGAGCATTAACCTCAAATGATTATGAATCAATAATTCCTTCAAAAATATATCCAGAAACAGAGTCTATTTCTGTTTTTGGTGGAGAAGAATTAGTTCCCCCTCAATACGGCAAAGTTTTTATCAGCATAAAACCAAGATTTGGAGATTTTATCCCAAATCTGATTAAAGAAAATATCAAAAGAAAACTTAAAAAGTATTCTGTTGCAGGAATTGTTCCAGAAATACTTGATCTTAAATATCTTTACTTAGAAGTCAATAGTAAAATTTACTATAACACAAATCTTGCACCATCTTCCGCATTTGTGTCGTCAATTGTTCAAAATAACGTTGCAAAGTACTCGGAATCATCAGAATTAAATAAGTATGGTGCTAGACTTAAGTATAGTAAATTATTGAAAATCATTGATGATAGTCATGAATCAATTACTTCAAATATAACGACTATTTCGATGAGAAGAGATTTAAGAATCGTTGCAAATGCATTTGCAGAATATCAAATTGCATTTGGTAATGCTTTTCATATCAAATCACTAAATGGGTATAATATTAAAACCAGTGCATTTAGAGTTGCTGGAATACAAGAAAATGTTTATTTGGCAGATGTTCCAGATACAAACAGAGTAACTGGATCTCTGTTTTTCTTTAGGGTTCCCAGTCTTGGTTCACAATCTCCAACTATTGTTAGGAGAAATGTAGGAATTATTAATTATAGTAGTGGTTTAATAACAATTAACCCAGTCAACATTACTGATGCGAAACTTAAGGATGGGCAACCAATCATTGAAATTGAAGCAACTCCAAGTTCAAATGATGTTGTCGGATTACAGGATCTTTATTTGCAGCTAGATAATAGTAGCAGTAACTATGAAACTATTGTAGACGAAATTTCTTCTGGATTGGATCCTTCTGCTTCCAATTACATTGTGTCTTCTAGTTATCCTAATGGAAACTTAGTTCGTCAAGGTGGACCTGAAACCTCAGTTACCACAACATCAAGTTCATCTACTCCGACAACCACTCCAAACACAAATACATCTTCAACTGTATCAACAGCTGGAGCATCTTCATCAGGTTCAATTTCATACTAAGACGATAGATTCATAAAATGACAGAAACCAGAGTTCAGTTTAATACTATTGTAGCAAATCAACTTCCTACATTTGTAAGGGAGGACTTCCCACTAATAGCAGAAGTTTTAAAGCAGTATTATCTTGGACAAGAGTATCAAGGTGGACCTGTTGACTTAATTCAGAATATTGATCGTTATATTAAGTTAGATAACACAACAAATCTCACAGAATCTGTTGTATTGAAAGGAGATCTTGATTTTGATGCAACAACGATTCCTGTGGATCCTACAGAGTCTCCAAGTGGAACCATAGGATTTCCAAACTCTTATGGTCTTTTAAAAATAAATGATGAAGTAATAACTTATACAGGAAAAACTGATTTTTCCTTCACTGGATGTATTAGAGGATTTGTTGGAATAACTTCATATAGAAGTGAAATTAATAAAGAAGAAGTAGTTTTTAAAGAAACTGAATCGGATGATCACAAGGATCAGTCAACGATTACCAATTTAAGTTGCTTATTCTTAAAGCAGTTTTTACTTAAAACAAAACATCAAGTTTTGCCTGGATTGCAAAACAAGCAACTAACTTCAGATCTCAATCAAAATCTTTTTATAAAGCAGGCAAAAGACTTTTATCTGAGCAAGGGTACAGATATTTCTTTTGAAATATTATTCAAAGCACTTTATAATAAAGAAGTAAAGATTGTAAAACCAAAAGATTTTCTGTTCACTCCATCAAATGCTCAATATCAAATTGTAAATCAATTAGTAGTAGAGGCAATTCAAGGAGATCCAGAAAATTTAAAGAATGCTACTTTATATCAAGATGAATATAAGTTTGGAACAAATATAAGAAAAGCATATGCTCCAATTACAGATGTTGAAAAAATATCTGTTGGGTATGGAAAGACCTATTATAAACTCAGTATTGATGGTGGATATGATAAAGACATTAGAGTAGACGGATCTGTTTATGGTCAGTTCAGAGCAAATCCAACGACAAGAGTAATTGGTCAAGTTGCTGCTGGATCTACAGTTCTTGATGTCGATTCAACTGTTGGATTTGGAACAACAGGAGAACTTTATTTTAACTATTCAAACAACAGTGTTGGTGTAGTATCTTATACTTCAAAATCTCTAACTCAATTTTATGGTGTTAGCAATTTAAATTTGGGCATATCTGATGGATCTGTTGTTGGAGTTAATACCTTTGCTTATGGAAGATCTAATTTAGATCAAGATGAGATTATTGAGGTAAGAATAAATTCTGTTTTGGGAGATTTACGTCTTCCAAAGAATACAAATAATCTGAGAAATAATGGCATAGTTAATGTAACAACGCTTGGAGTAAATGAAAATAATTTCAAAACAAATAAGTGGTTGTATAATGTTGCACCAACGTATAAAGTCAGCAAAATTGAACTAATAGATTCTTCAAACAACACTTACAAAGTCACTGTAAACGTGGCAAATCAGTTTAGATCTGGAGATTTTGCAAATATTATTCTCTCCAATGGAACTAAAGTACAAACCAAAATTGTATCAATATCTGGAGAAAAAACTTTTGAAATAAGGGGACAAGGTGTATTAAATACAAATCAAACATATAAAATCCAAAGAAATATTCAAAAAGTATCCTCAACAACTTTTCCTTCTGCAGTAATATATTCCACTGATGTTAACAATGTATATAAAAATGAAAATGGGGATTATCTGATTTCTTCTCCATCAATACCACATTATGATTCTGAACCAACGAACGTTTCACCAAGAGTATTTTCTTTTTCAGGAACATTTGTTGGAGATGAGTTTGAAATATCTCCTGGTGTAGAGCATGGATTTTATACAGGAGATGCTGTTTATTATGAAGCACAATTAATTAATGAAACATACATTGATGATTCTGGTAATAGTTCCACCAGACAAGTAAGAGACACCGGTCTGTTTGCTGATGGTCTATATTTTGTTAAGAGAGTAAATTCTTCTACTTTAAAGTTTTCAAGAAGTAGAGATGATATTTACAACTCAAAGTTTGTTTCCGTAGATAATGTAGTTACAGTTGCTAACAGTACTATAAGACCATTTGAGTTTAAAGGTAAATCATTAGGTCCTCAAAAACTTCTTAGAAAATTATCCACTCCATTAATCAACGAAACCACCTCCGAAACAAAACCAGGATTTACGGGTATCTTGGTCAATGGTGTAGAGATTCTTAATTACAAGTCAAAAGATATTATTAAATACGGAAAAATTAATAGTATTGACGTTCTCTCTCCCGGAACTAACATCGATGTTATTAATGTTCCAAACTTAATAATCAATGATGCTGTAGGAACTGGAGCAACTGGATATCTTGCAGTTTCAGGATCATTCAAAGAGATAAGAGTTGTTGATCCTGGATTTGATTTTATTGGAACTCCTACGTTAAAGATTGAAGGTGGAAATGGCACAGGAGCCATTGGACAGATCAACATGAAGTTGATCAATCATGAGGTAGAGTTTTTCGCAGATGCAGTTTCTGCTAATATTATTGTTGGCACAGCATCAACTCAATCAAGAATTGGTTTTTCAACTTATCACAAGTTTAGAAACGCAGAAAAAGTAATATACAGAACTAAACTTCAAGATGGCATTAGTGGAATAGTTACAAATTCTTCTTATTATGTTTCTGTTCTTGACAACATTACAGTTCGTCTTCACAAAACCGAAGGTGATGCAATTTCAGGAATTAATACCGTATTCTTGACCGACTATGGTATCGGTAAGCACTCTTTACAATCTGAAAGTAAGAAGTCTGTAATCCAATCTGTTAATATTACTAGATCTGGAATTGGATATGAAAATAAGAAAAGAACCACTGCAGCATCGACTGGAATCAATACAGCATCAAACTTGGTTGTATTATCTAACCATGATTATAAGTCTGGAGAAAAAGTAAAATATACCTGCAATGGAACTCCCGTTTCTGGTCTTACTACAGATACAGAATATTATGTAACAAGAATAGATAAAGACTCTTTTAAATTATCTCAGGTCGGAGTTTCTTCTGATAGAGAGTTTTATTATAGAACCAGACAATATGTTAATATGACCTCTGTTGGGGTTGGAACTCATATCTTTAACTATCCAGAAATCACTGTATCCGTTTTAGGTAATGTTGGTATATCCTCTATTGGACTGGAGACGTTCAAGGGATCCTTACAACCGATTGTCAGAGGAACTGTAACTTCTATTCATCTTGAGAATAATGGAGTTGGATATGGATCTTCAGAAGTTCTTAATCTTGATAGGCATCCAAAAATATCAATCGATTCTGGATCAGAGTGTCAACTAAAACCAATTATTGTTAATGGTAAAATAGCTCAGGTTATTGTTCTAAAAACTGGAAGTAGATATCTTTCAACTCCAGACCTTAGAATCAATGGCAGTGGTGTTGGAGCAGTTCTTACACCAGTTTTAGAAAACGAATCAGTAACTTCAGTTAAAGTAATAGAACCTGGTGCAGGATATGATCAAAATAGCACAACTATTGATGTAATTCCAGCAGGATCTATTCGCATTCTTCCAGAGTTTAAAGCAAACATCCAATCTTGGAGAGTTAATCTGTTTGAAAAATATTACCCATATTTTGCTTCTGATGATGGTGTTGTTGTTAATGGATTAAAATCTAATGATTTTGGATTGCAGTATTCTCACTTGTATGCTCCCAGAAAACTTAGAGAAATTGTCTATGCATCAGATCAATCAGGCAATGTTTTATATGGAGAAAAGGATTTAAGAAGAGTCAATGGAATTGAAGAATCTTCAAGAAAGCATTCTCCAATTTTAGGATTTGCTTATGATGGACATCCAATCTATGGTCCATATGGATTTAGAAATAAGGATGGTGGAGTAATTTCACAAATGAAATCTGGTTATTCTTTAGATATTAAAGAAAATAGACCACCAACATCAATTTTCCCAGAAGGATTTTTTATTGAAGATTACACTCACAGAAAAGTTTCTGATGATACAGTGCTTGATGAGAACAATGGTAGATTCTGTATAACACCAGAGTTTCCAAATGGTACATATGCATATTTTACAACCATCAATGATAAGTTTTCGGAAACGTCTGGAGTTTTTGAAAAATATCGTAAACCAGTATTCCCATATATTGTTGGACAAAATTATAAGGGAGTTCCAGATCAGTTTAACTTTACTCCAGACTCCAATTTAGAGTCATTTGATATTAGTAGTGGTTGGCGTAGAAATACACAACCTCATAATCTTATAGAGGGTGATTCTCAATATGAATATCTTTATATCCCAAATGAGTTAAAGCAAACCGCAACAATAACTGCAGTTTCTCCAGGAACGATTGAAAGTATTGGTATTGTTACTGGTGGTAGTGGATATAGAGTTGGAGAAACTCTGGTATTCGACAATGAAGGAACTAAAGGTGATAGTGTATATGCAAAGGTTGGTAGACTGAAAGGAAGATCTGTAAGTAGCATTAGTGTTGCTTCCAGCACTATTAACAATGTTGAATTCTATCCAGGAGAATCTGCAGGAGAATATTTACTATTTGCAGATAATCCCCACAACTTTATCAATCTGGATACAATATCAATTTCTGGACTATCGACAACTTCATCTAACATTGAGGGATTTTATTCTGCAGGAATCCAAACTAATAGATTGACAATAGCTGGGGTTGGAACAACAGGAGTTGCTATTGGAGATACAGCAACAACTGGAATAGTAACTTATTTTAGAGTTACTGGAGACTTGTCTTATCCAAATATTAGAGAAAATGATATTCTCCAAGTTGGAACTGAAAGGATCAAGGTCCTAAATGTAGATCCATTGTCATCAAGAATCAGAGTCCTTAGAGAGGTAGATGGATCAACAGGATCTTCTCATACAATAGGAAAATTTGTGTATGAAGATTCGAGAAAAATAAAAATAAATGCCGGATTTAAGACAGATTATTCTTACAGATTAAACAAACAAATCTACTTTGACCCTTCAGAGTCTGTTGGTCTTGGAACAACTTCTGGTGTGGGTATTGGTACAACTATTACTTTCTCAAATCCAGGTGCTGGATTGACTCAAAAGTTTATTCCAACAAAAACTATTTTTATTAGAAATCACAACCTGAGAACTGGAGATCAACTCACATATTCTTCAGGAACTGGTGGGAGTGGAATAATAGTACAAGACGAAACAAACGTAGGTGTCGGCACTACACTCTCTGATGGGCAAACTTTATTTGTTGCCAAAATTGATGAAGATTTGATCGGTATTGCTACTGTCAGAGTTGGTTTGGGTACAACAGGAACTTTTGTCGGTATTGCAAGTACTCATAGATCTTCAACGACTTTAGCATTTAGAACTGTTGGATCGGGGGATACGCATAGTTTTACAACAAACTATGATGTTATTACTGGCACAGTAAAGAGAAACTTAGTTACTGTATCAACCGCAGAAACTCATGGACTTAGCCCACTTCATAATGTTTTTGTAAATGTTAATCCACAAAATGCAAAAACATTAACATTAAAATATAACGATTTTAATAGAAGGTTAGTTGTCAATCCAGTTGGATTTGTTACTGCAGGGGTTAATACAACTACAAATGAAATAACAATTGCATCTCACGGATTTAAGACTGGAGATAAGATTATACACACATCTGATTCATCTTCAGTTGGACTCTCCAGTGATAGTATGTACTATATTGTTAGAGTTGATGACAATACTATCAAACTATCGAACACCTATTACGATTCTGTCAAACCTAAACCAGATGTTGTAGGAATAACAAGTGCATCGTATGGAACTATTAATCCAGTAAATCCACAGATTAAACTTTACAAGAATTCAACAGTAACGTTTGATTTATCTGATGGGTCACTTTCTTATGTAAAACAAGGAACAACGTACTCTGCTTTTGAGTTTGAATTATACACAGATGAAAAATTTACCAAAGAATGGGATAAATCAAAAGACAGTAATGTCTTCGAATTAACGAGATTTGGAAAAGTAGGAACATCTGGTGCTACCGCAACTTTGACAGTCAATGGAAATATTCCAAGATCTTTATATTACAAACTAACCCCAATTTATGAGAGTGATCTTCCAACAGTTAAATCTGAAATTTTATCAGATAATGAAGTGGTATCTGGTTCTAAACTAGAAGTATTGGAGAGTGTATACAATGGAAAACACACAATAAGTGTTGGTGCAACAAATGCATTCACCTATAGCATAAAAGATGTTCCAGAAGAATCCTCATATGGTAGCACTTCTATCATATCTTATGAAACAGATTGTACTCACACTTATGGTCCAATAGCAAGTGTTAATATTATCAATCCAGGTAAAAACTATTATTCACTTCCAGGAATAACAACAGTAACTACTTCCTCTGGATCTGGTGCTATTTTAGAATCTAAGAGTTCCAGTGTTGGATCTCTCAAAAAAATGAGATTGAAAGATATTGGATATACTTTCCCCTCCGATCCAACTTTAGATCCAACAATTCTTTTACCACAAGTAATAAAGATTGATTCTCTCGCATCTTTTGAAAGTGTTGGAATCACCTCTTTTGGTAGAGGATTTTCTGTTCCACCAACATTAGTTGTTCTTGATGGAAAAACCGGAGAAGTAGTTTCTGACGTTGCACTGAAAGTAACTCTTGGAAGCAATAATGTTGAAATATTAGAGAATACTAAGGGGATGAGTAATGTTTCTCCAGTAATTATTCCTACAAGAAGTGGTGCTGGAGTTGGAATTAATACAATTACATTTGATTCTTTAACTGAAGTTGCAACAGCAACCTTATCCGTTGGATTCAGCACTCAAAACTCCTTCCCATTTGCAGTTGGGGATAAAGTCCTGGTTGAAAATGTCAGTGTTGGTGTTGGGTCTACTGGAAAGGGGTATAATTCAGCAGAGTATGGTTATAATAGATTTACTGTAACGGCAGTCACTGAAAATCTTGGTGGTATTGGAAGTGTTTCATATAGCATGTCTGGATTGTTTGAAAATGGAGAGTTTCCAGGTCAGTTTGATGCGGTAAACTCATCGGGTAAAATACTTGCGGAAAAACACTTCCCAATTTTTGAATCTACTTTAAGTGTAAGAAATTATGTAAAAGGAGAAATTGTAGTTTCTGATAATGCAACTGGAATTGTTGATGATTGGGATGCAAAGATTACCACCCTAACTGTCTCATCCGATGACTCTTTTGTTGTTGGAGATATCATAGAAGGATCAACCTCTAAGTTGCAGGGAATTGCATCATCCATTAAATCTTTTGAATCTTATGTAAGTCTCAATCCAATATCAAAAGTAATAACAGGATGGCAAGAGGATTCTGGTCGTCTTAACTTTGAACTTCAAAAGATTCAAGATAGTTTCTACTATCAAAACTTCTCATATTCTCTTAAATCAGAAATTCCTTACGATACTTGGAATGAAACTGTTGCGAGTTTGAACCACACCTTAGGATTTAAAAAGTTTTCAGATTATCAATTAGAAACTCAAAATAGCAATAGTATGATTGTAGGTCTTACTACAAATACTACCAATCTGGATTCTGTTTATAATCTTGATGGATTTGCAAGTTTGCATTGTGTATATGACTTTGATCTGGTTACGGAAAATAATCTGAATCAAAACTCAAAAGTCGTTTCTAACGAAATTATTTTTTCAAATAGAGTTTTAACTGATTATTTTGAGTCTGTAGGAAATAGAGTTCTTTCCATTGATGATCTTGGAGGTCAGTTTAATAGTAACCCAAGATCTACTCCATTTAGTATTGTCAATACTTTTAGTTTGTCTGATATTACTTTCCAAAAGTATATTACGTATGTAAGAGACAAGAGATACACTGCACAAAGACAGTTACTCCTTGTTGACTTGCTGCATGATGGATCTTTCGGATATTTAAATCAATATGGAAGAATTGAAACTGCCTATGATCAGGGATCTTTTGATTTTGCTATTTCAGGCACTAATGGGCAACTTCAGTTCTATCCAACAAGATACACTGTAAATGATTATGATGTAAGTTTATTATCATACAATCTAAATGATGTTTTCTTAGGCATTGGAACAACATCTCTGGGTGGAATTGCACTTATTGACTCAGCAAGTTCTCCAGTAACTTCTGGCGTTACCACTACGATTGTTTCTATCGCAAATACATTTACTACTGCTAAAATTTTAGTTGCTATTAATCCAGACACCACTAGAAATGAAGAATATGAGGCAATAGAACTCAATATTGTTCATGATGGTGCAAATATTGAACTTCTGGAATATGGAAGACTGACAACAAATCTTGGTGAATACTCTGCAACTGGTCTTGGAACATATCATGCATATTTTAGTGGAGATTCTCTCAATGTTGATTTTATTCCAACAGCAGTTGGTATCGCAACAACTGGAGTTATTAATACAATTCAAGTTGGACTTGCAAGTGATACCTTCACTGGTATTGGAACTGTTGATCTCACTAGATCAAGAATTGAAGCAAAAACTACAAGTATAACTTCTTCTGGATCTCCTGGAATCAACACTATTGCAGAATATCCAAACAATTATGATGCGGCATACTTTATAGTACAAGTTGCAGATACAACAAACACCAGATTCCAAATGTCTGAGATTGTTGTTGTTGATGATTATGTTGATGCATTAAGTAGTTATGAAACATACCAAACTGAGTTTGGTATTGTAGAAACTGTTTCTGGATTAGGAACTTTTGGTTCAAGAGTATCTGCTGCTGGAACAGTCTCTCTCGTATTTACTCCTAATGCAAGTATTGATACCGTAGTAAATGTATACATGAATGCACTGTCTATCAATGAAGATGTTACTTTATCAAATGAAATAGATTTTACAAATGGATCTATTAACAGTGGGTTTGGAGATTATACCGGAACAGAATCTGACGTTAAGAGAGAATTTGAACTTAAACACGAAAATCTGCAAATCTTTGAAAGATATTTTGAAGCAAATGATAATTCTATTGTTGATGTTACGACTAACACGATTAAGATACCAAACCACTTCTTTGTAAGTGGAGAGAAGATCAGATACAACCATGTTGGTAACACAGATTCTGCCATTGGAATTGCAACAACCAGTTTTGTCGGTGCATCTAATACAACATTCTTACCTGGTGAAAATCTTTATGCAGTAAAGGTTGATGATAACAATATCAAGATTGCAACCAGTGCTGAAAATGCACTCAAATCTATTCCAGAAGTTGTTGACCTCGAAAGTGTTGGTATTGGAACTTCTCATAGATTTATTGCAACAAATCAAAATGCAAAAGTTATTGTTGCTTTAGACAACATTATTCAATCACCAATTGTTTCTACTGCAGTCACAACATCTCTGTCAGATCAATTAACTACTCTGGACAATATTGTATACTTTAGTGGTATTACATCATTCTTTGGATCTGACTTGATTAAGATTGGTGACGAGATTATGAAAATTGAAGGTATTGGTATTGGCAGCACAAATGCGATAAGAGTTCGTAGACCTTGGTTGGGAACAAAGATTGGAACAGCTTCTACTGGAGATCTGGTTACAAAAATTGTTGGTAATTACAACATTGTAGATAACCACTTAAACTTCACCGAAGCTCCATATGGAAATACTCCTATTGGAAGTACAACAAATCCACCAGACGAAAGAGATTGGACTGGAATTACTACATCATCTAGTTTCCAAGGAAGAACATTTATTAGATCTGGTATTACAAATAGTTCTAATGAGTCTTATTATAGAAATTATATCTTTGACGATATTTCTGATCAGTTTAATGCAACTAAGAGTGAGTTTACTCTGAAACAAAATTTATCTGATGTAACAGGAATTTCTACTGAAAATGCAATCATTCTGATTAATGATATTTTCCAAGCACCTGGTATTTCGGATCAATACGTTTTAAGTGAATCTTCTGGAATAACTTCAATTACCTTCCAAGGAACTAATACAACACCATTAGGTCCTGATGTTGGCATTTCCAGTTATCCTAGAGGTGGAGTTATTGTTTCCGTTGGATCTACAGAAGGATTTGGATATCAACCATTAGTTTCTGCTGGTGGAACTGCAATTATTTCTGGTCTCGGAACAATTCAATCTATCAGTATTGGTAACAGTGGATCTGGTTATCGAGTCGGTGTTCAAACTGTAGTAAATGTTGGTGTTGGAACTTCAAGTACTGGAGTTTCAAACTTAGAGTTTATTGGAACTGCTGCTATTAGTGGTGGTCACATTGTCAGTGTTGCTATTACAAATCCCGGTTCTGGATACACCTCAACAAATCAACCATATGTCTTCTTTGATGCTCCACTTAGTTATTCTGATATAGCACTGCAATATAGTTCCGACTCTGTTACTGGATTTGGAACCGAGGCAACCATAGATATAGTTGTCGGTCAAGGTTCCAGCGTCATTGGTTTTGAAATTAAAAACACTGGATATGCCTATGGAAATGGTGAAATACTTACAGTTGCTATTGGTGGAACAACTGGAATTCCAACAACATCATCTTATTCTGGAAATGAATTCCAAATAACCATCGATGAAATATATAATGATGAATTTAATGGATGGTCTATAGGAACCTTACAAGCATTTGATAATATTGGTGAGTATATTGATGGAGAAAGAAAAGACTTCCCATTACTACAATCAGGAACTCAAGTTTCTATTGTAGCAGCAAAAGGTTCTAAGATTAATGTTCAGGATGTTTTACTTGTATTTGTTAATGATATATTGCAAGTTCCTGGAGATGGATATACATTTAATGGTGGAAGTATTATTACTTTCACCGAAGCTTTGAGGGTTGGTGATTCTGTAAACATTCTCTTCTACAAAGGAAGTGGTGATGCTGATGTCGTCTTTAGAAATGTAATTGAAACTGTCAAAGTTGGTGACACCTTGCAGATTGTAAATGATCCATCTATTGGACAAGCATCATCTCTCACTGAAGATGAAAGGATTGTAGATCAGGTCAAATCTACCAACATTGTTGGAACAAATCCATATGAAGGTCCAGGTAATGTTACAGATGTGACATTAGAAAGACCAGTCATTTGGTGCCGACAAACCGAAGATAAGTTCATCGACCAGATTGCTGTTGGAAAAGACAGAGAACTTTATGAACCAGTTATTAACCCATCTGCATACATTATCAAGTCTGTCGGAATAGGATCAACAACAATATATGTTGATACTTTGAGACCAATATTTAATTCACAGAATGAAAATGATACAGATTTAACTTTCCAGAAGAAAGTTAAGTTTATAACCCAAGAATCTAAGACATCCGCAGCTGCAACTGCAATTGTTTCTGGATTTGGAACTATTTCATCTATTTCTATATCCGATGGTGGTTCTGGATACATTACAGCACCAACCGTTACGATTGGTAGTACTTTGCAGGCAGTTGGATTGGGAACAACAGCAGTTGGAGTTTCTTCCATTACTGCTGGCATAGTTACAACAATCACTCTATCAAATGCTGGTACTGGATATACAAATACAAATCCACCACCAGTTCTGATTGCACCTCCTACTCATGTAGAGGAAGAAGTGAGTGTGAACACTTATGCTGGTGAAAATGGAGTTGTTGTTGGATTTGGCACTACAACGGTCGGTATCGGAACTCAATTGATATTTGATGTACATATTCCATATGATTCATTCTTAAGAAATTCAACTGTTGCAGGAACTGCTTTGACGATTAGTTCTATTAGTGCAAATGATTATTTCATCATTAAAAATTCTAACGTTGGTCTCGGTTCCACTTCAGTAACTTCACTTGATTCCTCTGACAATACAGTTGGTGTTGGAACTTCTTTTGCTGACAATGTTTATGAAGTTGCAAGTGCAGAGTCCATATCTACCAGTGTATCTGGAATAACAACTTATGTAAGAAGATTGTTTGTTAAAGTTGATAACTTTACATACGGATTCTCTGGAATAACAACGTCAGATTATTTTGGAACATTTAGTTGGGGAAGAATTGATTTAACAGCAAGATCTGGATTGAATTCGTATACAGCATATACTCAATCTGGAATTGGTATTTCTGAAGGAACTGGTATTTCTACATCAACAATGATAATTAGATCCAATTTCTTGAAGTTTAAAAATTATATCCTTTAACCTTTAATAAATAAAGAAAAACCTGTGTCAAATGTCTGCTATTATAACTGATCAGATTAGGATATTAAATGCAAGTAATTTTGTTGCTGGAGTGACCAACTCTAGCAACTCTTACTACTCTTTTATTGGTCTGACTAATCCTGCAGATTATCAAACTGATTGGGATGAAAATCCTCCCTCCCCAAAAGATAACTTCGACCAAGAATCCGATTATTGGGATACAATGGTTGCTTTGAAAAAAATAAACTCATCTGATGTCAAACAAGTAGTTCCTAAAAGAGTGTGGTCTTCTGGAACAACATATGACATGTATCGGCATGACTATAGCAGATCAAACACTGCTGTAGTTTCTGGATCTACTTCTCTGTATCTGGCAAACTATTTTGTAATGAATAGTGATTTTAGAGTTTATATTTGCCTTCAAAATGGTATTGATCCGGATAATACTTCCGGTAGACCATCTCTTGACGAACCAACTTTTACAGATTTAGAACCAAGATCTGCAGGAACCAGTGGTGATGGGTATATTTGGAAATATCTTTATACCATTAAACCAAGTGACGTTGCTAAATTTGAATCTACTGATTATATGCCAGTTCCTTCTGACTGGGCAACATCAACGGATAACTCTGCAGTAAGGGATAATGCAGTTGATGGTTCTATTAAGATTGTAACTGTAACCAATAAAGGAGTAGGTTTAGGAACAGCAAATAGTATTTACACTTCAGTTCCTATTAAAGGAGATGGGTCTGGAGCACAATGTACTATTGTAATTGATGGAAATCAACAAGTAAGTTCTGTTACCGTTTCAAATCAGGGATCTGGATATACTTACGGAAATGTTGATTTGGTTGCTGGCGGAGTTCCAACTGGTACAACTAGACCAACTTTTAATGTTATCATACCTCCTCAAGGTGGACATGGATATGATATTTACAGAGAACTTGGTGCATATAATGTTCTTCTATATTCCAGAATAGAAAATGACAATACAAATCCAGATTTTATAACTGGAAATCAAATTGCTAGAGTTGGTGTTGTGGAAAACCCACAACAATTTGGATCAACAACTCTTTTATCTGCGGATAAAGCAAGTGCAGTTGGTGCATTGAAACTTGTAGGAGTTGGATATAGCACTGCAACTTTCACTGCGGATTCTTATTTCACACAAACAGTTTCAACAGGAACGACTGCTGTCGGTAGAGTTGTAAGTTACAATCAAACCACAGGAGTTTTAAAATATTGGCAAGATAGAAGTCTTGCTGGATTTAATACAGTTGGAACTGCACAGACTCAACCAACATATGGATTTGATTTAACAGAATTTACTGCATCACCCGGAACTGGTGGATCATTGTCTATCACTCCAACCGTAGGTGTTGATTTAAATATTGATTCAAACTTTACTGGTATATCTACCGTAATAAATAATCGTACATACTATCTTGGTCAAACTTTTACGAGTGGTATTGCCAATCCTGAGGTCAAGAAACACTCTGGTAGTATAATCTACGTTGATAATAGACCATCTATTACAAGATCGTCAAACCAAAAGGAAGACATAAAAGTTATTTTGCAGTTCTAAAGAATTATGCCTCAACAAACTAACCTCAATGTATCTCCATACTTTGATGATTTTGATCCAGCTAATGATTATCACAAGGTATTATTCAAACCAGGATACCCAGTACAGGCAAGAGAATTAACTTCTCTTCAATCAATACTGCAAAATCAAATTGAAAGATTTGGTCAACACTTCTTTAAAGAAGGTGCTAAGGTAATTCCAGGAAACACTGGATATAATAGAATTTACTATTGTGTTCAATTAGAAAATACTTATCAAGGGGTTCCTGTGTCTGCATATGCGGACCAGTTGGTTGGAACAAAGATAACAGGACAGACATCTGGGGTAACTGCGTTTGTTGATAGTATTTTACTTCCAGAAGATTCAGTAAATGGCAATCTTACTTTATATGTAAACTACTTAACCTCTAGCACTTCAAATAATTCTACACAAACTTTTTCTGATGGAGAGTTTATAACTTGTAACGAAACTCTTTCATCTGGACTACTTGGAAACTCCATCATCTCTGCAGGTTCTCCTGTTGCATCAACTTTAGCTGAAGGAGCATCTGCTACTGGTTCATCTTTTCAGATAGAAAGTGGTGTTTATTTTATTAGAGGAAACTTTGTAAATGTAAATAGAGAAAATTTAATATTAGATCAATATTCGTCCAATCCAAGTTATAGAGTTGGTCTTTTTATTAATGAAGAAATTGTAACAGCAGATTTAGACGAAACTTTAAACGATAACTCTCAGGGATATAATAATTATGCTGCTCCAGGAGCAGATAGACTTAGAATATCAACAAGTTTATTTAAAAAACCTCTTGACGATTTTAATGATGATAATTTTATTTTACTTGCAACGATAATCAATGGTGTTATTCAGACATCTAAAAAATCTGGACAAGGATATAGTGGTGTAGGTGCTGTATTTTATAATGATCTTACTGATGTTTTAGCAAGAAGAACATTTGATGAATCAGGACATTATTATGTAAAAGCTTTTGATGTTACTGTTGTTAACTCATTAAACGATGGTTTGGGTAATGGAGGTATCTTTAACGCAGGACAGTTTACTCCTGGAGGAGTAACTGCTAATGATGATCTTGTACTGTATAAGATTTCTCCCGGAAAGGCATATGTAAAGGGATATGAAATAGAAACCTTAAATGCTCAGTACCTTGATGTAGATAAGCCAAGAACAACCAAAACTCTTGAAAACCAAAATATCATTTATAATACAGGACCAACATTTAGAGTTAACAGAGTTTATAGAGCACCAACTGTTGGTCTTGGAACATATTTTGTAAGCCTTAGAGACCAAAGAGTTGGTTCTGATCAAGAATCAGTTCCAGGAAAGGAAGTTGGTTTGGCAAGAGTATATGATTTTAGACTTGAGTCTGGATCATATGATGCAGTGAATGGTAATTTAAATGAGTGGAATCTTGCTCTTTACGATGTACAAACAACTACAGATCTTACTCTCAATCAAGCAGCAACTCTGTCTGTTCCTACCTTTGTAAAAGGAAATAATAGTGGTGCTACTGGATTTTTAAGATATGCAGTTACTGCTGGAACTGCGGTTACTGTTTATGAAACAGAAGGATCTTTCATACCAAATGAAAAACTTCTTTTCAATGGAGTTGCTGATGGTAGAATTGCCATAGCAGTTACTGAACATGGAATTTCAGAGGTAAAATCTGTTTATGGGACAAATAATGGAACACTGGGAATTAATACTTTCAGTGCTGATGTAGTTCAATCTACCAAGTTCAATGTAGGTATTGCAACTGTTAGTGCTCTTTCTGGTGGTATTAGTACAATTACGGCTAAGAATCAATTATTCCCAGGAACTTTAGTTAAAGAGAATGATCTTGTCAGATACACTGATACAACTGCAGGTCTTTTAACAAATGACCCCATTTTTGCAAGAGTTGTAAGTGTAGGCACAACTCAAATAACTATTGCATCTGTTGCTGCAGTATCTGGAATTGCTAGTGGATATCTCCCATCATCAACTTTAGATGTAACTGACCTAAGAGTTTTAAAAACTGATCTCGCACCAGGTTCAGATTCTTCACTCTTTACACCATTACCAAAGACAAATGTTTCTGAAGTTGATATTTCGGATGCAACCCTAACGATTAGAAAAACTTTTAGTGTTGATATCTCCAGCAATCAATTGTCCTCACAGGCAGTTGCTGGAACCAATGAAATTTTCTTACCATTTGATGAAGAAAGATATTTATTAACAAGATCAGATGGATCCACTGAAGTATTAACTGCAGATAAGTTTGATATTGGTGCTGATGGATCTACGTTACAAATTCGCAATTTGGGAACTGATGATACTGGTGCAAACTTAGTAGCTACCCTGAGAAAATCAAAACCAAAAGCAAAAGTTAAAATTAAAAATAGAGTAAACTCTATTGTAGTTGACAAATCAAAACTATCTGGATCTGGAATTGGGACAACAACTCTTAATAACGGATTGACTTACGGCAATTATCCATATGGAACAAGAGTTGAAGATGAGATTATCTCTTTGAATTTCCCAGATGTCATTGAAATTCATGGAATATACGAATCCGCAAATACATCTACAGCAACTGCACCAAGAGTAACTTTACAATCAATTAATAGTGCATCAACAACCACTGCTGAATTTTTAATTGGTGAGCAGATTGTCGGTCAAACTAGCGGTGCTATTGCGATTATTGCAGAAAAAATAGATAACTCCAGAGTTACATATATCAACAAAAATGAAATTGTTTTTGTTGAAGGAGAAACGATTCAGTCACAAGAATCTAATATTTCGGCAGTTGTCTCTACTTTAGAAGCACCAAGTTTTAATATATCACCAAATTATTCATTTAGAACTGGGCAGGAAACTACTTTCTATGATTATGGTCGTATTAAGAGGAAGAAGGATTCTTCTGCTCCACTAAAGCAATTGAAAATATATTTTTCTAGTGCATCATATGATACTACTGATAATGGAGATATTACAACAGTAAATTCGTATAGAAACTTTGATTATGCTAATGAAATAAAAAGAGTTAATGTTTACAGAAACTCGGATATTATTGACATCAGACCAAGAGTTGCTAATTATACAGTAACTACCGATTCCAGATCACCTCTTGAATTTTTGGGGAGATCATTTGACACAACCGGACAGACAGCAGCTAATCCACTAGCATCTGACGAATCTATTATTACTGATGTTTCATATTATCAGGGAAGAATAGACAGAGTATTTTTATCTAAAGATGGAAGATTCCAAGTTGTATATGGAACTCCTTCCGACAATCCACAGAAACCTGAACCCATTGATGATGCTATTGAGATTTGTACTGTAGGACTTCCTCCATATCTTTATAATACTAAGAATGCAAAACTTTCATTCTTAGAGCATAAAAGATATCGTATGAGAGATATCAAAAATCTTGAAAATAGAATTAAGAGTCTTGAATATTATACTACATTGTCTTTGTTGGAAAAAGAAACTGCAAACTTCTTTATACCAGACAGTGAAGGTTTAAACAGATTTAAATCTGGATTCTTTGTAGACAACTTTAATGATTTTTCTGCTCAAGAAGAACGTGTAAATATCAACAATTCTATTGATAGAAAATATAATGAACTTAGACCAAGACATTATACTAACTCAGTAGACATGATCTTCGGTCCTGTTGTTGATACTAATCCAGCAGATGATCTTAATTTTGCTACCATTGAGGGAAATAATGTCAGAAAACAAAGTGATGTTGTAACTCTTGACTATGCTGAAGTTGAATTCCTTAAACAAACTTTTGCAACTAGAACAGAAAGCGTCACTCCTTTCTTAATTAGTTTCTGGAACGGAACTATTGAATTGACCCCAGCATCTGATAACTGGGTAGATACTGCAAGAATTGATGCAAAAATTATTGAGACTGAAGGTGACTATGCTGCAACATTTGACAGACTTGCAGATAATGGAGACATTGATCCTCAAACTGGATTTGGACCAATTGTTTGGGACTCTTGGGAAACTAACTGGACTGGTGTTGAAATTATAGATGAAACAAGAACGTCTGTTATCGGTAATGAACCAGATACTATTCATGTAGGAGAAACTTGGAGACCTGGAAGATCTGTAAGTACAAGAACTGTTACCGACCAAGTTATTGAAGAACAACTTAGAACCACGATAGAAGTTGGAACTGAATCTAGATCCGGTGTCCAAACTATTGTAACTGAGCAATTTGACATGGAGTCCGTTGGAGACCGAGTTGTAAGTAGAGATCTTATTCCATATATGAGATCTAGAAACATTGAATTTGTTTCAAAGAGAGTTAAACCTCTTACAAGGCTTTATGCATTCTTTGATGGTGTTGATATTTCTAAGTATTGTGTACCAAAACTGTTAGAAATCTCTATGACATCTGGAACTTTCCAGGTTGGAGAAACTGTGGAAGGTACGATGATCAGAACAGGTCTTGCTGAAGAACTTTCTGATACATCAGCATCTATTATCTTTAGAGTTGCTCAATCTAATCATAGAGAAGGTCCATATGATGCACCAACAAAAACATATCCACAAAATCCATATACAAGTCAAGATCTATCAGCAACATATTCATCAACTTCAACTATTCTGAACGTTGACACATTCTCACTTTCTTCACAAGTTAATGGAGAATTTTTTGGATATGTTGATTCTGGAATGATACTTAAGGGAAGAACCAGTGGAGCATTAGCAACAATAACAAACGTCCGTCTTGTCTCAGATCTTTCTGCTACTCTGATTGGAAGTTACTTTATTCCTAATCCAAATAATATTAGTCATCCAAGATTTGAAACTGGAACTAAAACTTTCACCTTAGTTAATGATATTGATAATAATCAAGATTCTGCAACAACCATTGCTGAAGAAGCATTTACTGCATCTGGAACACTAGAAACCGTTCAGGAAAATATTATTTCTGTTAGAAATGCGAGAGTTGAACTTAAAAATGAGTTTGAAAGTAGAAATGTAAATAGAGATCTTGGAACTGAAGTTGTAGGTAGTACAGTCATTTCAACTCAATCGAGAACACAAACCGTTATTAGTTACTATGATCCACTTGCACAATCATTCTTAGTTGAGGATGAAACTGGAGTGTTCATGACCAGTTGTGATATATTCTTTAGATCTAAAGATGATATGGATATTCCTGTTGTCTTCCAACTTAGATCTATGAAGAATGGTCTTCCAACTTCAAAGGTTTTACCATTCTCTGAGATTGTTTTAGATCCCAATGATATACAAACATCTTCAGATGGATCAGTGGCAACAAATATTCAATTTAAAGCACCAGTTTATCTTGAAGGTGGAACTGAATATGCAATCTGTTTAGCATCAAACTCAACTAAGTACAGTGTTTATATTTCAAGAGTTGGTGAAAATGATCTCTTAACAGACACATTTATTTCAAACCAACCATATCTTGGATCTCTGTTTAAATCTCAAAATGCTTCAACGTGGGAAGCAAGTCAGTGGGAAGATCTTAAGTTTACTTTGTACAGAGCAGATTTTATTGAAAGAGGATCTGTAGAGTTCTATAGTCCACAACTTACTAAAGGAAATGGACAAATTCCAAAACTCATTCCAGATCCACTGAACTTTACTTCTAGACAAATTAGAGTTGGTCTCGGAACCACAGTTGTTGATGCTTATGAAATTGGAAACACTTTCTCTCAGCAAGGAACAAATGCTACAGGAGATCTTGTAGGAACTGCAGGGTCAGCTGTTGGAAATCTTTCTATTAGTAATGCTGGACTTGGATATACCCCTGCAGATGGTAGTTATACCTTTACAGGTGTAAATCTTGTTACAATCACTGGAAATGGTAGAGGTGCTACTGCTGACATTAGCATTACGGATGGAGTTATTGTTGCAAGTGGTGCAACAATATCAAATGGTGGATCTGGATATCAAGTTGGAGATGTTCTTGGAATCACAACTATTGGTATTGCGTCAATAGGTAGAAATGCAAGATTGACCGTTTCTGGAATTGGAGTTACCAATGAACTTATTTTAAATAATGTACAAGGTGAATTTGTTGTTGGTGCAGCAAACACATTGATGTTTGTTAATAGTTCTGGTATTACTACAGAACTTAACTCTTCTGGTGCTGTTGGTCTCGGAACTGGTGGAGATGTGCAAATCTTATCCATTAACGTTGAGAACGACGGTTTACATTTTAATGTAAATCATAAGAATCATGGAATGTATTTTGCAGATAATCAGGTTACAATCTCCGGAGTATCTGGTGACGTTAGACCAACTACATTGTCTGTTCAATATGATGCTGGATCAACCGGAGGAATAACGGTTGGATCCGCAACATCATTTACTACTTTTGAAAACGTTGGTGTCGGAACTACTAATGTTGGATATCTACTAATTGGCAATGAAATTATTCAATACACTAATGTCTCAGGCAATACAATTGGTGGTGATATTATAAGAGGATCCAATCCTAAGACATATCCTGTGGGTACACCAGTTCACAAGTATGAACTTGGTGGAGTCAGTCTTAATAGAATCAACAGAACACATGATTTAAGTAATGTAACAGAATCGGATCCATTTACATTTGATTCTTACAAGATAAAACTTGATACAAGTTCTACTACAGGAACCGATAGAAGCACTGATACTGGACATCCAAAACTTTATATTGGTCAAACAAAGACAACTGGTGGATACCATGTGACAGCTACTCAAAACATGCCATTTGAAATTATTACACCAAATGTCCAGAATCTTACAGTTTCTGGAACATCAATATCTGGTGAGATAAGAACAGTTTCCAGTAAGAGTTTTAGTGGTAATGAAATTCCATTTGTTGATAAAGGATTTGAGCAAATCACCATAAACCAGAAAAATTATTTTGATTCTCCAAGAATGATTGCATCTAAAGTAAATGAAGATGCTAAGTTGACAAATATTGTTGGAAATAAATCCATGAACATGAGATTGTTCCTCAATACAACTGACACCAGAATCAGTCCTGTTATTGACTCTCAAAGAGTTAGTGCGATTCTCACCTCAAATAGAGTCAATAATATTATCACTGATTATGCAGCAGACTCTAGAGTTAACAGTATAATTGAAGATCCTACAGGATGTCAGTATATTTCCAAAGAAATTGTACTGGAAAATCCAGCATCTTCTATCAAGATTATTCTTTCTGGACATTTAACGGAAGTGAATGATATTAGAGCATTCTATTGCGTGAACAATAATCCAGGTCTTGAACCAATATTTACACCATTCCCTGGATATTCAAATATAAACTCCAGAGGGCAGGTTATTGCACCTGAAAATAGTAATGGAGAATCTGACACTTACGTAGTTAAGTCCAACACTTATGCGTTTAGTAGCAGAGATGCAGGTTACAGAGAATACACGTTTACTGTTGATCAACTTCCATCATTTAGAACGTATAGAATCAAGTTAAACCTGACTTCAACAAGTCAATGCTTTGTCCCAAGAGTCAAAGATCTTAGAGTTATTGCATTAGCATAATATGGATTTTTATGGATTAGAAGGTCATAAGGATCTCGCAAGAGATCCTGAAACCAACGCAGTTGTCAATGTTAACACTTTAGAGTATCAAGAGTACCTTTCGAGACGTAACACCAAAGTTGAAAAGAATCAAAAGGTACAAACAATTGAGCAAGAAGTTGCTAACATGAAAAGTGACATTGATGAGATTAAATCTCTACTAAAGGAGTTGTTACATGGACCCAGATAAAATTGAACTTACAAATTTATCAAAAAGTTTTGCATATACTAAACTTGCTTCTGAGATAGATAGTTGTGATGATAAAGATATATTGAGAAATATCGCAAAAGCATTTTGTAAATTATATTATAAACAACAAGAAACCATGCAGGTTATAGGTATTCCAAATGGCAACTAAAACGATTACTTTTGACCCAACCTCTGGAGTTCCATATGGAGTTAATCTGACAATATATGGTGGAACAGATTTTTCTGCCACGTTTAATGTAAAAACTACATCAAGTGCGGCATTTGATTTGACAAGTTACACAGGATCAGCAGCAATTTCAAAGAGTGTTGCAGTTGGTGCCACTCTCGGAATTACAACAGCATTTACTGTTGGATTTACTAGTGCTTTTGATGGTACAATGAATCTTTCTTTAACGGATACTCAAACTAGAAATCTGACAGAGGGAAGATATGTTTATGATGTATTAGTTACTCTTGGATCAACAACATATCCATTGGCTCGTGGAAATGTTTATGTTTACAATCCAGTTTCTTCTTGACCCTAAATACATTTAGGAAACTTGTGAATAAATGGCACAACCAGCAAGTAGAACAGATTTAATCAACTATTGCAAAAGGCAACTGGGTGCTCCAGTGCTTGAGATTAATGTTGCCGATGAGCAAATGGATGATCTGGTTGATGACGCATTACAATATTTTCATGAAAGACATTTTGATGGTGTAGTGCAAACTTTTCTAAAATATAAGATAACTCAAGAAGATATTGATAGAGGAAGATCAAGAGGAAATGATAAAGCAGTTGGAATTGTAACTACAACCGCATCATCCACAATTGATGGTTCTTCAGTAACATTTTCTTTTGAAGAAAATAGCAACTATCTTCAGGTTCCTCCATCAATCACTGGAATCAATAAAATATACAAGTTTGATGGAACAAACACTGTAACAAACAATATGTTTAGTGTTAAATATCAAATGTTTTTAAATGACATATACTATTGGGGATCTACTGAGATCTTAACATATGCTATGACCAGAACATTTCTTGAAGATATGGATTTTCTGTTAAACACTGAAAAAATGATAAGATTTAATAAGAGGCAGGATAGATTATATCTGGATATTGATTGGGGATCAGTTGTAAAGGATGATTATATAATTATTGATTGCTATAGACTTCTTGATCCAAATGATTTTTCAAGAGTTTGGAATGACTCTTTCCTCAAGAAATATTTGACAGCACTTGTAAAAAGACAGTGGGGACAAAACTTAATTAAGTTTCAAGGAGTCAAACTTCCTGGAGGAATAGAACTTAATGGAAGGCAAATATATGATGACGCAGAGAAAGATTTGGAAATCATCAGAGAACAAATGTCTAATACATATGAACTTCCCCCATTAGACATGATAGGTTGATCTCATGCTAAATCCATTTTTTACTCAGGGTACAAAAGGTGAGCAAAATCTTGTTCAGGATTTAATTAATGAACAACTGAGAATGTATGGTGTTGAGGTTTTTTACCTTCCCAGAAAATATTTAACAGAAAATACCGTTATAAGAGAGGTAGTGCAATCAAAATTTGATATGGCATTACCTCTTGAGGCATATGTCAACAATTTTGATCAATATGAGGGAGCAGGTGCTTTATTATCAAAATTCGGTGTTCAAGTAAATGAAGAAATAAGACTCACAATATCAAAAGAGAGATTTGAAAATTATATAACTCCTCTGATTGAAGATCAATCAAACATAAAATTATCAACTAGACCAAAAGGTGGGGATCTTATCTGGTTTCCTCTGGATGATAGAATCTATGAAATAAAAGATGTTGAGAGGGCAAGACCATATTATCAACTTCAAAGTCTTTATGTATATGAACTTTCTTGCGAACTCTTCCGTCTTGAAGATGAGGTTATTGCAACTGGAGTTTTAGACATCGATAATAATCTTGTAGGAGAGGATGGTGATTATGATGGACTTTCTGCAGATGGAATAAACAGCATTCAGGGACAAACACAAACTCTTACTCTTGTTGGTTCTGGAGTGACCGCAACTGCTACGGCAGCTATCTTTGATGGTGGTGTTAGATTCTTTACTGTTACTAATAGAGGAGGTGGATACAGTAGTGTTCCTACAGTTGGAGTCTCCTCTGCACCTACAGGTGGAACGACTGCCATCGGTATTGCTACCATGATTGGTGGAATTAATGTATGCAATCTTAATGCAAATCCACGTTTACAATCAGTTCAAGCAGTTAATGTAGCTCTTTCTGGATCTGGATATACTTCTGCACCCGGTGTTAGATTTATTGGTGGAGGAGAAGGTGGAGCAGGTGCAGCAGCAACAGCAACTATTGGGGATGGTGTTGTTGGTATCATTACAATTACCTCCGGTGGTGGAGGATACACCGTAACACCAACAATTACATTTACAAATGAAATATTTGAAAGTGGAGTTACAACAGTTTCAGCTGCTGCAACTGCAGTTGTTAGTACTGCAGGAACAATCTCTGCAATCTATTTGACAAATACTGGTGCAGGATACTCTGTAGCACCAACAGTTGTTGTTGCGAATCCATTAAGTTCTGGATCTGGAACTTTCCAGTTCAACGAAATTGTAACAGGATCTTCTAGTGGAACAACCGCAAGAGTTAGAGTTTGGAACTCTACGACCAGTGTTCTGGAAGTTGCAACCGTATCTGGAGAATTTGCTGTTGGAGAAAACATTGTTGGATCTACATCTGGGGCATCGTATGCATTAAGAACGATTGATGTTAATCCTGCAGATGACGGATTTGCAGATAATATTAATATTGAAACGGAAGCAGATGCAATTATAGACTTCTCTGAACAGAACCCATTCGGTATGCCCTAAATAAAAATATCTTAAAATAAAGATATTGTAGGACTTAGAAATGTTTGAGTATTTTTACAACGAAATTTTGAGGAGAACCATTATATCTTTTGGCACACTCTTCAATAATATTTCAATTAAACATCAGGACTCTTCTGACAACGTTGTTAGTGTTGTAAAAGTTCCTCTTGCATATGGTCCTACTCAAAAGTTTTTGGCAAGAATTAATCAATCTCCAGATCTGAACAAACCTTTTGCCGTTACTTTACCCAGAATGTCTTTTGAATTTATTGGGTTGACTTATGATCCAAGCAGAAAAGTAACAACCACATCGACTTTTACTGTAAAAGATCCAAACGACGGAACTGAGTCTAAAAAGTCATATATGCCAGTTCCATACAATATGCAGTTTGAGTTGTCCATCATGAGTAAACTCAATGATGATGCACTTCAAATTGTTGAACAAATTTTACCATATTTTCAACCAGCATATAACTTAACCGTTGAACTGGTGGAGGCAATTCAAGAAAAAAGAGACATTCCAATCGTGTTAGAAAATATCACGATGCAGGATGATTATGAAGGAGATTTTAGTCAAAGAAGAGTTCTTCTTTATACTTTAAGGTTTACTGCAAAAACATATCTGTTTGGTCCTACAAGCAGTGCTACCAAAGATATTATCAAAAAGGCTACTGTCAGCTATCTTACTGGCACAGATATTACAAATACTACAAGAGAAGTATCTTACTCTTCAGAACCAAGAGCAATTAAGTCTTATACTGGAGATCCAGTAACAACACTGGCAAAAGACATATCAAAAACAACAACCATCTTTGAAGTTGCAGATGCCAGTGGTCTTACTGCAAAAACATATATTGATCTTAATGGAGAAGAGTTGTTTATCAAGTCTATCTCTGGAAACAAACTTACAGTTGTTAGAGGAGCAGATAATACAACCATCACAGATCACCTTAATGGTGAACCAATTTACACTATTACTGCAGCAGATGATGCTCTTATCCCAGAGGGAGATGATTTTGGATTTAGTGGTTCGTTATGATGAAAATGACAAAAAGTTTTGATGAATTAAATGAAACTTTCAACACTTCAGATGATATTGTTCATCCAGAAGTTGTAGAAAAGAAAATTGATAAAATAAAAGATTCTGTTGATGATATTAGAAAAGATTATAATTATACAAGAGGTAATTTATACTCTCTTATAGAAAAGGGTCAGGAAGCAATCAATGGTATTCTTGAACTTGCACAAGAAAGTGAAATGCCAAGAGCATATGAAGTTGCTGGGCAGTTAATTAAAAATGTCGCAGATGCAACAGATAAACTTTTAGATCTTCAGAAAAAACTAAAAGATGTTGAAGAAGAGAAGCAAGTCCGCGGACCATCAACAGTTAACAATGCATTATTTGTTGGATCGACTGCGGAACTGGCAAAAATGTTAAAGGACGGACTAAAGGAAGATCCTAAATAATATGAAAGGGAGAGAAATCCCGAAGTACTAAGGTTACTAATAAAATGTCTAAGGAAGATTTACCTTCTATTGAAGATTTTGCTGAAGATAACAGCAACTTGCCATCAATTAATGATTATCTCACAGAAGAGAATGCAGAGGAACTCCCTTCTGTTGAAGATTACATTGAGAAAGAAAAAGAGATATTAATTGAAGCAACACAAACTATACAAGATGTAAATGGAGAAACTTTTGCAGAGGTAAAAGATATTGTTCCTCCATGGCCAGAATTGATCAGGATGATCAATAATATCAGAGAGGAAATTCCTGATATTCCAGAAATTAAATATTACGACAAAGAACTTGAGGAACTTTCTGAGCAAATTAGTAGTCTTCCAGAAGTTAGATATTATGATAGGGAAGTAGAAGCAATATGTGATCAGATTGATCTTATTAGAGAACAGGTCAAGGATTTACCAGAAGTAAAATATTATGATGAGCAAGTTGATGCTATTGAAGATAGAATTGATAATCTTCAAACTGAAGTAGCAAATCTTCCAGAAGTCAAGTATTATGATTCTGAGATTGAAGCAATCTGCGAAGCTATTGATGCTGTAAAAGCATCTATCCCCAAGTTTCCAAGTTGGATAAATGAAGTAAACGAAGTTCCAGACTTTTCTTGGATTGGTAAAACTTTTAGTGTTATTGATGATGATTTTATAAAAGTCAATGATACTATTGAAAGTCTGAGAGAAAGTGTAAGAATTGATCTTAAGAAAATTTCAGAAGATAATGAAGTTTCAAATTTTGAAAATAAAATCCAGTTTGGAACTGAAGTAAAAGATCTTGATAAAAAATTAGGAGAAGAAAAAGATAAAATCTGGAAAGAACTCCGCAATTCTTCCATGAAAATATGGGAGTATCACAAAGAGTTTAAAGATGATGATCGTAAGTTAAAAAAACAAATTCTTGGTGAATATAATAAGTTAAAGCAAAGTATTAAAGAAGAACTTAAAGAAGTAAGTCAAGAAAGTGTTAAAACTGATGAACTTCTTCTCAAGTATTTTACTGAGTTAAGAGAAGAAATTACAAATCTTCCTGAAGTAAAGTATTATGATAAAGATATTGATTATGTAAAATCCGATATTAAACAACTTTTTGATCTTGTTAAAACTATAAAAGAAGAGCAAAAAGAACTTCAAAATATTCAGGAGGGATTGCTTAATGAACCTCCAAGTGAACCAGAATCTGTAGATGGTCAAAGAGATCCATTAACTCCAATGGATCAAAAGTTTGCTACACTTGACGACCTTTCAAGTCATTACAGATTATTCATCAATAGGGTTCAGCAACAGATTGCTACTATTGGTGGTGGTGGTGCTGGATTCATCAAAGATCTTGATGATGTTACTTTTGACCAAACTACAGGAACAAATAAGTTACTTATCTTTAACGGCACAAAGTGGGTTGGTATTGCAAGTACCTCATTAAGTGGATCAACGGCTCTAGTCGATTTGACAGATGTTGATACATCTAATCTTGGTGATGGTAGATTTTTACGATATGATGCTTCATCAAGTGAGTTTACTTTTGCTCCAGTTTCCGCAACTAATTTAGAACTTATTGCAGGAGACATTCAATCCGGTATTTTAACTACTACATCAACTGATGCAGCAACTGTGATGTCAATAAGTGCATCAACTTATAGATCTGCACAATTCCAAGTTCAAGCTGTTGAAGGATCCAATTATAATATGACAACTATTAATATTATACATGATGGGTCTGACACATATATGACTGAGTATGGAACTATAAATCAACCAATTGGTATAGCAACTTTTGCTTCTGATATTAGTGGAGGATCTTTAAGATTACTTGGATATCCAGCATCTGCAAATTCAACAACATTTAAAGTAGTCTTTACTGCACTGGAAGTATGAAAACCTTTAAACAATTCCAAGAGTCTTGGTCTAATAAATATAAAAAGAGTATTGACTGTTCAAATCCTAAGGGATTCTCTCAGAAAGCACACTGTGCTGGACGTAAAAAAAGAGCAGCAGGTGGTCAAACTAAATCTAAACCAGTTGAATGAAAAACGGACGTTGCCCAGCAGGTCAATATTACTGCTATACCAATAAGGAATGTAAACCCATTCCTAAGGGGTTCATGGTGGATCCTGAGGGTATGCTCCGTAAAGAAAATGGTGCGACTGTTGATGAAGCAAATAAAAGTGGAGATTCTTCTCTACGTGATTGGTTTAGTAAAAGTAAGTCATCTGACGGAAAACCTGGTTGGGTTCAACTGGGTGGTAAATATGCTGGTAAACCTTGTGCCAAGCAACCAGGTCAAACCACAAAACCAAAATGTGGATCCAGCAAAATGAAGCGTGCTCTCTCCAAAGATGAGGAGGAGGCAGCATTCCGTCGTAAGAATCGTCAAGATCCAAATCCAGACAGAAAAGGGAAAGCAATTAACGTGACTACTGAAGAGACTAAAAAAGATCATGAATATTCCATGGCACGTTCTGAACTCAAAACTGTGAAAAATGCTGCTAAGAGATT
>Ga0099851_1000097_pt1 | contig 34277 bp, 47 predicted proteins | sample CB_VirMetaG_6_FD_78176 | JGI IMG/M metagenome (GOLD analysis project Ga0099851, IMG submission 78176) | Freshwater to marine saline gradient viral communities from Chesapeake Bay - CB_1508_2 Viral MetaG | ecosystem: Environmental > Aquatic > Marine > Coastal | place: USA: Chesapeake Bay... | reverse complement strand
GAAGCCACCAAGTACGAGCAGGCGTCCAAGGGCGCGGACGGCGAGGTGATCATCACCGAGCTGCACCGCGTCTTTGTCAAGCTGAAGCCCAAGGCGGGGCCGACCACCACCGAAATCGTGGGGCAGTTGATTGAGGCCGCGTTCGCGGAGCGCCGGCCGTTGCCCGTGCCCGTCCGACGGACGGGCGGGGATCCCGACCTGCTCCACAGCGTCGTGATTGCGGACCCGCACATTGGCAAGTACGCCTGGGGCCGGGAGACAGGCTGGGGCGACTACGACACCGACATCGCGGTCAAGCTGTTGGCCGAGGCCGCCAGCGATCTCTTGGAGCGCGGCAACGCCCGGACGCCGGGGCGTCGGGCGATCTGGTTGCTCGGGGATATCCTGCACGTCGATACCGTCCAAGGCACCACCACGCGGGGCACCCCGCAGGATCGAGATAGTCGGTTGCCAAAGCTGATCGACGAGGGGACGCGGGTGCTGTTCGAGGTGATCGACCACGCGGCGGCCACCGCGCCGGTGGATGTCGTGCTGGTCCCCGGCAATCACGACCACGTCCTGTCGTGGGCGCTCCAGCGCCTGATGGTGGAGCGCTACCGCCAGACCGACCGGGTCACCGTGGATACCACCTACACCCAGCGGAAGTACGTCCGATGGGGAAAGTGTCTCTTGGGGCTCACCCACGGGGACCGCGCTCGGAAGAAGCTGCCGCAGTTGATGGCGCGTGAGCGGGCCATCGACTGGGGCGAGAGCACCTACCGGGAGATCCACACGGGGCACCTGCACGAAACGGCAGCGATCCAGACCATCGACGGCGTGATTACCCGGACGGCCCCAAGCCTGTCGGCCCCCGATGCGTGGCACGCCGAGGAAGGGTACGTCGGGTCGCTCCGGGCGATGGAAGGGTTCTACTATCACCGGGACGGGGCACTCTTGGGCCTCGATGTGGCCAGTCCCAAGGTGAGCCGGTGACCCGGTGGCCCCCGCTCCCCAAGACCATCCAAGGGCTGGCTGGCCCGATCCGAGTGCTCCGACCCGTCCGGCTGGATGACGACGACTGGGGCGGCTGGCACCCCGAGGAACGGGTCATCCGGGTCCGCAGCACCCTGAACCGGGAAGTCGCCTGGCACACGATGCTCCACGAGCTGACCCACGCGATGCTGGACGACTCCGGGTTGCCGATGCCGGATAGCCTCGTCGAGATCTTCTGCGATACCAACGCCTCCGCGATGCTGCATAGCCTCCGTATCCTCTTGCCCACGACCGACGCATAGTCTATATTGCGCCATCACTTTACGACGGAGGCTGTATGGCGGATGTATACGACGATGAGACGTTGGGGCTGGCGATTGCCACGGACATTCCGGTGCCGGCGGTGGAGGGCAAGTCCGGGCCGAGGCGCAAGTATCCGTTTAGTGTGCTGGAGCCGGGGCACTCGTTCTTTGTGCCGTGCCCGGAGGGCTTTGCGCCGGGGGCGCTCCAGAATCGGGTGAACGCGGCGGCTCAGCACTACCGGAAGGCGTACGCTCGAAACACCAAGTTTGTCACCCGCCAGTTCCCCGATGGCGTGCGGTGCTGGCGGAGCCAGTGACCATCATCCTGGTGGGGCTGGGAGTCGTGCTGATGGCCGCGCTCGTGATCGTGTGGCCGAGGCATGGCTTTGGTTTTGTGTGGACGGATGCGCCGGGGGGCGCCCTCAAGTACCGAGTGCGCCGGAAGTCGCTGTTGCCGCGCCTGCTGGGGTCCGACGGGATCGCGTTGTTCGGGGTGGTGCATTTTGCCAAGGCGACCACGAGCGGATATCTGTTCGCGCACGAGCTGTGTCATCTGTTGCAGGCGCGGGATGAAGGCGGATGGCATCGGTTCCTGTGGAAGTACCTGACGCGCCCGACGTTCCGGGCCACCAGTGAGGCCGGCGCGTACATCTTCGGAATCACCTACGCCGACAATCACACGCTGAATACCCACCGCCGGTGGGCCGGGATGATCCTGCACTAATGCCGCGCAAGAAAGCGGTGGCCGTGGTCCCCGCGATTGAGGCGCCGCCGATTGATCTGACGGCCGCCGTGATCGAGTTCGGGGATCCGTACCCGAAGCTCCGCGATTGGCAACGCCACTACGCGACGTGGCTGGCCTCGCTGAACGGGACGCCGCTGATGTCCCAGCGTCGCCGGAAGGCACATCAGTTGGCGGGGTACGAGGTCAAGCCGAAGGAACTCCAACGGCTGGAGCAGCGCGAGGACTTCGTGCTGTTTATGAAGGGCATCGTGGCGGAGGACGTGTCTACCGCTCGCAAGTTCATCGAACAGCAGTCCCTGAAGGCGATGCAGCAGATGGTCGCTATGAAGGATGCCGCCTACCAGGCCGGCGACTACAAGGAGTTTTTCAAGTACGCCGCGCCGTTCTTGGAGCGCGTGTGGCCGAAGCAGGAAGAGCGCAAGGATCAGCGGACGCAGGTCGTGGTCAACATCGCGGCGGGGTCGGCCCCGACCATTACCGCGTCCGCCGTGGACGAGATTGAAACCGTGGAGGTCGAGGTGCTGGCCTCCCCTGATGACGTGACCGAGGAGTCGGCGTGACCGGAATGAAGCTGGTGCGGGCGGTGGAAGGCGTGATGCGGGGGCGGGACTTGCCGTGGCTGGTGTTCGTGCCTCAGTTTCAGCCGGAGCAAAGCGACGGCTGGTGGATCCTGACCGCGTGGCACGAAACCGGGCGTACGTCGCTTCGCCTCCACAAGAGTATGTTGGAGGACGAGGCGAAGCTGGTGAGCGCCGTGATGGAACAGCTTCCGCCGATCTCAAAAAAGGCCACGACTCGGAGGTAACACGATGCCTAAGGATCCGCGACTGACCCGTGCTGGCGTGACGGGCTACAACCAGCCGAAGAAGACACCCGATCACCCGACCAAGAGCCACGTTGTCGTGGCTAAGGTGGGGGACCAGATCAAGACGATTCGCTTCGGACAACAGGGTGTGTCGGGTAGCCCGAAGAAGGCCGGGGAGTCCGAAGCGTACAAGAACCGCCGAGAGTCGTTCAAGGCGCGGCACGCCGCCAATATTGCCAAGGGCAAGCTGTCAGCGGCCTTCTGGGCCGACCGCGTGAAGTGGTGAGTCTGCAGCAGATCACGTTCACCAAGGGCGACGAAACGTGGAAGGCGTGGCGACGCCGGGCCACGGAGGACTTGTATTGGTTTGCGTCCGTGGTCTGCGGCTACGGCGAGCCCGTCGGGATGACCGAGGGAATGCACAAGCTGATGTGCCGCGTGGTCGAACGGAAAACCGGCGTCCCCGAGATCGACGGCAAGAAGTACCGGATGGTGCTGATGCCCCGTGGTACGGGGAAGTCCACCCTTGTGTCCCAGGCGTACATCCTCCAGCGGATCTGCAAGGATCCCAACATCGCCGTGCTGCTGTGCAACGAGAAACTTGAGAACGCGCAATCGTTTTTGAGCGCGATCAAGCATCAATTCGAGCAGAACGAGCTGTTTCGCGCCCTGTTTCCCGAGCTGATCCACCCGGATACGGGCAAGGCGAAGTGGAACGAGACGGAAATCAACGTGCCTCGGACCACCGGACGGAAGGAACCGACCATCCGATGCACGGGTGTGGGGGCCGCGCTGGCCTCCCAGCACCCCGATCTCATCATTGTGGACGACATGTTGTCCCGTGAAGCGGCCGAAAACGCCCGTGTGGGCGGTGGTCACCTCACGGGCAGCATCAATCGGTGGGTCGCCCAGCTCCAACCGCTGCTGAATCACGGCTACAAGCCGTTTCCCGAGATCATTGTGCTCGGCACGCGCTGGTATCGGGGCGATTCGTACGAGTATGTCGAGGAAGCGTTCGGGTACGGGCAGCCCAAGCGGACGTATGTGCTGGGATTGCAGCTCCCGAATGGCGAAAAACAGGCGATTCCGGTGCATGTCCGGGGTGATATCGTCACGTTTAGCCGTCAAGCCGTTGAAAATGGGCGGCCAAGCTGGCCGGAACGCCCCGGCTACGACCTCGACTCCCTTGCCAAGCTCCGATTGGCCGATCCGCAGCTCTATGCGGCCAACTACCAGAACGATCCGAGCGACGATGTGACCGCCACGTTCAAGGAATCGTGGCTTCAGTACTACCAGTGGTCTGGGGAGAGCCAAATCCAGCTCCACGACGCCTCGGGACGCCAGAAATCGTACCTGGTGAGCGACCTAGACGTGCTGATCTTGGTCGATCCGGGCGGATTCAGCAGTCGGCGGGGGTCGGATCGCTCTCGCGGGGCCATTGTGGTGACTGGCACCATCCCCGGTGACAGCCCCCTGCACTGTGTGTTGGAGGCATACTCCGAACAGGTGCCCTATACGCAGGTGGCCGAGCAGATTCTGGCCTATGCCAGCCGATACAGCCCCCGCCGGGTGTATATCGAGGTCGCTGGACAACAAGTGGCGTTCTATGACCTGGTCCGCCGGATGGCAGCAGAGCGCGGGATGACCCTGAGCTTCGAACCGCTGGCCACGGGCAACGCCAGCAAGGACAGCCGCATCCTCGATTTGGAGCCGTACTTCCAGCGGGGGGCGATTCGGGTCGGATCCGGCCCTAGTTTCCACGAGTTTCGGGAGCAGTACCGGGCGTGGCCGACGCCACGGGCGGACTTGCTAGACGTGCTGGCCTACGGGACCAAGGTCTGGCGGCAACCTATCGCGATGAAAACGAACCAGTCGGTGCGCCAACAGGCCGAGCGGGATGCCTACCTCTCGCGTCGGGGATTATCATTCCAGCGGTAGGATTGCCAAGTTCGTAAGAATGTGGTATCGTGTACGCGACCTCTTTTGCGCTGGAGCGCCACATGGCCAAGACGACCCCGACCCTGACGTACAGCGGCAGTGGCACTGAGCCGCTTCGCTCGAACCCGACCACCAAGGCGAGTGCAGCCCCGGCGAGCCCGGCGGGCGGCAAGGACGCTGGTGGCACCAACAACCTGCGTGCCAATTTCATGGTACTGGCGGCGAAGGCCGCTGCGATGGTGACCAAGGGCGACGGCAAGCATCCGGCCGCTGTCCGCAGCTACAAGGATACCGTCTGATGAGCCGCCCTCTCAAGAACAAGACCCGTGGCAACGGCATCGCGAAGGTTGCGGCCGGCAGTGCCACCGCGAAGGTCGGGAAGCCGAAGGCCGTCAACGGTCGCGCCAACACCGCCGCTGGTGGCTACGCGGCTGGTGGCAAGTCGAAGCCGATGTTTGAGGGACCGGCGATGGTCCTTGAGGACAATCGCGGGTGACCCTCGACCCGGTTCGGTGGCCCACGGCCGAGCGCGAGAACGAACTCAAGGCGTATCTCCACTACGAGATCACTCAGGCGCTCTCGGCTCGTCAGCCGTTGGAGCGCCAGTGGCGGCAGTGGCTAGAGCAGTACCGCGCTCCGGCCAAGCAGGCGGTCAAGGATTTCCCGTACCTCGGGGCGTCCAACGTCGTCCTGCCGATCACGGCCACCGACGCCGACCAGTTCTACGCCAAGTTTATGCAGTCGATTCACGCCTCGCCCGATCTCTGGATCGTGCAGGCGATGAACGAGCGGTGGGTGGACGCGGCCAAGCCGTTGCAGGACTTCCTCTCCGCGCTTGACCGCTCGGTGCTCAAGATGTATCGCGTGAACAAGCGGGCCATTATGGAAATGGTCAAGCTCGGCACCGCGATCTACGAGCACGGTTGGATTTACGAGCAGCGTCCCATCAAGACGTACGACCCAAGTGGGCAGATCATCCGGGCCAACCGGATCCGGTCGCAGCCGTTCGTCGATCACGTCCGTCTCGTGGACTTCCTTATCCCGCCGTACGCCTACGCCATCCAGCCGGATGACCAGGGTGGTGCGCCGTGGGTGGCGAAGCGTGTCGAGATGACACGGGAACAGATGCTGGCGTACGCGAAGTCCACCGAGCCGTGGCTCCCGAACATCGGGATGAAGGCGGCGCTGGAGATTCTGGCGTACGAGAACACTCAGCAGGATCTGTACGACGACACGGTGCAGCGGCTGACGTACGAGCCGCGTGCGCGGGAGCGGGACGACACCAGCTTCGACCGCTCGTCGGACGCTACGGACGGCCAGAGCATCGGTGGGCTCGGGAACTACGTCAACAAGATCAAGCTCTGGGAAGTCCACGTTCGGTGGGCGGTGGACGGCGACAGCCCCAGCGATCTGGTGATCCTGTTCCACGAGCCGACGCAGACCATTCTGCGAGCGATCTACCAGCCGTACCTCCACGGCCAGCGGCCGTTTGAGGCCATTCGGTTCTTCCCGACTGAAGGGTTCTACGGCATCGGCATCTGCGAACAGACCGAAGTGTTCCAGAAGATGTCGTCGGATCTCCAGAACTACCTGATCGACAACGTCCTCTTGGGCAACGCCACGATGCTGGCGGCCAAGCAGGGGGCGAACATCGCGCCGGGTGAGCCGATCTACCCTGGCAAGGTGCTGATTACCGAGGGCAACCCCCGCGAAGAGATCGTGGATCTCCGGCTCGGGGCCGGGGCGTATCCGGGGCTGAATAACATCATTGGGTTGATTGACCAGCAGCACAACCGGCGCTCCGGCCTCTCGGACTTGCAGGTCGGCAACATCGACGGCCTGCCGGGGCGTACCCCCGCGACGGCCGTGCAGGCGTTGCTGGCCGAGGGCAACCGCCGTCCGGACCTCACGATCAAGGACATGCGCTACGAGGGGCTGTCCACCATTGGCCTCCGTCTGATCCAGCTGTGCCAGCAGTTCATCGGCTCCCCGATGGACCTCGATGGCCAGCGGTATCTGGCGATGGCCGTGCAGACGCTGGGCGAACCGGAGGGCTACTACGCCGTCGAGAAGCTTCGCACCCCGCTGGAGAACGCAGAGCTTGGACTCGGCGTCGAGATTGCCGCTGCGTCCGCGCAGGCGAACAAGGATCTCCAGCGCCAACAGTTGACCGGGTTGCTCACGCTCTACGGGCAGATGGCCCCGCAGATGATTCAGATGGCCCAGACCGCCCAACAGGCGCAGGGCACCCCGATTGGCGCGATTGCCACGAAGACACTGGGAGGCATGAGTGAACTCCTTGGTCGAGTTCTGGAGCAATACGATTTCCGCGATGCGGAACAGTTCGTTCCCGATGTTCCCCTCCTCATGGCGCAGGCGCAGGCAGCTCCCGCCCCAGGAGGCCAGCCTCCCGTTGGGGCTCCGGCCGGCCCAGGCCAAGGCGATTTCGGACTTGGCGCTGGACCCCCGATGGGTGGCGTACCGGGAGGCGCTGGAGGAGTTGTACCGCAGTAAGGGGCGCGAGGTCTTGACCGGCCTCGCTCCCGAGCAGTACCACAATGCGGTAGGGTATCTTCGGGCCATCGAGACGGCGGCCACCCTACCGGACGTGCTCACCACCGTGATGACGAGGGTAGCCCAGGATGACGAACGATTCCGTCGCGACACCGGAGCCGCAGCAGACCGAATCTTCTACGGCAGCCCCCACTGGAGCGGCGCCCGCGCCGACCGAGTGGCGGGTACCACTAGACGATCCGCGCCCGTGGGCTCGGGGCAAGACCGCGAGTGAGCTGCTGGCGTTGAGCGACCAGATGGCCAATGCCATCACTACGCTGGCGTACCAGCAGCCGCAGGCCGCGCCTGCCCCGGCTCCGGCGTATGCCTCGGCCGCCGTGAACCCGCTGGACGATGACGAGATCATTGACGGCCGGCGGATGAAGCAGATCCTGTCGGCCGTGGTCAGCAGCCAGCAGCCGGCGCAGGACGACACGACGGCCTTTGCCGTGTACCAGACCTCGATGGCCCTGGCTCGGCAGAACGACCCGGAGACCTTTGCCAAGTACGGCCCGGAGATCGAGGCCAACGTGGCCCAACTCCCGGTCAAGATGCGGACGCTTGACAATATTCGGCAGATCGTTAGGATTGTCAAAGCGGATCACGTCGAAGAGCTTGCCGAATCGCGAGCTCGCGACCTTGCATCCCGACAGGGGCTGACGGTGCGGACGACTGGTGCCGCGTCGAACTACCCCGGCGCCAATGCGGCGTCCCTTTTGGAGAGTGACGAACTCCCCGCACCGTACCGCGATCTCCTCGCAAAGAAGGGGATCACGGAAACGCAGTTGCGGGATTTTTGTCGTGCCAATGGGATGACGGTGGACCAGTGGTTCAAGCAGGCGAAGGGTCACACGAACATCATTGGGGAGGAGTGAATCATGGCCGAGAAGCGCAAGTTGGTTCGCACCAGTCCGGTGAGTGAGTTCGGGGAGTTCGAGGCTGACGCCGAGGGGTTTGAGCTGGCCGAGCAGGTGCTGGATCCGACGTGGGTACCGGGCTGGTCCGACCTGCGGCGGGAGCGCGACAAGCAGATGGCCGAGGTGGCGCAGGGTCTGCGTCGTCCGGAAGAGGTCAAGGCGTTGCCGGTGAATGTGCGACTGGTGCGCCGGAGTTCGGCGGGTGGGGCGTTTGATGGCCGCAAGCTGATGGCGGCGGCCAACACGGGCTACAAGCCGATCACGCAGGACCACGTCGGTGAGGACTGGTTCACCGATCTACCAGCAGGGGCGAAGGTGATGGAGGATGGCTCCATCGTCAACGCAGCCGGGGACATGCAGTACATGTACACGCCTGGTCCTCGGGCGGCGGCGATCCTGAAGGCGAAGACGCAGCGGATGCTGGACATGGCAGCCGTGGCGGGTCAGGCGGTAAAGGGCGGTGCTGTCGAAGCCGGCGGCACCTTTGGCAAGGAATCGCCGTAACTCACCACGCAGGGGGATCAGATGGGTCTTCAGACTGGTCGTGGCCGTTGGATTCAGCGGCTTTACGACATCACGGCAGCGAGCACGTTCACGAAGTTTGATGCGGTCGGGCTGGCCCCGGCACGCACGGTGTCGCTCTACTCGGGCGGCGACGACAATTTCCTCGGGGTGGCCCTCCACGACTCGTCGGCCTCGCTGCCGTCGGGCAAGGTGGTGGTCGCGATCCCGGCGAGCGCCGAGTGCACCGTCATCGCTGACGTGCCGACCGGCGTCGCCGCGTCGTCCGCGTCCATCGGCCAGACCGTCGGGCTGTACGCCGTCGGCGGCGCCACGAGCTATGTGACGTTCTCGTACACGTCGGACACGGGCCGGCCGTTCACGGTCGTCAGCCCGATTAATTCTGCTACGTCCACGATTGAGTTGGTCTTCAAGCCGAACACTGGCGTGTACGGCTCGGCCTTCTCTGCCACACTGGTTTGAGGAACTAACCCATGACGATCTCACGCGCACAGTTTCAGGCGCTCCTTGAGCCCAAGATTTCCAACATCTGGAACGAGGTCTATCCTCAGCGTCCGGTGGAGTGGAAGTCGTTCTGCAACACCCGCAACACCAGCAAGGCCCGCATCACCGACTACAAGCTGACCGACTTCGGTCCGCTGGTGCTCAAGGGTGAGGGCGAGGACATCGTGTACATGGATCCGGCCGGTGGCCAGGAGAAGGTGTACACCCCGGTCCGCTTCGCCGGTGGGTACAAGATCACGCAGGAGATGATCGACCACGAGCTGTACGGGCAGGTGGATGAGTGGGAGGGTCGCCTCATCAAGTCGGCCATCGACGGCCAGGAAGTCACGGCCGCCCTGCTCCTCAACGGCGCGTTCGGCACCGTCGGCGCGGATGGCTACAGCCCGACCGGGTTCGACGGCCTCCAGCTCTGCACCACGGCGCACACGCGCCTTGATGGTGGCGCGAACCAGGCCAACCGTCCCGCGACCGACGCCGACCTCGGCCTCTCGTCGCTGCAGGCGGCCGTGATCGCGTATCACAACTGGAAGGATGACCGGGGTCGTCCGGCGATGTACCGCCCGATGAAGCTGGTCGTCTCGCCGGAGGACGTGTTCACCGCCCGTGAGCTGCTGGGCTCGGAGTACAAGCCGGGCACTGCGAACAACGACATCAACGCGCTCCGCGAAGAGGGGCTGACCTACATGGTGAGCCACTACAAGACGGACACGGATGCGTGGTTCCTCATCGGTGACCGCACCGACCTGAACTTCATCTGGGATGTCCAGCCGCGTCAGGCGATGAAGGAGGACTTCGATGCCGAGGTCATCCGCCGCAAGATCGTGCAGGGCTTCGCGGTGGGCTTTGGTGAGTGGCGCGGCGTGTACGGTTCGCAGGGCTGATGTGATTCCAACGGGGTGGCTTCGGCCACCCCATTCACGCTCATTGCAGGAGGTGGGATATGGCAGGGAATGAGCCGGGGATCACTGGCTTTACGGGCATCAAGGTGGGCGACGGGCGTGACTATCCGAGCGCCACGAGCTACTACGCGATCAATTCGTCGGTGGTGACCGTGGTGGCGACGACGGTGGCGAATGGCGGCAGCGCCACGACCACGGCGACGCTGTCGGGCTTTACCGTGGGTGACCCGTGCTTTGCGACGCCGGGGTCGGCCACGTCGGCTGGCCTGTCGATTCACGCAACGGTGACGGCGGGTGACACGGTGACGATCCAGTATCAGAACGTGTCCACGGCGACGGTGGTGCAGATCGCGCTGCCGGTCATCGTGACCGCGTTCAAGAGGTAGACTATGTACGTCCGCGAGCACTCGTTGTTTCCGGCGGACTCGTCCAGCGCGACGACGAGTGCCGCGTATTACGTTGGGGACTTCTTCAACTTCAGCATCCAGTTTGGCTCGGCGTCCACCGTGACGCTCCAGGGCACGAACGCGGATGGCCTCACCTCGGCGCTGGCTGAGGGGGACTGGAGCACGTTGTCGGTGGTTGCGGCGGCGGGACTTCAGAAGGTGGAGACGGGCTTCCGGTGGCTGCGTGCCGTGCGGAGCCAGAGCACCAACACGCTCCGTACCTACGGGTGGTCGGAGTCTCGGGCCTAAGCCAAGGAGACGGGATGTACGCGATTTTCGGCAACAAGGTGACGACGGTACTGGCCGCTGTGGCGGCGGTGATTGGCGTGCTGACGAAGCCGGAGTTTGTCGGCGCCCTACCGGCCGACTGGTCGGCGTGGCTGGCGACGGTTGGGGCGGTGGTCGGGTTCTTGTCGCGTGGTCTGCTTGACACGGATGGCGACGGGCGACCGGATATCATCGACCCGGACTGACGGAACGATCACAAGAGCGGGCCGATGGCGGTCGGGGCGTCGGCTCCGACCGCTATGTGTTATGGGGTCTTTGCGCGAGGTGAGGGATGAGTAGCTTCTCGGCGGTCGGCGGCACGGTCACATCGAGTGGCAGCTATGTGATCCATACGTTCAATAGCTCAAGCCGGTTTACCGTGATCGGAACGGCGCCGCCGATGCGCGTCCTTCTCGTGGGCGGTGGCGGCGGCGGTGGCGGCTGGGAAACCGATCTCAATGTGATGTTCGGTGGTGGCGGTGGCGGTGGTGGCGGTGTGTTGGAATACTCTGGGCTGACCATCGTCGAGGGTGGCTACGCTATTACCGTGGGCGCCGGCGGTCAGGGCGCGAAGTATCGCGGGGGTTTTGACGGGTTTCGTGGACAAAGCGGTGTGACGACCAGTGCCTTTAGCTATTATGCGTTCGGCGGCGGCGGCGGCGGTGCGTCAGGCTACAACACCGGGCTGAATGGTGGCTCGGGTGGCGGCGGCGGCAACGCTGGTGGCTATGCGTCTGGCTTCGCCGGTGGATCGGGCACGAGTGGGCAGGGCACGAGCGGCGCGACCGGCGGCACTTCGGCCAACTTTGCTGGTGGCGGTGGCGGTGGCGCGTCTTCGGCCGGCAATTCGTACCTTGGTGGCTCCGGCCGCACCTCGGATATTGTCGGCAGCATCGTCACCTATGGCGGCGGCGGTGGTGGCGGATCGAGCGCTCAAGATGGGTTTGGTGGCTCAGGCGGTGGTGGCAAGGGCGCGAAAGGTTTTACCAGCGCGGTCGCTGGCACGGCCAATCTTGGTGGTGGTGGCGGCGGCGGGTATCCGTATAATGATACCGACAATGGCGGCGAGAATGGCGGCAGCGGCGTAGTCATCGTGAGCTACAGCACCTATGACCTTCCGCCAGAGCCCACGCCGAGTGGCGGTCTTCAGGGCTGGGTGAACGCCGTGGATGTCGTGCCGCCGTCGATTGCTGGTCCGTCGGTGCGTGGGGTCTTGGTCGGGGCATAGCGGTCAGGCACGAACGGGAGAGGGTAGGGGATTATGGAACTCAGTTTGGCGCAGATCGCCTCGATTGCGACAACCTTCAATCAGGGCCGACTGGACATCACGCTCTCCGAGGCCAGCTTCTATGCCAACATTGCGCTGGCGGAAGTGGCCACTCGCACCAAGCATCAGCCGCTGGAGCGGATCGCGGTGTCGTCCACGACCTCCGGGGAGCGTCGGATCACGATGCCCTCGGACTTCCTGTATCCTACTGGGGTTACGATCTCGGACACCTCGGCTGGCCCGGTGGGGGCGCCGTATCAGTTGATGGCCCGTGAGGCGACGTGGATGGACTCGTTCGGATCCCAGGTGGGGATGCCGCGCTACTACATCCCGTACAGCGACTGGATCGAACTGGCCCCCTCCCCGGACAGCAGCTACAGCGTGCAGATCCGCTACGGGGCCAAGATCCCTGCGATGGTAGAAAGCACGGACACGCCGGCGTTGAGTGAGCGGTATCATTATGCCGTGGCGCTCAAGGCGTCGGAACTCCTCGCGGCGGCCCGCAATGACTTGGAGCAGGAGGCGGCCAGCCGAGCGCGGTACCTGTCGTATATGGGGTCCACGCCGAGCGATCTGGCGATGCGGCAGGCGGCGACTGAGGGGATGGGCGTCTCGATGCAGTTCCGGCGGCGATGAGCTGGACGCTCATTGGCGCATCGCCGGAGTCGTGGGCCACGGCGGTCACCGCGACGGGGTCGTGGACGGCCGTGACGCGAGACGTCGTGCCGCCCGCGTGGGCGCTCTTGTCGAGTGTGACCACGAGTGTCGATATTGGGGTGGACTTCCGGGTGCTGGCACGCGAGCAGTACCCGATGTACGTCAGCACGGATCGTCCGGTGCTGGTCTATGACGTGTACCCGGAGGGGACGCCGTGAGCATTAGCAGTGTGACGAGTTGGGTGGACGGCGATCCGCTCACCCCCTCGACCTTGAACGCCAAGCTGACCCCGATTGTCGAGTCCATCGTGGCCTTGACGGACTCGCCTGGCGTGCGCGGGTCGGGCACGTCGGGGTTTGTGCCACGGTGGGCCAGCGTCAGCACCCTGGTCAGCAACATTACCCTCGTCAACGGGTCGATTCAGGACTTTGGCGCTGACGGGGTGGCCATTGGCAACACGCCGGAGTCCGGCCAGTCGTTCCTCGTGTACGGGCCATCCAAGCTGAGTGGTGCCGTCACGATGAATGGCGCCGTCACGATGAGTGGTGCGGTCACGGCTGGTGGGTCGGTGACGGTGACCGGGTCGGTGGCGATGACGGGGACGCTGACCGTCAGCGGCAGCACGACCAGCCTGAACGGGGTGCAATACGTTTGGCCGTCCTCGCAGGGGTCGGCTGGCAACGTGCTCGTCAATGATGGATCCGGTGGCCTGACGTGGGACAATGCTGGCGTATTCTCTGATCTTGAGATTTTCAACACGGCACCGTCGCCATATACGGTGACGGCGGCCGACGTCGGTCGCCGCCTCGTGTCGTCGGCAACGGCCTACTATGGCGCACTGATCCTTGATCACTCCAATACGAGCAGTATTGCCACATCATCTCGTATTAAGATGGCTGGATTCAATCAGCCGTACTTTGTCAACAGCGATTTTTCCAACACAAAAGTTGATTCTTTGTTCGTTGCCAATTTTGGTGTTGGGATCAATTCGCTTTTTCGCTATGTCTCAGTAATCGCGGAGCAGTCCGATGGTGCCTTGTTGGTCGGTGGATCGTTTGCAAGCAACAGCACGTTTCCGCGACAGCATTTGGCGCGTTTGAACGGAACAACGGGTGCGCTTGACGCGACGTATACGCCCTCGCCATCAAGTATTGTTGACGTTATTCTTATGCAATCCGACGGCAGTGCCGTTGTTGGCGGCGTCTTTGCGACCATCAGTGGGCAAACACAGCCGGGGATTGCCCGCCTCAACTCGTTTGGTAGTGTTGACACGTCTTTTGTGACAATCCAGCAAGGTGCTGGCGTAATTGAGCGCGTCTATACTGGCTTGATCCAGTCGAGCGGAAAAGTCGTTTATGCCGGATCGTTCAAGACCACCAACAATGTGGGCATAAAGTTTATTGCCCGCGCCAACGTGGATGGCTCTCTGGACACTACGTTTGTAGACGCCAGCTTCGATAGCGTCATCTATTCCATTGCCGAGCAGTCCGATGGCAAGATTGTGGTGGGCGGCGACTTTAACTCGGTCAGCAGTATCACTTACCGGAGCCTTGCTCGCATCAATGCCGATGGCTCGCTTGACACTTCGTTTGCCGAGTTGAATATTTCGCCGTCTGTAACAGAAGTTTTCGTGCAGCCCGATGACAAGGTTTTGATCAGCGGGCAGTTTACGTCTGTGGCTGGAACGACGCGAAATCGTTTGGCGCGTCTTCACGCCGATGGCAGCCTTGACACGACGTACGATCCAAACCTCAATAGCTTTGTGAGAAGTTTTGTAACGTCAACTGACAGCAAGGTCGTTATCGGCGGTGCATTTACGACGGTCGGCGGCGTGTCTCGCCCCTACCTTGGTCGGTTGAACAACGATGGTAGTCTGGACACCTCGTACACACCGAGTCTCAGTAGGTCTGTTTTTGTTGTTGCGCCAAACGGTGGCGCCTATTGGGTTGGGAGCGATGCCACGGTTATGAGCGGCACCACCATTGAACTGCTCGCTAGCCTTGGTTTCCCGGTCCCTAACACGAGCTACGACACCGTGTCGTTGCCGAGTGGAAGTCTGAGTACGGTCAGTCGCTACGGCACTGTGACCCTTGAGAAAATTGGCCCGGCTCATTGGGCCGTCATTGACACGAACCTCTAAGCTCCTAGTGTGATAGGAACGGATGCGCTATGACGCTTGACGAGTTTTTGACGGACAAAACGGTTGAGGCGGTTGAGACCTTTTTCGATGGTCGTCTGATCAATGTGGTGATGCCTGAAGGGGCGCTCTATGGCGTGGAGGTCAGCAACCCGCCAGAGAACACACCCGTTGTGCGCCGTGCTCCGGTTACGCAGGACGCAACGACCCTCTCGGTGGACGGCCTGACCTTCGTTCTGGCGGATTATACGATGCTGTTGAGCTCGGACGCCTGATGTCCTGTGTCGGCGTGATTTTGGCGCGGAACGAGGCCGACCGCTATCTGACGGAAACCATCCGCTCGATGCAGCCGGTCTGCGACCAGATCCTGGTGCTGGATGACGGGAGTACGGATGGTACGCCCGAGCTGGCCGAATCGTTGGGATGCACCGTCCGGCGGCGGGCGGCCGACCGCCCGATGTGGGGCGACGAGTCCTCGGCACGGGCCGAGTTGTGGGCGTGGGGCGCCGACGTGGCCAAGGACGGGTGGTTGTATGTCTCGGACGCCGATCACGAGCTGGTGGCCCCGCCAGAGGCGTGGAAGACGATGTGCCGAAGCTGGGAGGCGACGGCGTGGGCAATGCGCCTCTATGACTGCTGGGACAGCCCGATGACCCACCGGGCGGATGGCCAGTGGGCGGCGTATCAGGTCGCTCGGCCGTGGCTGTTCCGGCCATCGGCGTGCCCTGCGCCCTCGTGGGGGGATCGCGGCCTGCACTCGGGTCACGCCCCGCTCAACTTCCCGTACGTCTTGGGGGTTGCGCCTACAGGGGTCTGGATACGACATTACGGGTGGATGGATCGTGGCGACCGGGAAGCCAAGGTCGCTCGGTACACGGCTGCGTCGGCGCACCTCCGGCCCAGCGAACTCGCCCACCTTCAGTCGGTCCTCTATGACGCTGATTCTCCAGCCCACGCCGGATGTGCGCCGTGACCGTGTCGTCATCGGCACGGCCATCCGAAAGCCCCCTGAGGTCATCAAGGGCTACCTGACCTCGCTGGCCCGCCAGCGCCCCGTTCCCGGCACCACCATCGAATACCACTTTGTCTTGGACAACGCGCCCGACGAAACGGACGCGCTGATCCAGGATTTCGTGGCCAAGCACGGCGGCGTGGTGGAGCAGGCCGAGGCCGTGCTAACACAGGATTACAGCGACGAGCACGGCACCACGCATCAGTGGACGCCCGAGGCTATGGCTCGTGTGGGTCGCCTCAAGAATCGGATTCTGGACCGCGCTCGGACGACCGGGGCGGCGGCGGTCTGGTTCGTGGACGCCGACCTGTTGCTGGATCCGGGGACGTTTCGGTCGCTCTGGTACAGCGAGGCACCCATTGCCTGCGCGGTCTACTGGACCAAATGGAACCGAGCACCCGGTGCGGTGGCCTCCCCGCAGGTCTGGCTCCAGCACCCGTACGCGCTGGCTGGCAACGGCTACCCGGATGAGGCGGCGTTCCGGGCGCAGCTCCTGACCCGGCAACTGACGCGGGTCTGGGGGCAAGGGGCGTGTACCCTGCTCCGGCGGATCGTGCTGGATAAGGGCGTGGATTTCTCCTATGTGCCTGGGGTCACCCGCGACGGGATGATGGCGGGTGAGGATCGGCACTTCTGCCTCCGGGCCGAGGCGGCCCATCTCGCGATGACGGCCGACCCGTGGCCGCACATCTTCCACGTCTACCACCCCGAGGATCGGGCGGCGATTGACGGCTGGCTCGATGGGCTGGACAAGCTCCAGTGGGGGCGGCCGGCGTGGGTGAACCTACACCTCAAGCTGCTGGAGCCGGTGCCCGTGGGGCCGGGGCAGTTCAGTCAGGTGCCCGCCGCCGTGGCCCGTGTCCGGCTGGACTGCGGCCAACTCCTGCCCGATCTGGAGCGGCAGGTGCTCGACCACCTTGACGGCCAGCCGTTTATTGCAGAAGTCCTGTATCCCTTGCATTATGCCATCCCCTTTCTCCGGGGCCAGAAGCGGCTGGTGGAGGTGACCGTGGTGGACTGGAAGGTCAACGCCGGGATGCCCGTGCTGGAGGAGGACGCCCTGCACGGGATCGACCTGACCCCGTACACGCCGGACCAACAGGAGGTGCTTCGTGGCTACTGAGTCGCAGACGATCCAGGTGCCCCCAGGAATGATCGCGATGTGCTCGCCGGGGTCAATCCGGGTCGAGACCGCCCTGTGCTTGGTAGAGGCGGGCAAGCAGTTGCAGGCCCGTGGGATTCCCCACACGATTGTCCACTTTCCCGGCTCCCTTGTGGACAAAGCCCGGAACGACGCGGTTCGCCGGATGCTCAGCGATCCGAATTGCGGATACGTTATCTTTATCGACGGGGATATGACGTTCCGCCCGGAGCAGGTCGGGCAGCTCATTGAGGCGGCCTACGGCCCCAAGGCGGGGTGGGCCGATGTGGTGGGCGGGTATTGCGTGTTGCGAGGCGGAGCGATCCCGACGATTGACACGGGCACCGGGACGTGGGAATCCCACTATCCTGGCTCCGGCGTCAAGGAAGTGATTCGGACGGGCGGGGCGTTCCTGTTGGTCAAGCGGCACGTTGCGGAGCGGCTGCCTGAGCCGTGGTTTGCGCTCCGGTTTCCGATGCGATGGCTAGACGCGCTGGCCGAGATTGACAACTTCGCCCGCACCAAGTTTGACGGCGCGAACCCGTTTCGTGACCTGCCCAATCGGCCGTGGGAACGGCTCGTGGAGATGGCCACTGCGGATCAACAGAGCACCCGGCCCACGGTGGGCTACGAAATCGGGGAAGACTCGGGATTCTGCGACCGCGTCCGCGCCGCCGGGATGCGGATCGTGGTGGACACGGATCTCGAAATTGGCCATATTGATACCATCGTCCTGACTGGCGCGACGCATAAGGAACGGATGGACGAGCGGCATCGGGAGCATCGGCAGGTTCACGGCATCTTGATCTAGGGAAACGGCGGGGCTATGTCCAATGTAACTATCGGGTGGAACAACGCGACGCCGACCGACAGCGATCTGGTGGGGCAGGGCGATGACGTGATCCGGTCGATCAAGTCCAACGTGCAGGCGGCGTTGGACGCGGAACACTTCTTCCCATCGGCGGGTGGGGCAGCGGGAGCGCACCGGCGCGGGTCGGCCCGCATCTACGTCGGCCCGTCGAGCGAGGTGTCCAGCGCGGATACCGATGGCCGGATGATGTGGAACTCCACGACCTCCCAGCTTAACTACCTGAACTCCAGCACCTCGGTGATCGTGGGCGGACAGTTCGTTCCGCATTTCTCCGTGGCACCGTCTAGCGGCTCGCGCTACTTCGCGATGGATTCCGGCGCCACGACAATTAGCTACGGCACCACAACCATTTACTACTCGTCGTATCAGTCGGGCGCTGCCTACTACCTCATCAACTTCGCGGCGGCGCCAAGGATTATGCTTTCATTGCAGAGTGTCGAGGGCACAGGTCGAGAGATTTATGCGCCTATGGTTCAAGCCTCTTCGGTGGGTAGTTTTGTGGTGTATTGGGGTGGCGTCAAGAACGACAGCGTGAACACGGCCGTCCTGAACTGGCTCGCCATTGGCGAACGGGCGTACCCGTAACGATGCCAGCGCGTCAGACTCGGTTTGGTTCGCCGCTCAACATCCCGATCAGCTCGGCGGTTTCGGTCCTACTGATCGAGCCGACGTTGGGCTTTGCCTTGAACCAGCCGGAGACGGATCTCCGACCGGGCCAAACGCCGGACGCTGTCAATATGCTGATGCGCGAAGGCGCCATCACGCTGCGCCCCACGCTCTCGGCGTTCACGGCGAACGAGAATCCGGTTGGCCCCATCACGGGCGGGGCCAACATCATCTCTAGCGTGGGCACCGAATACCCCTTTGTGTCCGGGGCTACGCGGTTCGCCTACTACTCCGAAGGGTCGTGGTCGTCCCCGTTGTCCTACGTCTCGGCGGGCGGGATGGGCACGGCCCCATCCTTGGACTCGTACGACTACACGGACATCGCGCAGGTGTACGCGCCCAATGTGGACGACAACGTCGCCATCATCGGGTGCCAGTCGTACCAGACGTTGCTGGTGTGGAAGGCGGGAACCGGCACGTTCTCGTCCATCACGAGCGCCCCGCGTGCCCGGTACGTCACGACCTTCGACAACTTCGTGCTCGGCCTCAACGTCCGCGATGTCGGCAGCGTGGAGTCGCGCTACGTTCAGCGCGTGCAGTGGTCGGATCGTGGCGACCCGCTCCAGTGGGATCCCACGGCGGCCGAGTCACTGGCGGGCTTTGAGGATCTGCTCGACGCCAAGGGCGAGGGGACGCGGCTCGTCACGCTGGACGACCGTGTCCTGATCTTCTTTGACGATGAGATCTGGCAGGGCGTCCGGGCGACGGGCGCCTCTAGCTTCCAGTTCTCCGCGATGGACCGCACCATTGGCTGTCCATACCCGTGGACGGTGACAATCGCGCCAGCGGGTGTGTTCTTTCTCGGGCGCGACCTGATGGTGTACCTGATTCAGAAGGGCGCGGCGGCCGCCGCCCCCGTGGGCTATCCGGTGCAGAAGCGCCTGCGCGAGCGGATCGACTACCCGCACAAGGCGTTCGGCCTGTGGGACCAGAACACCAGCACCTACCAGCTCTGGTACCCGGTGCGCGGGGGGCCGTCCACGGTCGAAGAAGCACTCTTCCTCAATGTTGGGGACAACTCGTTCGCCCCGCAGTCGCTGATCCACGAGACGGGCGAGCTGTCCGTGCATCGCGGATTTGCCACATCCAATGCCGCGACGACGGGTGCGCTCCGGTGGTCGGACTTCTCCAGCACGGGTGAAACGTGGGGCAGCGTCGGCTCAACGTGGGGTGATATGTACGGCTTGACGGACTCGGCGGCGCGGATCATCGCGATGGGCACGTCCAGCGGGACCATCGGCTATCTGTCTAGGGGGTCCAAGGATCTGGGCATTCCGGTTGAGGCGCGGTGGCGTTCCAGCGCCCTCGTGCCGGAGGCGCCGGATCGTAGCAAGGTGTTGCAGGAAATCATCATTGACTACCAGGCGAACTCCAATGTCACGGCGGGGCTCTACGCCTCGCGAGATCAAGGGGAGACGTTTGACACGCCGTCCATCGTGACGTTGGCGCAGAGCGCCCAGCAGCGGACGACGACGGCGTATCCGTACACGCACGCGGAGTACCCGACGTTTGAGGTGCGGATGAGTTCGCCCAATGCCCTGCTGTATCGGTTCTGGGCCAAGATGCGGATTGGTGGGCGCTAATGCCGGCGATGCGCGACCCGCCGAGTGCGTTCACGGGAGCGCAACTGGAGTATCTGCGCGAGATGGCGCGGATCATTCGTAGTATGCCGCAGTTCTCGTACTTCACGCAGGACAGTCCGAACGGGGTGCTGTCCGGCCAGCCCGGTGATCGGGCGATCTATGTAGGATCCACCTCCACTCTGAGCCGTGAGTGGGTCAAAGCAAGCGATCCGGGCGTGGTGAGCACTGCGTCGTGGGTACAACTGGAGATTGTGCCATGACCGTAGAAACGGTGCAGCATGACGTGGAGGGAGTGATGGCGAAGAACGTCGTCAAGGCGTTGTTTGGTGGTGGCCTGACGGCGATCATCGCGTTTGTCCTGTGGGCGGCCTCGACGGGGTCGCGCCTGGATGCGCTGGAGAAGTACAGCGTGAGCCGGGAGGAAGTCGTCAAGCTGAACGGCTCGATGGACCTTCTGCGGCTGGAGATCCAGCAGCTTCGCACTGACATCGGGAACATTCGCCAAGGGCCGTAATGCTGACCTTCCTTGATCCTCGCGTGGCGCTCGTCAACGTGGCCCGATCAACCCTGTGGGTGCGGGAAACCAACGGGGCCAATCGCGGCGAGATGGTGGACCAGATCGTCCGCACCACGGGTTTGGACCCCAAGGGTCGGTATCCGTGGTGCGCCGCGTGGATCGCATACATTGGGCGGGCGGCGCTCGGGCGTCGGGGGTGGCCGCTCAAGGCGTACGCCGGGGTGGTGTCGCTGCACGATGAGGCCCAGCGGCTCGGGGTGCTGTCCCAGACGCCGACCCGTGGGGCCGTTTTCCTGACCTATGGCAAGGCGCACGACGGCAAGTGGCGGTACAACCACTGCGGGGTGCTGGCCGAGGATCTTGGGGACGGGCGGTGGGCTACCGTGGAGGGCAACACCAACGACGGCGGGTCGGTCGAGGGGATCGGGGTGTTCGAGCGGACTCGGACGTTTGGTCCCAAGGATCGGTTTATCCACTGGTGGGACGTGTGAGCGCCCCCGCCGTGGCCCCGCCGGAGGTGACGACCTCGCAGTATCTGGCGGTCCCGATGGATCTCACGACCCCGACTGGTCCCCAAAAGCTCGGGTTGATTCTAGGCCACGCGGAGCGGGATCCGCAGTATTTTGGTGGGGACCAGTTCGACGCGGAGGGGCGGGCGCGGTTCGCCTATTGGCTGATTACCCACCCGGAGCACGTCGTCTTTGAGGTGTGGCGCGGAGACGCGCTTGTGGGTATCTTGGTGTTGTGGCGGATCGTGCCGGGCGTGGACGCCCTGTTGCACTTTGTGTTCTTTGACCGGAACTTGGTCGGCAAGGTGCGGTTGCTCCGGCGCTTTCTGCGGTATTGCTTTACGGACTTGCATTTCCAGCGGATTTCGATGGAAGTGCCGGAGCCCGTGGAGAAGTTGGTCTCATTCGCTCGGCGTAAGCTGGCCTTCCGATTCGAGGGCGAGGATGCCGTTCGGTCCCATCCGTTGATTGCCGACCTCACGCGAGCAACGGGGTCGTCAGGCAACCCGCACACCTGGGCCGCCCGCGTGGGCAGCCGCCGTGAGCGGGCGTACTGGCGAGACGGGGCGTGGCACGATGTGTTGTGCCTACGCCTCACCGCGTCGGAGTTCGCGACGCATTACCCCGGAGGCTAAGTGGCAAATCCGACAAGTGGTGGCGGTGGCGGTGGTGGGCTCGGCGGGATCCCTGCGGCCGCCTTGAGTCTCGTTGGTGCTGGACTCGGTGCGCTGATCGGCGGCAAGCCAAAAGTGGACGCTGCGGTCCCCGAAGACCTCAAGCCGATGCGTCAGCAGCAGATTGGGCTGCTGAACTATCTGCTGGGGATGGGGCGCGATCCTCGTGGCGACGGGCAGACGTGGCAACAGCGCATCCCCGGCTACGCCTCCTATAAGCCCAAGCAGCGGGCCAAGCTTCGTGACCAGTGGAACACTCGGGCTGACGAGCAGGCGATGCAACAGGCGCGATCTGGGGCGATGATGGCGGCCCAGCCCCAGCAGGCGAGTCCGCAGTTCCTTCCTGGTGTGGCGGGTGGCCCACTCGTGCGGATGATGGCGGACGGCGGGATGGTCCGTGGCCCCGGTGGCCCGACCGACGACATGGTCCCGGCGCTCCTCTCCAACGGCGAGGGCGTGCTCAACACGGATGCGGTGGATGCCATGGGCGGCCCGCAGATCGTGCATCTCCTGAACGCACTGGGTCGTGCCCAGCGGATGGCGGACGGCGGCATTGCCGGTCAGAAGACGCCGACCCTACCGGGGGCTGGCGCGTTGCCGGGTGGCCCCGTGGGCACAACGACGACGCCGAGTGGTGGCGGAGTCGGTGGTCTGCCGGTGTCCATTGCTCCGGACCTTGGTGGCATGCCCCAGACGGGCGGCAACCTGCCGCGTCCGCAGACGGGTGGCATGGGCGGTCAGCAGCCGATGGGGGGCACGCTCGGCGCTCCGGCGATCCAGCCCAACATCAACCTGTCGGGCATGGGCGGCATGGGTGGCGGTCAGGCTGGACAGAGCGGCGGGATGGGTGGCGGGGTGATGACGCCGCAGCAGCGGCTTGAGTCGTTCCTCGGGCCGCTCGGCATTCGTCCGTCCAACCTCCAGCAAGCGGCGACGGCGGGCTATATGGGCCAGCTCACCAACGTGTCGCCGGAGCAGCGGGCGGCCGAGATCACCCTGCCTCAGCTTCAGCAGAACCTCGGCGGGTCGCCGTTCACCCAGCAGGCGATGAATCGGATGATGGGGTTGCAGGCGGGCGCGGGGGCCGACGTGGAAGGACGCCTTGGCCAGCTTGGGACCGGCCCGGCGATGGGATCGCAGCAAATGCAGGACGTGCTGTCTCAGTTGGCGACGGGTGGCGGGATGAGCGGCCTTGGTGTCAGTCAGTTGCAGGGACTGGCTGGGCCGGGGTCGGCCATCAACTTCCAAGGGAGCGGGGCCGGGATGGGGCAGTTGGGTGCCCTTGCCGGCCAGAACCCTGGCGAGCAGGTGATGGCCGCGCTCGACCCGACGTTCCGCCGGAACCTCGCAATCGCCAACCAGCAGGGCGGCCGCTTCGGCACGGCCAACGCCGCGCTTCGGGCACGGGCCTTGGAGGACTTCAACCTCCAGTCGGCGCGGGCGTTGCAGGAGGGGATGGGCCAGCAGATTCAGGCGGCGTCCAACCTCGGGCAGATCGGCACCGCACAGGACCAGCTCCGCCTGAACGCCCTGCTGGGCAATCAGAGCACGCAGCTGAGCACGCAGCTTGGAGCGGCGACACAGCTGGGCAACCTCGGTCGCCAGCAGGATGCCCTGCGACTTGAGGCGCTCGGCCTGACGCAGCGCGGCGAACAGGGATTGACCGATGCCCAGCTCCGGGCGCTGTCCCAGCTTGGCGGGTTCCGCCAGCAGGAGGCCCAGACGCTCGGCAACATCCTGCAGGGGGCCGGACAGCTCGGCATCCAGCAGGGCCAGATGGGCACTCAGGCCGCGTCCACGATTGCGAACATTCTCGGCCAGCAGGGCGCGAGCGATCTCGCCCGCCTGCAGGGCGCGTTCGGCGCGGGGACCACGCTGACGGGGCTGGAGAACGCGGGTCAGCAGCGGGCGCTGGATATCCTGCTGCAGCAGTTGGGTATCGCGCAGGGGTCGGTGCTGGGTGGTCCGGCGATGGTGACGCCTGGCCCTGGTCAGCAGGTGCAGCAGGCGTTCAATGCGGCGGCCGGCTACTTGGCGGGGGGATAAGATGAGCGTTCCGAATCTTGGCGTGACGCAACTGATTCAACAGCCGGGCGTCGGTGGTACCTTCGCGCAGGGACTTGCGGGCGTTTTGCAGGCTCGGATGGCGCGGCAGGAAGCGGAGCGCCAGCGGCTGTACGCCGAGGCGCAGATGCAGTCGATTAAGAACGCGCAGGACGAGCGCGAGCGAGAGCTCAAGGATCGCGAGGCCATCGGCACCAGCCTTGCACGGCTCCTTAATCCCCAGCAGGTCAGCCTCGACATCCCGATGGCAGCCCCGAATGTGGTCGGTGGGGCACCGGCCAACGGGTTGCGTCCGATGGTTGACGTTATGGAGGATGCGTCGGGGCAAATTCAGACGAGGGGGCCGATCACCTCGCCCCCCCCTGCGGGTGCGCCGTTGCAGGTGCGCGGTACGCGGGAGCGTCCGTATGAGGAGGTCTTGGCGGAACTGGCTAGCGAGAGGCCATCGGCGGTGTCGGGCTTTGTGGAGCAGGCCAGGCCGGAGCTTGAGCGTCGTCAGAAGGCCGCCAAGGAAAAGGCAAATCTGCGAGCGCTCGAGAAGATTATCAATGATCCCAATACACCAAAGGGTGTGCGCGGTGCCATGGCCTTTGATCTTCAACTCGCGCAGGCGGGCGTTGAGCCGTTCCAGCGCGTAAGTCTGATGCAGATGTTTGGCGAGTTGTTCAAGCCGAACAACGACGAAGACAAGAAGAAGGACGCTGACTTTTACCGCAAGTGGCGTCCCGGTATGTTTGAGGGTCTGTCAGATGATACGGTCAAGCGTCTTGGCGATCAGGCTTACGTAAAGGCAGTTGCGGAGAGTATCAAGCCTTCCGGTTTGTCGGCAGAGCAGCGACGCAAGCGATACCTGTCCGAGAGACAGGCCGTGTATGCCGAGTATCGAGAAAAAATCGGCAAAGCGAAATCACAGCGAGAGCGGGATGAGCTAGAGCTTGCGGCCGGTCACAAGGTGTCTTCGTTGGCAATCAAGTATGATCAGCCCCCGGAGCCATATGTGCCACCGCAACCACCGAAGAACACCTTTGGACTCAGTGAGTTGCTGCAGAGTGTTGGGATAGGAACACAGCAGACTACGCCATCCAACCCTGAGCCGATGGTGCCACGAGCCGGAGGTCGATAATGGACGAGCTGTGGCAGTTGCTTGGCAGGGTGACCCCGAGCACGCAGACCACTTCGTTGTTCCAGCGGTCGATGCAACCGGTGATGCAGGGCCAGCCGCAGTACCTGCCGGACCTTGAAGTGACCGCCACCGCCCCCGCCCCAGCGCCCACGCCGACCATCGGCGAGGCGCTTCGGCGTGCTCAGATAGTCGACCGCGAGGCCGATCAGAACTTAGGGTTGGCCCAACTCCGCGAGGAGGCACTGCAAAAGGCGATGGCTCGGTTGGAAACGCTGAAGGGAAGCGTGTCCGACGCGGCGCTAGCACCGTTGCTGTTCGCGCTGGGTGGTGCCTCGGCGGCTGGCCAGTTTGCGGAGTCTGCTGGCCAGTTGACTGGACTGGAGACGCTGGAGCAGGGTGGCCGCGCCGTGCGAGAGGGTGCTGGTGAGTCGCTCGGTATTGTCGGCTCAAGCGGGGCAGCGCAGGTGCCGTTTGTGGCTGGCGCACTGGCGGCCAACTTTGCGCCGTACTCCTTGGTCGCACGGTTCGCACCCTTCGCGGCCGTTGGCGGAGCTGCGGCCTTGGGGGGCCGCGCTATCGCGTCGTCGCCCGTGGATCTGGTGCAGGCCGCCCAGCAGGAAGGCAGCACCGCGCAGCTGCTCCGTCAGGCGGCTGAGGCGGTGGGGATGGAGCGCACGGCAAATGTCCTTGGCCAAGCCGAGCAGTCGATACTAGGTCGGTTTGCCGTGGAGGCGCTGACCAACATCGTGCCGGACGTGGTGATGGAGTACGCCCTCCCGTCGCTACGGCGTGGCGCACAGGCGGCGTTGGAAGCGAACGACGACATTCTGGCGAGCCGTCGTGGGGCGATTGACCTTGGTGGTGGGACGCCGGATGTGCCACCGCCAGAGGTGCCGCGTGTGCCGGAAGATGTGGTGCCCCCCGCTCCGCCGTCGCCGGGCGACGTGCCGCCGGGTGGGCCGACGCCAGAGGTGCCGCGTGTACCAGAGGATGTGGTGCCCCCAGCTCCGCCGTCGCCGGGCGACGTGCCGCCGGGTGGGCCGATGCCACCGGTGTACACGCCGACGATGACGGTACCTGAGCCGATGAGGGCGCGGTACGAGAATCTCATCAAACGATTTGACCCGAGTAATCCTGATTCGGTTGAGGAACTCAGGCGAATTGTCTCTGAGCTTGAGAACGACCCAAAGTTCAGGGCTGCGAACAAGATTCAACGATGGGAAGACGTTGAGGCGGCGGCGGAACGCTACGATTTGCCGCTTGACCTCAATGATATCAGTCTTGAGGAAGCGAAGAGCCTCGGTAACGTTGGGCTGGAGGCGATCGGTGCGCGGACAGCGCGGAATCTTAACGCTCTCGCGGAGATCTCGGAGAAGCTGAAGAAGCAGGATACACTGAATCCGCTGTCGGACATTGATCCGGCGACGGGGCAGCCCTACGTTGCCTTGACGGATACAGAGATTGCCGTGTTGAAGGAAGACGAGGCCAGGCTGATCGAGCAGCTTTTTTCTGGCGCGGAGCGCCTGATGACCGCCGGCGGAGAGCGCGGCAGGCGAATGAACTTCCTGAAGAAGATGGTCAAGGCCATTGACGATCCAACGTATTGGGCGCGGCACGTCTTGCGCGAGGTCGGTCCAGAGCGTGTGCGTGACCTTGGACCAGATTTTCAGGCTGAGGTGGCACGAGCGATTCAAGCAAAAGATCATCAGAAGCTTTATGACCTCGTGGACAAGGCTCGTCGGACGCCATGGAACGCCGTGATCTCGCGACTCGTCCAGTCGATGCTTTTGTCCAAGCCCGCGACGTTTTTGGTACAGGTCGCCTCCCTTCCCCGGCTTGCGTTGGAGGGGCCAAGCAGCCCCATTGCGGCGCTCATCAATCGCTCGATTGCGGAAAGCATTACGGCGGGTGGAAAGGGACCGCTCCTGACAGGATGGAACGCCCAAAAGGGCAAGGCGCTCATTGAGGGAGCCAAAAAAGGATCTGCAAACGCCAAGAAGGTCTTGTTTGGCAAGGCGCTCGCTAAGGATGTCGAGGCGGGATACTACAGAAGCACGCGGAGCGGTATCCGCCTTCTTGACTTCTTTATTAATTCGATTTTCCGAGGCCAGAGCAGCCCGGACCAGGTCGCTCGAACGATCGGTCACGACCTATCTATTATTGGGCAAGCGCAATCCATTGCAAGGTACGAAAACCCAACCCTGACGGGTGCGGCGCTTGAGGCCAAGGTTCAGGAACTTGTCGAGTCGCCGACGCTGGAGATGCGGGCGCGAGCAGTTGACGATGAGAACCGTATTGTCTATGGCAATGAGACGCAACTTGGCCGTGTGGCCAGGGCTATACAGCGTATAGGCATCCGTGGTCCAGGTAATACGCTGGACATTCCAATTGGCGTGACGCAATCGCCGTTCGTGCGCGTGCCATTCGGATTGATGGAGTTGGGTTATGACCTGAGTCCACTTGGACTGACCGTGTCGCTTCTTGAGGCCGCAGTCGCCGGAGGACGCAAGCTGTGGGCTGGTGGTAAGGTACTCGCGGCCGGTGCCAAGCCCAAGCGGTTCCGCAGTGCAGACTTTATTGAGGGCGTCCGTGAGGCTGCCGCTGGCGGAGCGCCTAAGGTGACCGGGGCTAACGCCACAACTGTCGTGATGAAAGACGGCACGCCAGCGTTCAAGAACAAAAAGTTGGCGGGAGATGTACTCCGTGCCATGAAGGCGGCTGGCGTTGACGCAAAGGCGGCGCAGCACATTTCACGCGGCATTGCGCTCGGGATTACTGGTGGTGGCCTGTACAAGCTTGGGGCCTTCCTCGACGAGCAGGGTATGATTACGCCGACACTCGACGAGAATGAGCGATCAGCGCGTGCAACGCTTGGCATGGCCAAGATTCCAGAAGGTGCGTTGATCGCCGGTGGTCGTTACTGGGACATCGGCTACGCTGGCCATGCCATCTGGGCGTCCATTTTGGCGGGCGCGGCATACAATCAAGAGCGCAACAAGATGCGCGAGCGTGGCGAGGAAGTGCCTCGTCCGTGGATCGGCTTGTTCAGCGCTCCGGGTGTTCGTGCGGCAACGAAAGCGGCAGGAGTGGCACTCAAGGGGGTCGTACAAAACCCGCTTTTTGAGTCGCAGCGTCGCCTTCAGGAAGCGCTTCAGGATCCGGAGCAGGATCTGCCAAGGTACCTACAGGACATTGCCTTGAACGCGGTTATCCCGGCAGCGGTGAGTGCCACGGCGCGTGGCCTTGACCCGACGATTGCCCAGCCGACGACCTTCGCGGAGCGGTTTCAAGCGCGTATTCCAGGCTTGTCCGAGAACGTGCCGAATCGCCTGACGCCGTTTGGACAACCGCAAGAGCGGCTCTTCCCCGGCGTGCTCAACCAACTGGTTACGCCAATTCGCGTTATGCCAGTGACCTATCAGCGCGACAGGTTGATGCAGGAGATCATCCGTACTGGGGCCAGGATCTCAATGCCGGCCAAGCGGCGCAACGAAACGGATGAGCAGTACCGTGCTCGCGTACAGGCAGATGGTCCAGTCATCGTGCAGGCGCTAGTCGATCTTGTTAGTGGCAACGACCTTGTCCGTGCCGACGAATACATTGGGGCGAGCAAAAATGCACAGGCGGAAATGATTGAGGAAGTAATAGCTCGCACGCGGACGAATCAAACAAGGATTCGCAATGCTGAGGCCGCCGAACAGGGGATGGGCAACTTCAATTCAACCAATGTCGGGGTGCAGTTGAAGCCGACTGGCGGAGCCATCCCGTTGCCACCGGCTGGATTCGTGCCGGGTGGTGGGGGCGGTTCGTCGATCCCGTTGCCGCCGGCTGGATCTATGCCCCGCTAGGCGGTGAGCACACCCCAGATGTGATTGGCGGGGGCCAGCATCAGGCGCTCCTCGATCACATCGAAGGCCACCCGTTGCGGGATGACCACCCAATCCCCAGGCGCCACGACCACCGGCGTCTGGGGATCGTCGTCGGTGGGATCCACGAACGCCGGGCCGCCGAACGCGACGACCTCGTACTGAGTGCGGGTCATCTCCGCCACCGTCTGCTGCGGGATGAAGAGGGAGCCAATCTGATCCTCGGCGTCCACGGGCGAAACAATGCACCAGCCGGGCAACGGGCGCCACGCCATCACGATCTCCTTGCCTACAGGGTTGTGTTTCGCTAGAATCCTAGACATGCAACGGATCACTCGTCAAGCCTGCGATGCGGCCCGACGCGCCCTCGGTCCCGATGCCACCCCCGAAATGGTGGCCGAGGCCGTGGGCGGGGCCGTGTCCACGGTGCTGTCTCGGTACACCGTGCGGGAGCGGAAGCTGTGGCGCATCCGTATTCGGAGCGGCCCGCTGAAGGCGGAGCGGGCGGCGGTGGTCAAGGCCCTCCGTTCCAAGATGTTACGGGAGGGGCGGGTGCTGACTTTTGCCGAGTCGGGGTTGCCGATGGACCAGGTGCGGCGGCTCGGCGGGTTCACGCGATTGCTTCGGGAAGCGGGGGCACGCCCTATCCGGGCCGGGCGTCCCCCGAAGGTGCCGCGTCCACAGGCGTGGACGGGTGGCCTCGCCTCGGCCCGCCATTGGCAGCAAGGAGCCGTATGACTCTGACGATTACGCCGCAGCGCGAGAAGGTGGTGGTGCGCCTGTTGCCGGAGACGACCGAGCACGGGCTGATCCACCGGGCCGCAACCTCGACGCCGATCCGGCGGGTGGAGGTGGTGGCGGTGGGGCCGGATGCGGCCAACGGCGAAGTCGGCCAGGTCTATCTGGCGAACATCATTGCCGGCCAGCAGGTCGGGGATGATACCTTGCTGTTGCCGGACAAGCGTGGGGCCAGCGCCCTGCTGGCGATCTGGGACAACGACGAGACCGAGGAGGGATGATGTACGGGAAGAAGGCGCCGGTGGGTAAGGCCAAGGCGAAGAAGATGGTGAAGGAAGGCGAGATTGGCGGGAAGAAGATGACCCCGAAGCAGAAGGGGCTGTTCGGGGCCATCGCGGGTGGCAACTACAAGGGGACCAAGCCGACCAAGAAGAAGGGCTAACCCTTGAGAATCTGGGTCCACCAGTCGACGATCTGTCGGCTGGCGGATCCATCCCCATAGGCGGTCCGCGTGAGCCTGGTGTTGTCCATCATCCGGGCCTCGCGGATCGCCTGCGCGACTCCCTCTCGCGTCACCCCTGCGAGAATCCCCCCGCCGTCGCCGAGTGTCTCCGGGCGATCCGTCACGGTGCGGGCCACGACACACGGCACCCCGAGCACATGGGCTTCTTCCTGCACCCCGCCGCTGTCGGTGACCACCAGCTTGCACGACGCCAGCAGCTCGATGAACTCCCACGGATCGAGCGGCTTGATGGGCGTGATCGCCGTCGGGTTGGCGTTGGCGGCCCAGTCATTGGGGTGCGACGGCCAGCAGATCCGTTCGGTCGGGAAGGCCGCGTCCGCGATCCCCGCCAGAATGTTGGCAAAGTGCGGGCGATTCTCCCGGCGGTGCAGGGTGACCAGGATATCCGACCCGATGGCCGGGTGGCTCCGGCGTCCGATCAGCTCCGACATCCGGCCCTTGGCCGACTCCACCACGGGTGACCCGGTGACCCGGATCGCCCCCGTCGGGGTGCCCCGCCGTGTCCCGACCCCCTCCTCGACCAAGTGCATCAGCCCGAGGGTGGAGGTACAGGCGTGGTACTGGGCGATCCGAGCGATCATCTGACGGTACCCCTCCTCGGGCCACGGCGACTGCGTGTCGTGGGTGCGGAGACCCGCCTCAATGTGGAACACCGGGACGCCTGCCTCGTACCCCTTGAGCGCGGCCTCAAAGGCGGTGCGGGTGTCCCCTTGCACGACCACCAGCTCGGCAGTCTCAAACATCCACGGGGCGAGCTGCCCAGCGTGGGTGTACGGCAGCATCTCGTAGCTGACGAGATCGGGCGACTGCATCGTGCAGTACACCTCGACGGCCAGCTTCCGCCGCCGCGCCTCGCGGACGACGGGGGCCAGCTTGAGCGCTTCGGGGCGTGTCCCATAGGCCACGAGGATCATCGGTGCTTGTCCTTGAACGGGTGTGCCTTTACATTACCTCTACACCTATCCCCTGTCAAGAGGAGTCGCCGTATGCGCAAGCCGGTAAGCGGGTTCTGGGAGGTCGTGGTGCTGGTGGTAACGTGTGCGGCGCTCGTCGTGGCGTTGGCCTCGGCGCGAGCACGGGCCACCCGGTTGGGCCTCCGGGCCGACTCGCTGGCGGCGGTGACGGACACCCTGCGGTTGGTCCACGCCGACTCGCTGCGGGTCTGGGCACGGCGCGGGGTGCAGATGGCCCAGCCCGGTGGGACGCGGGTGGTGGTGCGCCCCGTGCTCCAGGTGGACACCGTACGGATCGTGGACACGGTGGCCGTGACCGGGGACACCGTGCGGCAGGCTCGGTTCGTCCGATACCAGCCCCCGATGACGCTGGACGCCGAGGTCACGATGCCCCCAGCCCCTGCGCCAGCGGCCCTCAGCGCCACGCTAACGCTCGATCCCATCCCGGTCGGTGTCCGGGTCGTCTGCGGTCGGGATCGGGACGGCGTGCGCCCCGTAGAGGCCAGCGTCACCACCCCCAGCTATGTCACCCTGACGATGGCCACGCCCGAGGTCAGCCCCGAGGTGTGCAACCGCACGCCATCTAGCCGCTCGTGGTGGCCGACCGTGGCGTTGGTGACGGGCTTTCTTGGGGGGCTTGCGCTGTCGTGGTAGTCGCTTTACTTTGGTTCCATCACCCTTACACAAGGAGTTGCAAGTGCCTGACCAGTTGACGCTGAAGAAGGACAAGGGCGGCTCGTATGATCCGCACCCGGAGGGGCAGTTCGTGGTGCAGTGCGTGGATATGATTGACCTTGGGGAGCGGGTCGATTCGTATCAGGGCCGGACCAAGATCGTTCACAAGGTGGCGCTGGTGTTCGTGTCGGACGAGCTGAACGACGAGACGGGCCAGCCGTTTCTCTTGAGCCGGGAGTTCTCGGTGTCCCTGTTCGCCAAGAGCAACCTGCGTCAGTTCCTTGAGGGGTGGCGCGGCAAGAAGTACGAGGACGGGCAGCTTGAGGAGGACGGGTTGCCGCTGCACAAGCTGGTCGGGCAGGTCGGGCTGGCGACGATTGCCCACAACGTCAGCCAGCAGGGCCGCACCTACGCCAACTTGCAGTCGCTGGTGCCCCTGCCGAAGAAGCTCCCGGCCCCGGACTTCCCGGCGTACGAGCGCCCCGGCTACTACACCGAGCGCAAGGCGCAGTACGCCGCCGAGGTGGAGGCGCACCGCGCCGCCAACGCGCCGCCGAAGTCCAAGATTGCCCCGGCTGGCCCCGGCTTGGAGCGTGATGTCCCGGTGTTCGAGGACATCCCCGACGCCCTGCTGGATGACGACAGCTCAGACGACCTGCCCTTCTGACCCCCTCGCAGTATCCACGAAAGGATCTGACCGATGGTTGATTACACGCTAGAGAAGCCCGCGACGATGGCGACCCTGCGGGACGTGGAGTTGTACTGGCAGGACCGCATTCGCAATCTTGAGGACGACACGCGCCGTCAGGAGCGGACGTTTCAGGAACGGATGCACCGCCTGGAGACGCAGTTGGCCGAGATGAAGCGCCGCTGGCCGGGCGGCTGGTCCACCGCATGACGGACGGGATGGTCGCCTTCTTGTCCATTCTTATGGCCTTCTGTGTGCCGTTTGTGTTGATCGCGCTCCTTGACTTCACGTTTCGTTCGATGGAAGGGACGGAGAGCAACAATGACGACGACTGATATTGCCGCCCGTGACCGCATCCTTGACGCGCACCAGCGGAAGGCGTTGGTGCGCTGGCTGGAAACGGTGTGTGCCGACATTTACGAAACGACCCGTGCCCCGGTCAGCGTGAACGACGCACGGGGTATTCTGATGCTGGCCGGGGTGGACATCGAGGACACCCGCTTCCTTGGCGGGGTGTTCCCCCGTGCCCGGTGGCGGGGCGTGGGGTACACGATGAGCGACTCGGGGCGGTGCCACGCTCGGCAGATCCGCACGTTCGTGCCGCGTCCCGGTGCGGCCATCCCCGTGACCGAACGCCCCGCGTGGGTCAGCGAGGCGTGGTAGCGGTGGCCCACGACCGGGAAGCGCAGCGGATCCGGCGCGAGGCGATCCTCAGGTGTCGCGGCCAGCTCTCGGCAGCAGCCACGGCTCAGCAGTTCGAGACGACCAAGCGAGCGGTGCAGACCATTTGGACCGCGCAGTACGGCAAGCGCACGGCGACCAAGTGGCGGTGTCCCTGTGGCTGTGTTGCCAAGGGGCCGACCTGTGCGGCGGGCCACGCCGCCCCGTGGATCGCGGACGATCAGCAACTGGCGGACGAACTCAACGCCTTACACGCAGAGGGATGGGATGATGACGACGAGCTTGATGAGCAGTGAGGATGCCAGCGCCTGTGCGAGTCTGGCGGACAGCCCCCGCGATGCGGCGGCGTTCGAGGCGGCAGCCGAGGCGCTGGAACATTACGAGGCGATGACCCCGCTGGAGGGGTGGTACGTCATCGAGGATGGCACCGTGCTGTGTCAGCTCACCAACGACCTCATCCTGCCGGAAATCAAGGGATCGCTCCGGCTCGTGCGGCTGGCGGTGGTGGAGGAATGGTCTCGTGCCGAGTAACCGCACGGCCCTGTCGCTGGTCGGCAAGGAGGTCACGACCCCCGCCATCGTCGCGGCCCTGCCGCAGATGCTAGACGAGGTGCGGGCGGCGGCGGATCGCCGGGGCCAACAGACGATGTTCCGCTCGGCGTTGGCGGCGTTGGTCTTTGCCTACTGGTCGCACCTGTTCAACCACAAGCGGGCGCGGCTTGATGTCAAGCGCAACCGTTTGATCCAGGCACGGCTGGCCGAGTGCGAGGACGATGTGAGCGAGATCCTGTGGGCGTTGGATGCCGCCGCCAAGGACGAGTGGGTGCGGGGCACGGCCCCGAATGCACGGCATCCGAACGACTCGCTGGAGTATCTGCTGCGGGATCGGGGACAAGTCGAACGATGGGGGGAGCGGAGTCCGGGATGGCGGGATGGGCGGGTGCATCCGCTGGCGAAGAAACACCTCGGGGATCTGACCTCACGGGAGGGCGCGGCGTGACCAAGTTTACGGACTTCTCGGCCCTTGCCGCCCACTATGCGGGGCGGTTGGGGCGGTCGCTG
>Ga0099851_1000089_pt1 | contig 35279 bp, 26 predicted proteins | sample CB_VirMetaG_6_FD_78176 | JGI IMG/M metagenome (GOLD analysis project Ga0099851, IMG submission 78176) | Freshwater to marine saline gradient viral communities from Chesapeake Bay - CB_1508_2 Viral MetaG | ecosystem: Environmental > Aquatic > Marine > Coastal | place: USA: Chesapeake Bay... | reverse complement strand
GTATTAATTAATTGTGTAACTTCTCCAGTTTTACCATTATAAAATTTGCAACTCATGTAAAATACATCTATATCTAAAAATGTCTTTTCTTTTAACCAATAAATAAAATAACCCTCATTGTTATTTATTGGGTCTAATTCGAAATTAGGTGTAGGACAAAATTGTTCACCTTCTGGTCTACAATTATATCTACCATCTGGAATTTCGGAAGGACATTGTACACTTAAAGTAGGTCTTAATATCTTTATACCATTTATTGGGTTAATTATTATGCTAATAAATAATTTTTGTTGTTTTCGGTCTCTACTATTGTATAAGTCTAACTTAAAAAAACTTTTCGTAAATGTTGTTTTACTTTTATATGTCTCTTCTGGTGTAAACCCTTGAAAATCGTAACCATACCAAGACGTTATGTCATTTGGGTCATAGGGTAAATAAATGGTATTAGTGGAATTATCTGGATAATAATCAGGTAACTTATCTGGACAAGGGTCGTTATTAGTGTCCCACCCAAAAGGGGGACCTAGTGAAGTTGATAAATTAGGTTCTGATGGAAATAATGTAGTAAAAGTACTAAGATTAGAATCTATCATGGCACCTAAATTAAAATTGTAAAATATATTAGGACTTGGGTCTCCATTTAATAAAGGTGCGTGAGTATATCTAACAACTTCATAATCTTTTTTAATACCAACTAATTTATCTATGGTATCATCCTCATATTTTTTAACCAAATCACCCCTACCAGCTTCATCATATGTTTGTCCGAATGGAAAAATTATTTGACGGTCATAAACACCATCTTTTATTTGGTTTACTCTTAATCTTAGTTTATTCACAACCATCTATAACAAAATTTTCTAAAGTATTATTAGCACCACTAAATGATATAGAATCGCTACTACTAAAAGCAGTACTTCTAACTGTTCTAGACGTGAAAAAATTTATATCTCTTTTTGGGTAGTGAGCTGCATTTAAAAATGGATAATCTACTCCGTTTGTTCCTTCTACAAAACCAATTTCATATATGTCTCTCCATTTCCATGTTTTTTCTATTTCAAAATATGTGGAGTAATTTGGTATATTAGCAACTTTTTTAGGGTCACCATTTTCTATATAATCAGAATATACTCTAATTTTAACTGGATAATGTGGTTTATACATATACCCATCACTACCACTAAAAATTTGTGAATTAAAATTAAAACTGTGTTTTATTTCAGAAATAGTTCTTTCCTTTAACTCATAATTATTATATTCTGTAAATGCTCCTCTAAGTTTATCACCAGGAACTAAAGGTATCCCAGATTTGAAAGGACTAGTTGGGTCATTACCTGGTATATTATATATTAAACCAGTCACTGGTTGTAAATCGTTAGGGTTCCCTTTTACTACCTGTGATAAAGTATTTGAATCTGAAAAAGAATAAGGGAAATTCCATTCCCACCCATAATTTGGTGGATAATTAAAGTAACCCAAATTATTCCTTAATAAAATACTAACATATAATGTAGTTATTGGTCTTTTTAAATTATCTAAATATTTTTTTACATTTATATCTTTAGTAAATGTATATATGTAAGTTGGATAGTCCTGTTTAACCGCAATTCTATCTTGATTATTTGGTGATTCAGAACTTGGTTGAAATTTTTCAATTCTTTTAAAAACACCTTCAGCGAATCCACAACTTGTTATTTGGTAATCTTCTACATTAGTAATTATTTCATGAACTAATACATAATAATTAGAAATACTAAAACTATCACTTTTATTTATTTGTCTTTTAAATACTCCTAAAGCACCATCATTTATTGTATTATTTCCAACATCAACTTGTGGTATATATAAGTTAAAAACATATTTTTCACTTTTTCTTTTACCATTACCAAAACTAAATATTGGATATGTAGATATTCCATTACTAAAAGTGTAATTTGTTGGTTCTTTAATGTCTAATATAACATAATCACTTTTATTTAATCCGTGTGGTACTGGGCAAGTAAATTCTAAAAGATTTCTACCATCGACTCTTTTATTTCTAATAACATATGGTATACCTTCATATGCCATAAAAGACATAGAATCACCACCTTCTTCTGCTGTAAATGACATAGGTTGTAATTCATCACATGTTGTTGGTATGGTAACATATAAGTTCCAATTAGTTTCATCATTTACAGATTCATCAACATCATTTCTAACAAAATCAAACTCTGAAAAATCTGGATATCCAAAAAAATTAACACTAGTAGTGGTAGTGTTTGCACTTAAATAACTACTAGTCAAATACATATTATAAATTAAGTTAGAAACTGTTTGGTCTGCTCTACCAGAGTAAACATTTTCAATATATGGTTGTAATTTACCATATATTCTATATAACGAAAAGTTTTGTCTTTCATCATTAAATCTTTCAGCTAAATTTAATGGTACACTTATGTCACCTTCAATAAGATGTCTGTTTGTACCATCTAAATCAATATTTAATGTGGTATCTAATAAAGGAGCACCTTTATATTGTTTATCCGCTGGGATTAATTTATAATTCCTGTCCATCATCTTTAGGTGGTAAATACTCGTTTATGAATCTATCATACGATGAAGCTCCTTGTCTTAAACCAAAATAAAAATATAGACCCGTCCCCAATATAAAATTAGACCCTGTAGATGTTGGTACTATGGTCGGTATGGAGTTAAAATAACCGTAATTTGGTAACTCTTCATTTGAATCATAATATGCTGGAGTTTCCCAAGTGGCTGTATCTGTCCTATTTGGTGTTGTATAAGTTATACCTTGTTGGTATCCTTTAACTAAGATTTGACCATCAAAGTCATAATCATTATTTAATGTGCCATAACTAGCACTAGAATTCCACCCATAATATGGAACTACTTGTGTTTGTTTTATCCCAAAAATTCCACCTTTAAGACAATTAATTAAATCATTGTTACGAGGAATTAATGGTATTTGAGTGAAACTCTCTGTTAAGTAATTTTCTTGGCCACTAATATTACTATATTCTTGACCCCACGATGTTTGACTTCCATAATATGGGTCTTCATCATCTTTGGTAAATACTGATATCCCCATTTGGTTATTAGTCGCTAAAAGTTGTGCAATGTCACCATCTATTACTCTATTTCTCCATGGGCCTGGATTAGTATTATCTCCAGCACTCCCTAATCTATCATTACCTAAATTTCTATTATATGAAGCTCCAGGTTTACTATCAGCACCAAACCATTTATTGACTCCAGACCACACAAACTCCCTATAGGAATTTATAGCGATAATTTTTCTTTCTATTAACATCCCTAATAACTCTTCACTTGGTTGGAAACTACTTGATTTTAAATTATCTATTATAACACACGTATCGTCACTATTTTGTTCTTTACATAATTCTGTAATACATGGGTCTAATGGTCCTAAATCAACTATAGTAGTTGGAAAGTTTATTCCTTTATGTGGAGCTTTTAATGGTGTAGTAAGTGATGATAAATCTACAGAAGGGTTACTATATGTAAATCCTTGTTCACTAAATGGGCAACTTCTATAATAGTAGTATGTATTATTTTCATTTGTATCCTCATATATCAATCGAGTGTCGTATTTAACTATTGGTGTTATTTCTTGACCATTTTCATCATCTATTTTTTGTTTTTTAACAATAAATTTAGGAAAATACAAAGTGCCATTTATCCAATTATTACTAAACTTCATGTTAAACACACCCTCACATAACCCAGTATATATATTAGCTAATATTCTCCATTGGTTTAAACTTTTATACATTCTATAAACACTGTCAAAACAAGTTCCAAAAAGGATTGATAGTCCAACAGCAAGAGCTCCATATACTATAGCACCACCAGCGAATGGTATAAATCCAGCTGGTATTATAAGCGCGAGCGTAGTAATAAAACTAATAAATACACCTCTTCTAAATTGTAATACATAACAACCTTTTGGATATTCATCCTCCCTTCCTTGCCAAAAAAAAGCATTTTCCTCATCACTACCAAAACCTTCCATATATGGTTCCTCATTACAATTATTTATACTATTTGGGTCATCAGCAATTGTTTCTTGTAAAATTTTATCTTCCTCCGGGACAGAAATGAACCTACTAACAAAAAATTTAAAAGAAGTACCACAAAAACATGGTTCACAGTTTGGATAATTATATAATTGTCTAACAACATAAAAATTTTCTATTAACGCCTTAGCTATAGGTATTATTAATATAGGGCCAAATATCGCTGTTGCAATTGATAAAAAGAACTCGGCTGTGAATAAACCTAGTAAAATTAGACCTATCGGTGTATCTACAATAGTTCCTACTACTGTAGTACCAGCAGTAAATAAACTAATTGATAGAACAGTCCTTAAAGCGAACTGACCATATTGAAATAACAATGAAAATAGCTGGTAACTTATTAAACAAGCAGCTATTGTAAGAGTTATAACTTGTAATAACCTTGTTATCTGTGTTGTAGAAAATTTACTAGTACCACCCCTAAAAACATCATTAACTGGAAATTCTTTAGTAATATCAGTACACCTTGATTCGGGTGCAGGATTTATGGTTTTAATACCTAAAAATCTCCATCTACTATTAGCACTTCTGTTACCACCTTGATTTACGTTTTGTCTATAATTATCTATAAAATTAGCTACACTATATACTCTGTTTGGTACAAATTCATAAAAATAATCTGTAGCTTTGTTAGCTGGTGACCCATAAACATCTTGTGGTGTTGAAACTTCTGGATAATCTACTAATTTATCTGAAAACGAATAAGATTTTGGATAATTTTCTTCATCAGTATATTCCCTTATATTGGGTACCAAATATCTACCACTTCTTACCTCACCCCCTGTACCATCAAAAGATATCCTAAATCTATATTTTGCTCTAGTAGGTATCCCTACTTTTGGGTCATCAGATATTATTTGTTGACCATATTCATTAGTCACTATAAAATCTAAGTTCATAGGTAACTGTGTTACCCAAGCTCCATTACCATCAATTACCTTTCCACCATTATCTAAATTAAATCTTTCTAATTTAGGTGTAGAACCATCTTCTTCTTTTAATATGGTGTGTCTAATAGCTTCAATAGTACCAGTACCAGTAGTTAAATTACATAATTGTCCTTGTTCTTTAGATGGTACTCCACTTATAGAAACATAATTATTATCATCATCAGTAATTATTGAACCAATAAATGTAGAACTAGGTGTTATTTCTACACCAGAATCTCTTAAATCAAAATCTACTCTAGTTATACCAATCCCACACAAATCCTCATCACCCCAAAATGGAACTACTTGTATTGCCTTATTTTGTAAAACTATTTGTGGTAACGTATCCAAATTTTCAGAACTTTTAAATTCCAAAGCACTTTCAAATCTAGATGCACTGACACCTTGTCTAATAAATTGATAAGGTCTCATAGAATAACAACCAATATCACTAACATCTATACTTGCATGAATTGTTTGATTTCCCAAAGGTACACCCCACAACATATAATCACCACTTTCATTAGTTTTTGTGGTATATTTGTAATATTTTTCAAAAACCTCTAATATAACTGGGTTATTTATAACTTCTTTTGCTGTAAAAAAGTTACCAGTCGCTTTATGATTACAACTTTCAGATTCTTTAGGTAATAAATTATATCTATACCCATCTTCATTTTTATCTGTAACTTTACGATATGGATATAATTGAGAAATTACCTCATCTTCAGCATCTTCATCAGTTATTGGTACAAAAATAGATATTTTAGCGTTAGGTATTCCAAATCCACCATTTGCTTGAGCACGACCAACTATGACACCATAATCTGCACAGGTTCTAGAATAAACCTCAGACTTAATTATCTTTAAACTTAATATTTCTAATTGGTCAAAGTCTTGTTCTAAGTTAACAAAAATATTTTTGTCTTGATTAGGTTCAGCTTTAATCCTATATGATTTAGGCATATGGCATTCTTTATAAAATAAATAGTTATTAGCTTAAAATCAAATTTACTTAGATAATTAAATATGTAAACTAATTAAGATACTGTTGTTTGATTTGTTGATTTAACTCTAACCAAAACATCTTTAGTTGGATATCTTACTTGAAAGGATTGTGTTGGTTGTGCGAATATAACTCCGTCAATTAATTCTATTTGTTTAGTCGCATCATCAATATATCTTTGTGATACTTCATTACTTGAATATTCTCCCCCAACTTTATTGTATATTCTTAAGTCAATTAAGTTTATTACTCCGTCTTGTGCTACCAAATCTTTAATTAATTCACCAACAAATACATCGGTACCCATTTCCCTGTTTCTAGGAGCAAAAAATTCATTAGTTGTGTTAATCACATTTGTTATTATAACACCACTATTAAATGATGGGTCAATCAATAAATCAATTTCTAATGATAAATCAATAACTTCCGCTGGTTCAATAGTAATGTAATCATTTAACATTCTATAATCTGATAAGTACTCACTAATATTGTTCATTAATGTAGTACTAACATTTGATGTTAATGAACCATCGGTATTGTATGATAGTAATTTAACCATAACTTTATTTTCTACTTCCATAACACCAGATTTAGCTGGTGCACCAAAAATAGAAGGCATTGTGTCCATTAAAACTTTATAATCTGAAAGAGTAACCGCTCTTTTTTGTGAAGCGAAATTAAAACCAATATAATTTCTAATTTCTTCTACAGTTGGTTGGTTATTTCCACCTATAGCAGCTGTAACATTATTAACACTCAAAGACTCAGTAACTGACCTGTTTATATTAATGTTTGGACCATTTAAAACAAAATCTATAGTACCAAAAGTATTTAGTGTATTTGGACCTATATTTGTAGCTTTTCCACCACCAACTCTATATTGAATAAATAATGTTGTGTTAGCTCTAGGTGAACTACCCAAAGAAAAATTATTCATATACCTACTTAAATCCATTGTAAACCCTTGGGTTGTAAAATCATCTAATGTAGTTTGTGAACTACTAGTTCCACCACCTAAAGTTAAATAAAAGAAACCTTCTGGTGTATATTCTGTAGTGAATCTTTGATTTACAGTTTGCCATTTACCTACTTTTACACCAGGTAAATCTGATTGTTTAGTTGTATCTATAACAAAAACTTTATCTTGTGCTAAAGCATCAACTTCATACCATTTATTTTGTGAAGTTAAAAATTCAGTAGCTTTTGGAACTGCTTGTATATTAGTACCATCTTTTTGAATTACTCCAGTTACACCTAAAATATTTTTCTCTGGTAAAAATATTTTTAAAAACGGTAACACATCATTATTTGTTATAACTCGTTTAAAAACTTTTGTAATTCCGTTTATTACAACTTCTCGTTTTGTTATTGTATAACTAACAATATTACCATTATTGTTAAAATTAGGCACTTTTGTTCTGTTTGGGAAACCAGTAGCATCAAATGGTACTGAAAAGTCAATATCGTGTATATTTTCAAATACTTGTCCCGCACCTTTTATTTGTGAACCTCTTCTAAGTGTACCCAAATATCTAAAATCTTCTTTATCACCACCACCAGAAGTTTGTAAAACTGGTACTGTAATACTAAAGTCACAAACAGACACTGAAGGTCTATTACCAGGTATCTTTAAACCATAGGTTCTAGCAATGTTAAATAATGATGACCTTTGATTTGCATATTGTAAAACTGTCTCTTGTAAACTTCTATCTATATGATAATGTAAGTTATCAGCAATAGCCGCATTCAAATCAAGAAAAACAGAAAAGAGTGACGCATCATTAGCGTTTTGAATTAAGTCTGGATATTGGTCTTGTACATAGTTTAATAGTTCTCCCCTTAAACTAACAAAATCTCTTTCAGAATAAGATATTTTATTATTTGCCATTATTAAATATTAATTATTACAAAGTCTCGTGTTTCAAAAGCATCACTGTTTATAGTATAGTCTAATCTTACTTTAGCTGTATGTTCTTTAGTACCTTGACCTGCAACTCTATAAACACGAGGGTCATTATCAGCTACTATCGTACCTGGTAATTCTTCAGCTTCCAAAGCACTTGTAACTTCAATATTGGTTAATTTTAAATTAGGTATATATTTTATTACTTGTTCTCTAATTTCAGCTTCTATAGAAGCAAAAGAAGGAGCATCTAATGGTTCAAAAATATATTCATATAAAGAAGTACCAAAATCTGGTAAAAAGTACCTACTTCCTTTTCTAGTTAATAACAAATGAATTAAATCAGCTTTAATTTCTTGTTCGGGGGTTTCTGTCATTTTTAAGTAATCCCCAAACACACTATCCTGAAAAGGAAAATCAATTCCAAATGTTTCTCTTTCTGCCATGACTTTTATTTATAAATATTAACTTTTGTAAATCTAAACTGTAAGGGTCAAAACTTCTTTATTATATAAATGTGGTTTGCATGAAAAACCGTAGTTTTCTGCTATTTCAGCAACTACGGATTTAATAACTTTACTATCTCCTGTTATTATTTGTACTTCTTTTGTGTCGTACAATTTTTGGTCATATAAAAAACTATCTACAATTTCGGGGGCTTCATCTATCTTATAACCTTTAAGATTTAACGTATACATCTTCTCTTAACTCTTTATTAAATTTTTGATGTGGTGGCCAGTATGGACAATGTACACACTTACCACCACAACAAGAACCTTTTTTTATATGGTATTTTTCTGTTAACACCATTTTATTATTGTCATCCAAATAAAAATCTTCTTTATCGAACTTTAAACACATATTATAAATATTAACCTTCGCAACTAACGCATTCCTGCATCGCATTATTAGCTATATCACCTCTTAAAACACTCTCTGTTCTAACATAATATAAAGTTTTTATTCCTTGTCTCCAAGCTTCTAAATGAACTTGGTTAATCCATTTTGGTGTCGCTTCTTTTGGAAACGCAAGATTTAATGATACTGATTGGTCAATAAATTGTTGTCTTACACCAGCTTGTCTAACTAATTCTAATTGATTTATTTCTTTGAATGTTTTAAAAACTTCTTTAACTGGTACAAAATCTAAATGTGAATTACTTTTTTCATCAATATGTGTTATCTTATTGTTCATATAACCCCAATCGTCCAATTCTTTTATATCTTGAACTGAACCACCATCACTTAATATTTTATCCCAAGTTTCTTTGTTATTAATACCAATCTTTCTAAATATTTTTTCTAGTTCTTTATTTTTTCTAATAAAAGTTCCTTTCGCACTCTGTTCCGTATAAACATTAGCTGGAATAGGTTCAATACCACTTGAAACACCCCCAGCTAATTTTGAATTTGATACCGTTGGTGCAACAGCTCTTAGATGTGTATTTCTCATCCCAGTACCAACACACCATAAAGGTTCTCCATATTCTGTAGCCAAATCTCTAGAAGCTTGTTCAGATTCAGTTTGAATTTGACCAAAAATTCTTCTAGTCTCAAATTGAGCTGGTAACCCCTCAAATGGAATTCCTTTTTGTTGTAAATAAGTATGCCAACCAAGAACACCTAAACCTAAAGCTCTACCTTTTTCTGCTGAACGAACTGAGTTCTCAAATCCTTTTCTATATTTTGCCTTTTGTATAAATTCTTCAAGAACACCATCCAAGAACCAAGTAGCTGTGTAAATTAAATCAGTATCTTTCCATTCATCATATTTTGATAAATTCAATGAACTAAGACAACAAACAAATGAATGTGATTCATCTGTATGTAAAACAATTTCTGAACAAATGTTTGTCATAAATACTTTAAGACCATTTTTCTTGTAAGATTCTGGGTTCTGTTTATTAACATTCCCCTTATACATAATATAAGGTTCACCGGTTTGTCTACGTTTTTTAAGTAAATTAGCCCATTTTTTTCTAGATTCTTTATCACCAACCTCAAGTTTTCTCATAAACTTATCACCTATTACAACACATTGATGAAGATTCAAAGATTGACGATTAACATCACCTTTAGGTTCTCTAATTTCTAACCACTCATCAAAATCACCGTGTTCTATATTAACATTTACTGATGCTGCTCCTCTTCTTACTGCACCTTGATTAGTTGCAAGAATTGTAGAATCATATATTTTACAAAATGGAACAATACCATCACTAGTACCATTATCAGTAATAGATGAACCAGCTGGTCTGATTTGATTGATTCCAATACCAACACCACCACCATGTTTTGCCAATAACATCATTTCAAGATTTTTAGTACCAATATCTACAATTGAATCTGCAACATCAATACCAAAACAAGAAATAGGTAGTCCTCTTTCAGTTCCTGTGTTAGATAAAACTGGTGTAGCTAAACATAACCACCCTTTCCAAATGTAATCAAAAAATTTAGTAGTTAATTGTGGTTTACCTAACCTTTTAGCTACTGTAGTAGCAACTCTCCAATACGCATCCTTTGGTTTCTCACCTGGAAGTAAATAACCATTAGAAATTGTTTGTATATATACGTGTGTGTTTGCCCAACTTGGGAAGTCCACGTCAACTTCCCAACCTAAATGTTCTGCATAATTTTTCATATTTAATTTAAATTTTTTTGTTAAAATAAAGAATCTTCATCCCAATCGTCATCTTCACCTGCCTTAGAATAATCTGTAGGTCTAATGGCAAAAAAATCAGTGTGTGTAAGACCACCTGTCAAATGATAAAACCAATCAAGATTACTAGATTTTTCTTGGTTAACGATAAATAGTTCACCGTAACCCAATTCTTTTAATTTTTCATTAGTTCTTTGTTTGATAAATTCTTTCAAATCCGAAGCTGATAAATTTTCTAAATCACCCATTTCAAACATTTTATCAATAAATTTTTCTTCTAAATCTACTATTAATTTTGCTGCTGAGTAAATATCTTCTTTGCTTTCTTCTCTCAACTCTGGATATTCTTCACACATATGATTGAATAGTTTACAACCCATTCTTGAATGTAATGATTCATCTCTCACAGACCATTTCATCTGTTGGCCAATACCCTTTAATAAGTTTCTCAATTGAAATGAATAAAGAACAGCAAACGATGAGTATAGTGAAACACCTTCTGCAAATGCAGAAAATATAGCTAAACTTCTAGCAACTTCTTTTCTAGCTGTAGGTATTGTTATTAAATCATTGTGGTCATAATCAGAACTAGTATTCATCAATAACTCAAATTTGTTAGATATAGCTTCTTCGTGTAGAAATGCTTCAAAATTTTCAAGACCAAGAGTTTCATTAAGATAAGAATAAGCAACAGCATGAATAGTTTCTTGTGAACCAAACATCATAGCCATTTGACGAATCTCGTGTTTTGGAAACCATTTGGTAACCATAGTTGTCCAATAATCACTTACCGCACATTCAGTTTGTGCAAAACCTAATAAGATATTCCCTACTAAATTTTTTTCAGATTCAGTTAAATTTTCTTTCCAATCTTTAACATCACCTTGCATTGAAATTTCAGTGTGTAACCAAAATGCCTGAGCCTGTTTCATCCAACCTTCAGTATAATATTCTGGGTATTCAAATGGTTTATATGGAATTCTCTCCTTAAATAAATTTTTACTTTTACTCATTTTATAATTTTATTATTAGTTTATTTGTTGGTCTCTTCTAGCTAATGCTGCTCTAACTCTTTCAGCTTGTCTTCTTTCTCTATCTTGTTCTAAACCTAATAAAGTTTGAGATTGTTCGGTATCTATTTCCAATGTTGCATTATTAAATTTACAATTTTCGAAAACAATACCATCTTGACCAACTCTTGATTTGGTAATTGCGATGGTAGCTAGACCCATTTCTTTCTGTTGTAATGTTTTTGCTAGGGTAATAATTACGTGACCTACTTGTGCTTTCTTTATAGAACCACCCATCATATCAGTTGTAACTACTTCTGAACTTATGGATGTTCTATTTCCTTGAGCTGCGGTCCAACCTGCGACATCTAATTCATTACACATACTTTCAAATTGTCTCATCACTAAACCTTCTCCTTGCCAACTTTCATTAAAATGTTTGTCTGGAAGTACACAATCAATATAATCTAAAACAATCATATCAAATTTATTACCTTCAGCTACCAATTTTCTTATTCTATTTTTGATAGAAGCTATTGTTATTCTATCTGATGGTAATTTTTCTATGATTAATTTACCTCTTCCTTTTTTATATGGTGCAATCTTTTCTAAAACTTCTTCTCTTCTAGAAGATTGTTCTTGTGCTGGTATCCCAGACCAACACGTAATATGTTTTCTTTGTATAACTTTTGGGTTGTCCTCAAAAAATATTTGTAAAACACTAAACCCCATATTATAAGCTGTGTTAGCTATTTTAGTCAATACAGTGGTTTTACCAACACCAGTGGGTGCTAAAAATACACCAATCTCTCCTTTAGCTAAACCACCATCTAAAATATTATCAATACCGTTTATACCTAAAGGTATTGGGTCTCTAAAATCATCAATTAAAGCTTCATCTAGGTCTTGAAAAACATCCATTGCCCCATCTGTAACCTCTCCAATTTGTGTCGCTTGTCTAATATATTCCTCACACTTATCATAAGACTCAAAATCACCGTTCTCAATTATTTTATTAACTTTGACTATAGCTTTTTTAAGTTCTTGTTGTTTACAAAATTTAAGAGCTTTTTCTTGTATCCACAAATGGTCTTCAACATTAACTTCCCTTATCTCGACCAACATATCAAATATGTTAGTTCTAGCCATATCGGAACTAACTTCCAATTTGGTCATTTGGTCTAAAACATCAAAAGTTGGTGGTGTGTTGTATTTTTCAAAATATTCTTTAGTCATTTGACTAATCAATTTAAAATATTGATTGTCAAAATACTTTGGGTCTATTACTTCAATTATATTATTAGCAAACTTTTTATCAGTTATTATTTGGTTAATTAATTTGATTTGAAACGTGTGTCCTAAATAACCAAAACTTTTATTTTCTCTCATCTATCTTACATCTTTTAAGGTAATTAATAAATACTATTAAAGTGTAGTTTCTAGATATTTTCTCTCAACTTTTTCAGCTGACAATACGTCAGTTAATTCTCTTAAAATTCGTCCAAGAAATGGTCTAATATCTACAGTATATCTTACTTTTCCTGGGTATATCCAAGCTGGAAAAATTCTATGTGATACTACTTCATTGTTCAATTTTATGTAGATATTAAAATATTCTTTAGGTGCTTCATCTAAGTCTTGTTCTGACAAATTGACAGTGTATATATATGGATTATAAAGAGACAATAAATAATCTGTGGATTTCATCTTTAATGACTTCATTATATCAGATTTTATATCATTTACCGTATCATACAAATTTAAAGACCTAATATTAACTGGTTTATACCCTTTAACATTAAAAAATCTTTGGCAAACAATGTGGTCTTCCAATGTTAGTAAAAATTCGAATTTTGTTATTTTTCTATCTTCCATTTTAATTGTTTTGTGTTTTATAATAATTAATTTCTTTTTTTCTTATTTTAATTAATGGGTGAATAAATGATGTCCAATTGTCATCTTTTTTAGATAGTACACCGAACAACCCATCTTCATTCATCATTTGTACTATATTTTCATTTTCTCTACCTTCTGGGTCTAAAGATTCGTTTATCAAATCTAATATTTCAGTCTTAGCTTCATCAGTTAAAAAAACATTATTTAAATCTATTATCTTCTTATTAATTTTAAAAAACTCATCACCTTTCCTACCATCCGCTGAAAGTCCATTAGATAAGTTTTTTAAACCCCTATCTTTACTACCTTCAGTAATTTTACTCCTAGTCTTAATTAATATTTCTTCTACAGTAACCTTTTGATTTTCTATCTCTGGAAAATGTTTTATTAAAGACTTTTCACCAAAATACATAATTCCTTTGATATTGTCACTTCTATCACCTAATAAAATTTTAACTATGGGGATGTTTGTTGTTGGGATATTTAAGGGTAATTTTCCTATTCTAACTTTGTCATTAATTCTAATAAGTGTATCGTTTGTATTTAGTAATACATTAACATTATTATCAACTAATTGTAATAGGTCTTTATCATTTGTTAACACTGTTTTTATTTCATTTTTAGAATGAGTACAATAATATGCGATGCAGTCATCAGCTTCACAATTATCGTACTCACCTTGTCTAACAAATAATTCTTCTAGATACTGTGATATCCTATTTTTTTGACGGAACATATCATCAGTCTTATCTTTATCTAATCTTTTTTTACGATTTACCTTATAGGTTGGATATAAGTCTCTTCTATATTTGTAGTTTTTTCTTCCGTCCCAAAAAACAACTACTTTATCATACGACTCATTTTCTAGATTTTTTTTGAGTGTGTTTAAGAAATAAAAAATAGCACCAAAATGTTTATCATTATGGTAAAAATCTTTTACACCATGAAATCCTGTTTGTAATATACTATTACCATCGACAACTAATGTCTTTAACATTTTGGTTATTTATGTGGTTAAATACTATTTTTCTATCTCTACTAAATCTACTTGGAAATTCAATTCTTCACCCGCTAGTGGATGATTTAAATCTAAAATTACTTTGTCTTCTAATAACTCTTTAACTTTAGCTAGAATTGGTCTTCCATCGACAGTTTGTCCTTGTACTGTTTCACCAATTTGTGGATTAAAATCTTGTGGTAAAGCCTCTCTTGGTACTTCCGTTTGAGCTTCTTCATTTCTTAAACCATAAGCATCTTCTGGTTTTAATTGTAGTGTTTTACTTTCACCTACTTCCATACCAATAACTCCCTCATCAAATCCTTTAATCATTTGTCCACTGCCAACTTCAAAATCTAAAGTTTGTCCTCTATCATGTGAACTATCAAATTTTTCACCGTTATTTAAAGTTCCAACGTAATGAACTTTAATTTTGTTTCCTTTTTCTACTTTTGCCATTTTTTTTAATTTAAAATATTTCTCCTGTGTCTTCGACAGCTAAATTATAATCACCGTCAGAACCAATTATGTTTTTCCAATAATCAGAGTTTTCAGATTTATAATCTTCTATTGATTTTTTTTCTTCACTAGCATCTTTACCTTTTAAAAAACCGTGTGGTGTAACTAAAATTTTACCATCTTCATAACCCAAACCATTTACATGGTTTTTCATAATAGATATTTTAGTACGTGTAGCGAATTTTACTTTTCTTTTATCTTTTGTTGCTGTTATTTTAGATGTTCCAGCATTTTTTTGATTCCCAAACAAAAATACTAATGTGGAGTTTAACCAAAGTGATTCACCTCCTTTAGCTTTAATTTTAGGTTGTGAGAATGGGTTATCTGGTAGTTCAACCCACGGTTGATTTACCGTAATTAAACTATTTAAATATGTTGAACTAGTTTTTCTAGAACCAGTAATTCTTTGGTTTATTCCCATACCAATTTTATCAGATAATACACTAGCGTTATGCTGTTTCCCCCCTTTACCATCAAAAGTCATTTTACATGGAACAGAACCAACCGAATCCCAAAGGAAAACCAAATCATATTCTAATTCACCTTTTTCTTGTGCATCTAACAAATCATTTATATAATCAGTGATTTGTTCAATATATTGAAAATCGTTATTGAATAAGAAAAAACCGTCCCAATCTCCTTCCTCGGTTAACTCACAATCAAGACCCATTAATTTAGCATGGTCAAAATCCCATTTTTGTTCAGTTATAATGAACACCGGTAAAATACCTTTCTTTTGAGCATCAACAGCTGTTTTAACTAAAGCTGTAGTTTTTCCAGTATCAGAATGACCAAGAAACATATTTATATGCCCCATGGAAGGTCCTGGTATTCCAGTAGCGTCTAAAAACGCTTCCCCCAAATCAAAAAATCTATCTGGTTTGAAGGAAGCTTTTTTAGAAAATTTACCTTTAACGTCTTTAAAACTTTTTTTCTTAATTGCCATTATAATTTAATTTTAGAAAGGTAATTCTTCATCAACATCTTGGTCATCCTGTGGGTCAAAGTTACCTACATTTTGTGTTTGATTTGAATTGTCTCCAAACTCTATAGTACTTTCTGAGTCACCATAAACATATTTTTTCAAATCACTATCCCATGTTGGGGTTTCTCCTCTAGCAATAGCTTCTAAATACTCAACTGGTTTTTGTGAATAAACATCTTTATATGTTTCAGAATTACTTAACCATTCTTTAGCTGTGTTTTCATCTGTAGACAACGGACTTGGGTCCTCAGCCATCACCATAGAAACAACAGTATAGTTTCCTTTACCATTAGGTAATGGAATTGATTTCAACATTAATGTTAAATCTCTACCTTCAACAGCATCTGTAATATCTCCTCTTTTTTGGAAAATTGGGATGATTTTATCCATGATTCCGTCACCTTTATAATTCCATTTAAATCTCCAGAATTTAACACCATCTTCTTCAGCGTCACGGTCAATAATTTTAACAATGTAAAATTTCTTAGAACGATATTGTCTAGCAATTTCTTTGTCTTTTTGATTGCCAGTCATTCTTAATGCCTCTTCAACTTCATTTAATGGGCTTCTTTCACCAGTTGGTGAACCATCACCATTTTTACCTGGGTCCATTAATTTAACCCATTGTCCATCTACTTGTACTTCATGAAAGAACACTTCTTTAAATGGTGAACTACCGTCACTTGTTGGTACGATTCTAATAGTTTTCTCACCTTCTTTTTCACCTTTAGGTAGATAAGTAGCGAAATACTTTTTAAGTCTTTCTTCTCTACTAATACTAACTTTAGGTGTATTATTATCTGATTGTCCCTGTTCGTATTGTTTTAAAATTGCGTCTAAACTACTCATTTTTATTTTTTTTTGTTAATTAAATTTATATACCTAATTATAACAAATAAAAAAGGGGAAGTCAATGAACCTTCCCCCTTAAATTTATTATATTATTTTTAATTAATCTTCGTCTGGATTGTATACCCAACTATTTTTAATATCACTATCATTATAATCTTCAACATCATCAGAAGTTAATACATAATCATGTTTGTCTTTTTGTTTTTTTAATTCACCTTTTTTTTCTTCCCAGTATTTTTTTGGTGATTGATTAAATGGTCCACTATCTAAATAACGTAATTCTAATTTTTCTTCTGGTGTTTGTGGTCTAAATTCTTCTATTTTATCTTCTAAATTACCAATGGAAGCCATTAGTTTATCCATATAGTTTAATTTATTTTCTAAATCATCTAACTTATCTATTAATGAATCTATACTATCTTTTTGATTATTAACACTACTTTCCAAGTCTGAAGTTTTTTCACCAGTTTCTTTTGTCATTTTTACAATGTCTGTAACATCAATTTCTTCAGTATTTCCACTAACATCTGTTGTAACATCAGTATCCATAGATAAATCATCTTCCGTTGTGTCATCTAAACTCAACTCATCTTCTGTTGTATCTGTATCATCTAATGTTAAATCATCAGTTTCCACATTTGTTTCACCACCCTCAGTTTCAACTTCTTCTTCACCCTCCTCTTGTTCAGATAATTCAAAGCTTCCACCAGCAAAACCTAAAAATTGTTCATCCAATTGTTTTACGTAACTACCTATTTGGTTGAATCTTTTTAATTCTTCAGATAAAATGTTTTCTATTTTTTTTATACGAGCCATTTTTTATTTTTTTATCCCATTAATAAACTCCTACCGTCTTCAGTAATCATTCTTTTATTAACTCTTTCGATAAGTCCGTCTTTTGTTTTAATTGTTTTACATTCTCCAGTTTGCATATCACATACTTCTTCAAACCCTTCTTCAGTTTTCATTTCTTTTTTATAAACAGTACTAGAGATAGGTTTTTTGATTCCTAAATAATTATCTAAATTTTTTTCAATATTTTCCATAATAATAACGTTTTATTTATAAATATTACGACATTACTAAATCTCTGTTTTAGTTTACAGCTAAATCTCTTCCACCGAATTGTCCAGTAGATGTTGACCATGGACTTGGTACCCAACCTTTTTCTTTAGCTTTTTTAGAAAAATACCTAATCATTGATGTTTGCCCATAATCTGGACCTGGTGTAAAGTTACTATCTTCCAAAGCTTTTTTTAGTTTAACTCTTAGTTTACTCATTAAACTACCAGGACTTGTATCACTTAAAGTTCTTTCTACTCTAAAACAAGGACACCTTTTGTTAGCAAATTCATTATGTCCTTTTAAAATATTCATCCATAAATCTGAGCCTATACCACCAGTATTGTCCAAAACTTTTGGGTTAGTAACTTCAACGTCTGATTCTCTTGTTTTAACAATAACTGACATATTATTACCCATTTTAAGTAATCCTGTTTTAAATAATAACCACAATAATGTCCATTCCAGTGTTTCTTTTTGTATTCTAGTTGGATGGTCACCTCCTTCATCTTTACCATACACACCTATTTTATCACAATTCGCTATCATACTAACACCTAAAGACCTACTATTATGTCCCGTAGTGTGAGCACCAATTTTATTATCTGGTCTAGCACCATACAAAGTACCTTCTGGACTATTATCATTTCCTTCAGCTCCTCTACCAATTAAAAAATGATAACCAATACCAGCAAATCCTCTATTTATATGTTGTTGATTTATTGTGGAAACTGGGTCATTACCATAGTTTATTCCAGCGGTAACATGAATAATAATATAATCTAGTTTATCGTCATCTCTACCTCTAAAATTAGAATTACCGCTTTTAACTGATTCACTTTCTGTGGTGCTTTCTGGTTCAAAACCACCTTGTCTTTGTATCGCTTTTTCTTCTTTAACTTTTTTCCTTACTTTATTTAAAAATGTTTGATTAACCTTAGCTACTAATTGTGTTATTTCAGGCATTTTGTGAAATGGTACTCTAACACCAGTAAACGTAGTTGTCATTGTATTTGGTTGTATATTGTGTTCTACATCTAAAATTAAATATGGACCACTAAACATAGGTATATGTCTAAGTGAAAAATACATGGTTGGTTGTATACATACATTTCCCATAGCTTCTATTTTACAAGTATAAGACCTAGTTTTATATATGTTAAATAAACTTAATCCTTGAGTTAAAATACTTTTATCATTAGCTGATTGAGCCATAGACTCTGTAACAGCAAATGATTCTGAAGTATTTTTAAATTGACTTTGGTCTAAAGCTATTCCTTTAAAAATTCCTTGACTTTGTATTCCAAAATCAACCGCAAACGCAACTACTTTATTATTTTTTTGTGGGTCATAATTTGTAGACAACAAAGGATTTTGTGCAGTCCTGCCTAATAAAAATGAATCGTTTTCATACTTACTTTTTTTACTTAATTCACCACCAAGTTGTGTAGATGGTGGTCCTACATACTGACATAAAAATTTAGGTCCAGAATCCAAACTATCCACTTCCAAATGAGTACCAAAAATTGCATCAGCTTCATCCTGTGTACTTAACTTTGGTATAGGGGTATCTCCTTGGGATGTCATACCGTAAAAATTGATGTAACTAGGCATGCCCATAAAATTAAAGAAATTACCTTGTAACAAAGAACCTATAATTGTTAATAAACTTGCTTTTGCATTGTTAGGACTACCAAAACTCATGATAGCATCAGTAGTAATAATTGCTTTATCTCCCACATCTCTATTTGCAACATCATAAAATAGAAAATCTTCGAATAAGTATTTGTTACTGAATTCTTCACCACTAACCCATTTATCATTTAATGTTTTAAATACTTGATATTGTTCCAACTTATTTTCATCACTTTCATATGTTGAATTATTAGTAAACTCTTCTATTTCTGTTTCTGTGGTCTCTGGTAGAACTTTTTGAAGTTGTATGAATAATTGATTTAGATAGTCAAACTGACTAAATTCCCAGGACTCAATAACTTCTGTTTTAATCCTTTGTAAAAATTCTCTATTATCGATATTTTGGTCAGCTCCAGCTTCTATTCTAGCTGTCACATACATTCTTATAATTTTTCTTAAATTTTTAATATTAGTAACATTAAAATCTATATTAAACTCTCTAAAAAATTCAGTGACATAATTTCCAGCATCATTATATATTAAATTTAAAGTATATCCCGAAGATAATGAATCACTATAAAACCCAACATTTTTTCTTAATTCTTTCCATTCATTCGGATATAATGTGGTTGATTGAGTTAATGAAATATCTGGTGGTAAATTTCCTTGATAGTTTCCAAAATTAATATATTGTGTAGCTCCCGAAGAAGGTGCTATACTCTTAAATACTAATATATCCACATCTTTAGGGTTATAGAAATTAAAAGCAGTTTGGTGTGATAAGAATTGTCTTAGTGTCACATTTATTTTATCCAACTGTGTTTTACCTAAATTATAACTTAACTGTGTGTTACTTTGTGTTGTATTAACTTTATCTTGGTCTATCTTTAAAAATTCTCTTAATAATTTTTGAAAGTTCAAAGACATAATATCTTCCTCATCATAAAATACCTGTGGGTCTGGGTCAAAATATTTTGTAAAGTTTAAAAAATATTCTTCAAACCTATCTAATATTTCTGGTGTAAATATATCAAAAAGTTCTTCTATTGAAGCATACTCTTCATTATTTACAATGTCAAAAGACAACTGTTCTTCTTGGTCACTTAATATTCTTTTTAAATATTGGTCTGGTCTAGGTAATGTATTTGGTTTATGTTCAAAATAACCATAATTTGATAATCCCCAAACTAATCTAACAGCACCATTAGTCACATTTTGATTATTTTTTAAATAATACGGACTTTCAACTTCAAATTCTAATTGTGATTTTTTCATACCTCCCTCACATGGAAATAATAAATATTGAGCTGTTGTATACCCACTTAAATAACCTTCTCTAGTTAAGTCATAATAATTAAACCATAAATTAGCTTTTGTTTGTATTGGGTCCGTATCTATTGAAGTTATTGTAAGTTCTTCAGCGTTTTTTAAATATAAAGATTCTTGTAATATTAATTGATTAATTTGATTATCTGTTATTGGGAAACCACTAACATTTAAACCATCATACAAAAGTTCACCAGTTACAAAATAATAAATATAGTTATTTAGTTCTGGATAAAACCCTAAATTTAATTGGTCTGTGGTTGGTGCTGGAGACCATTGTCCACCAAAACTAATTAATGCATTATTAACTCCCACATTTAAATCATACGTGTACCCTAAACCATTTGTATTGTTGAAGTATGTATTAGCATCAAAATTATCCCATACGTCACTTAAAAAATCATTACCATTGTCAATAAATTCTTTATATCTATGCCATATAGCACCATATTTTAAAATCCAAGCACTAGGTAATGGGTGTACCGCAGATACTTGATTTAACGTTTTAGCTATGTAATCACCATATATATTATAGGTTGATTGATTCGTTAATAATGTTTTTTCTCTTAAAGTTGGTAGTGGTAATGAATTCAAAAATAAGTAAGCCGCTGATTTATATGGATTATCAACATTATTAATTTCGTTAGAAACACCTTCAACTAAACTATTAATAAAATAAGGTGTATTCAATAATGAAGTTATTTGTTTAGAAAAAATCTTACCATTGTAATCATTACCATATTCTAAATTACCTTCTGTTGTAATTAAGTTTTGATTACACACGTATTCTGTTCCCTCCTGATATTGTACCGTACCATAAAAAGTTTCCCAAGAATTTCTAGTATTTTGATTATTAACAAACCTATCTTGTACCTTATTAGATAATTCTGTTAATGCTGTTTTTGTTGCCCAATCACCATCAGTATAAAATTGTATGTTTTCTACAACTAAAGATGTTGCATTATTTGGTATTATTGAAGCGAAAACTTTTTGGTCTGCTTGGTAATTAATACTTTGTGAAATATTATTTAAATTTTCATAACTAGATATATCTATACCAGCAGCTAAATTATTTACAGTCCAAGATGTGTTTGGTGATGTTGAAACAAAATGTGAAAAAGGAAAAGTTTCCAAAATATTTTCATTTCTAATGTTTCCAGAAATTAAAACAGAATTTAATTTATCCAAAGTTTCTTGTATGTCACCATCATTTAATTGATAAGTTAAATTTTTAAATTCGTTAAAAGGTGTCAATGTAAAACTAGAATCATTTACTTTAGTCCTAATATATGGTGTATTAAATTGGTCTCTTATTAAGAGTTGGTAATTGTTTAATGGTGATATTTCTTGTAAATAATCTAAATAAGTATTGTAATTAAAGTTTTGATTTTTAAGTAATTCATTAAGGTCAAGCAAACCACTTAAATATTCTTTTATATTAAAAGCCTCTATTTTTGATAATTCGTAAAATGCATTTTTACTAACATTTTCTTTTAATCTAGTTGATAAACCAGAAAAAACAGAAAATACTGTAGACCTATCCCAAATTTCATAATTGAATGGAACTACAGATTTATTAATATAAACTTGTTCTTCACCTAACTCAAATGATGTAATAGGTATCCAATTACCACCAACGCTATTAACTGAAAATTCTGGTTTGGTATCAGAATTACTGATAAGTTGAGCTTTAAAAAATTCTTCCACAAAATAAACTTCTGGCCACAATATATTATCATAAGCCTTTGTTTGACCTAATACTTTTGGTGAACCTGGGTAAGTACTAACATACTGTGGTCCATTTTCATCAGTTTCTTCAATATAATAATGTGGCCAAGGGTAAACTATAACGTCTTCATCAACACTACTAGGATTACCAGGTCCTTTAACAGCATTTAATCTATCTAAACTATCTCTAACCGCAAAAGCTTCTGAATGTGTTTCATCCATCAATCTTAAAAATGTGTCAGCGTGTGATATAAATATAGCAAATATATTTCTTATCGTTGGATTAAACCCTAATGATTCTATAACTACAGAATTTACAGCTGAAGTTAATTCATTTTCAATTTGTGTCCTTTTTGTATTAAATACTGTTATTATTTTGCCTATTTTATCTTCAAAAACATCAAACCTAAACCAATCACCCGTACTATCTTCAAACCCTGTAGGTGGTGTTGTTATAAAATCATCTAATTTTATATCGACAGGTATGGATTGTTTACCTCCATTGCCAAAAGTTTTATTTCTTAATAAAGATTCATTACCTTCTTTTATTCTTTTTTTTATATTTTCGAAAGCTTCTTTTTGTTTTACTGGATTATCCCTATATTGTTTTTTAAATTGGTAATATACTACGTCTGTAGATATATCAACTTGTGGACCACTAACTGAATTTATATCTGTATCAATATATGTTGACCTCCAACCACCAGAAGTTAATATTTTATTTCTATATAATGTTGAACTTTTATCATAAGTTTCAATATCATCCAAAGCATCTAAATTATAACTTTTTAATTTTTTTTCTATATCATTTTCTAACTCTTTTACTCTTTGTATTAAGTCATCTATTGTTATATCTGGTAAATTTTCACTAATTAAACCTTTTGATTTGTAAGCAGCATATACTTGACTTAAAATTTGTCTTCCACGACTAGTTATAAAATCAGACTTTTCATCCTCATTAGTCTCTATTTGGTATGATTTAGAAAACATATATGGAGCTACTCTCATTTCTTGTAGTGTAATGTCAGCTAATAATGCTGTCACTCTACCTTTAAAATTACAAACTACATTATAGTTTCCTGATGTTGAATCAAATGATGCATTAAATTTTTCCAACATTAGTTGGTATTCTACCGCTTTACCATAATATCCCTTTAATTTTAATTTAAATAATGGATATGGTAGTTGAAAAAAAGCGGCGTATGGTGAATTAGCTCCTTGTTCAAAAAGTGTTTGTCCTCTTACATCAGTAAAAGTTATATTTACTATTGGAGTAAATGCTCTACTTAATGAGACTGAAATATTATTAATTCCAAAAGATTCAGAATCAATTTTATTTCTAATTTGTTCATTAAATAATAATTGACCATTAGCTCCTATTGTACTAGTTTGTATCCTTTGGTTTAGTGAACCAGCGTCAGTACCAAATCCTTTACCAGTTTGTGTATCAGTCCAATCACTAGTGTAATAATCTTTACCTTGTGGTTTTAAAAAATTTATTTCACCTTCAAAAACATCAATAAAAGCCTCTGGTGTTTGATTATCTACACCGGCACCACTTATTAGTTTACTTCTTGGTACCACTCTAGCTTTTAAACTAGCATATATTACCAATTCTTCAGATTTAACCAATCTATCTTTTACTCGTCCACCTTCAAAAACTCTGTTTGGGTCTACCAATAAAATATTGTTTTCTGAAAATTCAACTAATACATTATTACCATTAGATATTTCATTTGCCATAATTAATTAAATAGTTAAAAAGAAGATGAATAAGAACTACTACTATTATTTGACCTAGTATTAATGGTACCTTGTCTCCCAGTTGTGTTAGTACTTACGGGTGCCACATAAGTAATTGGTGTGGTACCAATATTTGGAACATCAAAAGTGTTTATTGGTACATTTTTACCATAAAAAAAGAAATAGTCATCCACCGCTTGTTTATAATTTTGCAAAGAAGCTACTAAAGGATACGGAACAATCAATACTTGACCATCTTTAATATTCCATTCCAATCCACCAACTTGTGGATTAGCTTGTAAAATTAACCAACCAAAATATGGACTATCATAATATTGTTGACTTATTTTATCTAGTCTTGAGCTATTAGTTTTATATATAGTTTTTTTGTCTGTAGGTAATGATGGTAATTTAAGAAATGGTATTGTTAAATTTTCACCATTAACGTTAAAATCTGAATATCTATTATAATATCTAGCCATAATTAATAAAATTTTAAATTAAAACTACTAGTAGGACCTAAGCTTTTCTGACTAGCGTTTTCTCTTATGTAAGATTCTAATGTTGGGTCTGTAACTTGTTCGTAAGTCATTTCTCGTTTTTTATCATCTTTTAAATCTGTTAGGTCAGTAGGATAAACTAATTGTGTTAATCCTTGTGATAATGTATTTTTTCCTTCTGGTATTGTTTTATCAACAAACTCTTCTTTAATATCTAATAATTTTCTCATGTAGAAATCTTCATTTAAAGCTATGAATTCAGAACATTTGTTTTGGAAGGTAGTTACCCATAAAGGTGTTGTAAGTGGTGGTGGATAAAGTACATCTATCATTTCAGTTATAAAATTAGCTGGACCTGGATAATTTATATTATTATCTTTTAATGGTTGTATGTTTGTTGTAACTAAAGAATCAACAGTAGATTCATCCATTAAGTCTATTCCAAATAAAATATATTCCATAATAAATGGGTCTAGAGAAGAACTAGATGGTGAACTAAAATTATTAGCTAATGTTCCAGTTGATGACAAATCAAATTGGTTTTCTGTTGTTAATTTAGCATTCACAACGTCATTAAGTACCGTACTTAAAGCTAAATCACTACTATCACCATTATATATTTTACTGTAACACGTTACTAGATTTGTCAAATATTTGTAATCGTCACCCAATTCTTTTAAAGTGTTATCTGGTGGTGCAACCCCATTAGCTGTTGGGTATACATCAGTCCCACCAGACAATTTAAGTGTTGTCCACTTACCATTTTCACCATAACCGTCAGCTCCCCTATTAACAACATTTAATTGATTAACATACTTAATATATTTTAATATTAAAGTTTTTAAATTTAAATCTAATTGGGTAAATTGATATTCGTATTCACCTATACTAAATTCTAACTGTTCTAATAAGAAATCTTTAAGGTCGTCTTCTTGTGCTTCTGTAAGTCCATCAGCTATTGTTTGTATATATGTAGTACCACTTTCTATTTTAGATTTATATGTATCACTAAGGTTACTAAGTCTATTTTCCCAACCCTCTGAAAAACCAATTAATTTTCCATTATTAGTATCAAAAGTACCAGACGTTGATGTAGATGTATAATATTCACCTTCATACATTTGTTTTTCAGAAAAGAAAATTTGTAATCCAGCGTAATTTTGTTCACTAATATATTTAAATAGATAATCGTTACTTCCACTTATATATTCATAAGCTGCTTCACTTAAATCATTCCAATTATTTTGATAATTTATAGTACCAGTTTGACCACTAGTACCTTCTTGTGAGTTTGTTCTATCACCTATCGTAATACCATCATTAGATGAAGTATCTTGTTCATCTACCTCATCAGCTGTACCTTGTGGATTATCTAATCCAGTATTATTAATTAAATCAGAATTTTCTTGTATCCAAGCTTGTTCGTCTGGGTCTTTATCTGTTACAGTTAATACAGCTCTATCATCATAAACTTCTGTATTAGCGAAGAAGTTAAATGATAATGCATTTTGTAATTGTGTTACTGGTTCTTTTAACCCTTGACCACCAATATATTTAAAACTAATAGTTACAGCAGCTATCATAGGTTGTACTCCAATACCTTCAGGATTTAAATCTAATAAATTATTATCGTATGTAAAAGAAACATTATCTATAGCTATTTTTGTGTGATAAAAATCACCAACCCTTAAAACACATATCGGTGGTGCACCAAATGATGTATTTTTAGCATCTACAGACCTATTTAAAGTTCCTCCTCTATCAACAACTGTTGGTATTGTAGCACCAGGTCTAACACATTGATTTAAAAAAGTTAATCTACTATTTAAACCTTCGGGTGTAATACTATGAAAACTTGGATGGAAAAATTTAAATTTTTGTTTTAAAGAATCATAAATAAATTCATTTTCTTCTTGTATCATATCAAAATAATCACATTCTGTAACCATTTTTTGTAATATCTTATTAGCGATTTCTCTTCTAGTATTTTTATCTTTTTCAATATTTAATTCTTCTTGTTGTGATATCGGTCTAATTCTTTTTCTATCTATAGGTGGTTTTGGTTCAGGTTCTGGTTCAGGTTTTGGTTTAGCTTCCATATCAATGTTAGATATTGTCACATATCTACAACTAGCTGCTGGAGCAGAATAAACAGCTCCAACTTCTCCAGCCTCACCAGTTCCAGTTGTCGCAGAATATAAAACATTATTACAAAATTCTTCACCTAAAGCTTGACCATCTGGTATATTTAAATCACCACTATCAATGTAAGCTGAAAATGCATTTTTCCCATCTATTTGATAGTTTTTAAACATTTGTTTCACAGAATCTAATCTTCTTTGTGATAATTTTTTGTTATATTCATTAGTAGCGATAGAACTAGCTGAACCATTAAAACTCAATGTAACAGTATGTAATCCCGAATCTAATATTGTTTTTAAGTCCCTAGCAAATTTAGGCCAAACATCTTGATATTCATTATAAGCTACATCATTGAAAAAATTACTTAATCCTTCTTTTTGTGAATCAACAGCTCTATCTATTTGTGGTTGAAATGATGTTCCTCCAGGTACTAAATATTGTCCAAATTTAGACATACTCCCTTCCGCACATTCAACATAACTAACAGTTGATGTAATTCTAGATGTATTTGGGTCTGGATAATCGTTATCAAAATAAAATGTTAAACCTGGTTGTAAAGTTGGTAAAGTTACATTCTCTACTTCTTGTGGTTCTTCTGTCGCTGATTCATTTATAATTTCTCTAGTTGCTCTATCTGATAAACCAGGTGTGTTAAGTTGTTCGTTTAAAGATTGTAACTCATTAACTGAAAATTGTTTCCATTTCCTAGCTAAATCAAATATGTCATATCTTTTACACCCAGCAAAAAATGAATCTACTATAGCGTCAGTTTGTTCTGGTCCTAATTTTTCTAATTCTTTCCTAACTAATAAATTAAGAATACTTGGGTGGTCAACAACTATTTTAAATCTTAAACTACCAGTTCTATTTGTACTATTGTAAGTATATATTGGTTCTGGTCTACCTAAAAATGTGTTTTCAGTCCAATTAGCATTACTAGATTCATCAACACTTAAATCATAAGGTGGAAACCACATAATTCTACCCCCATTCGGACCTTTTTCACACGATGGTAAATCATCATATGTAAATCCAGGTTCACCACTAGTTCTCCAAGCTAAGTTCTCTATTGAGAACATATATTTTTTAACTTTACCATCAACAATATTACTTGAACCTTTTCCAGATTCATCAGTTCTATGTGGAGCTATATTTAAATTAAACGGACTATCTAAAACAGAATAAGTTTCTTTTCTGTGGTTAGTATTAAATCTAACCATTCTATCATAAGTGTAATAAGGTACGTCTTTAGTCCATACTCTACAGTATTCTCTCGCTTCTTCAACACCATTTCCACTTGTTGGGTCTGTATTTACAAATCTTCTAACTCTAGAACCTTTAGTCAATTCTTTATACCCATCATTAAATACTTTACTAACTTGGTTCATAGCGTGTGAAACTGACTTTAAAGCCGCTCCACCTTTTGGTACTGAATCAATAATTTGTTGTGTTACATCCATCAAACTATCTTCTCTAAATGAATAGTTTGATGATTTTGTCCTATCGTAATTATTTGGTGTTTGATATCTAGTAGTGTCGTCTGTTGACCCTTCTGGTCCTTGTGTTGCACCAGGTTCTTGTGGACCTACTCTATTGTTATTTGCATTATTATTAAATAAAGATGGAATACTGTTTAGAAAACCACCACCAGGTGTTTTATTAGTATACCAAGTAAAACCAGCCGCCGTGTCACCTTGATTAGTATAGGTCCTACCTTTCATACCAAAATCATAATCGTTTTGGTCAAATTCTTTAGATACTGCGTCTGGTCCAAATATCGGAACATAATTTTTACCAGCATATGTGTTTTCTGGTGGACTTGTCATATCAACAATCCTATTTCTAGGTCCACCAACATACTGTGGTGGGTTAGGTGGGAAATTACCAAAACCTAATATTCCACCACCTATAAAATCTATAGCTTCACCAAATCCAACACCTATAGCTGTCCGTGCTTGTTCACCCTCACCATATTGTGGACCATATTTATTATATCTAATAGCTTTAAATAACCTGGATTTAGTACCATTACCAGTATACTCTAAAAATCTTTGTGATGGTGATTGTCTTCTTCTTGGTATCCCAATTAAACTTCCTAATATACCCGTAATATCTGAAATAACTTTTTCAACTCCACTTGAACCTCTAGGTGGTTCAAGTTCAAAGTAATCACCAGGAATATAAGAATAAGGTACATAAACTCCGGTAATTCTTGATACAAAATCTAATCCTTGACCTACAATTGATTTAGGTTGTGTTATTGTATTATCTCTTTGAATTAATGGTTGTCTACCAGTTACAATATCTAAAGCGTCTATTGGGTCTTGTAAAGCATCAACAAAACTTAGTCTGCCTATGGTTTCTTGATATAATTCTTGAGCTATCCTTTCTTGAAATTCACTTCTTAATTGTATTGCTGCAGCCTGTTGTAATGGACTATCTTGTAATAATGTTTGTGATAATAAACCTTCAGCTGATACACCTAATAGTATATCTATTGGTGAATAATATCTTCCTACTGTTCTAAATGGATTTTCACCAAATAAACCAGCTCCAGTTTCTGGTGCTGTAAAATTAGGGTATTCACCTTCATTTACTTTAGCTACACCTTGACTAGTAGTATATATGTTTATAAAATTTGAATAACCACCTTTTGGACCATAAGCGTTATTTAAATAAAGTTTATCTAAAAACATCTCAGAATTTTCTTCAACACTTGGTTGGTCTATAACGTCTTTAACACTTAAAGATGTAACAGAATATGTTGAATTATTATATGTGCCATATGGTCCTATCCCTTCTGGATTTGGTAAATTTTTGGTTAATAATAAATCTCTTAGAGCTTTAGTACCCGAAAAACTTAATTGTGAAAAATTGTTATTTTGTGGAGAACCCGGCATAATTCTTTATTTTACTATAAATATTCGAAAAAAAATTATTAACTATTCATACCCATATTTGGATACCTATTCAAATTTGAGTATCTGGCTAATTCTCTTTCATTATTCATATCGGGAGCTGTAGTTAAATTAGTCTCAATTAATGTAGCTTTTAAATTCTGCATAAATAAAGAATTACCTATTAATCCTCTCCAATTGAAATCACCCATATTTATTCCATTTAATTCAATTGGTATTTTTGTAGGTAACCCTGTAAACTCTACCTTAATATTTTTTTCTGGCATATTTGTTGTATTATTAACTAATGAACCTAAATTTGCTCCTCTAGCTCCAGCGGTTAAATCAACACCACTCACAGTGTCATTTACTGAAGGTATTATAAATCCATCGTTAGTTAAAACAGCTTTAGTTTTTCCTTCTGGTACTGTAAAATCCTCTGCATTTTTACCAGTAACATTTAATGTATTAACATCAAAGTAACCTGATTGTAATTCAAAACTACCCTCACTCATTTCTGTAAAATTATTTAATGCATCTGTAAGTCCACCAAAAAGAGTACCTGTTAAAGCTTGTGCAACATTACCTACATCAGCTGTACCTTCAGTAATATTTTCGAATTCCGTTCCAAAAATATTTTCAAAACCACTTCTTACTAATGAACCTACAGAATCACTTAAATTACCTAATTCATCAGAACTAAAAGCTTTATTTATAGCTTGACTTAAGTTTGTAGATATTTCTGATACATCTAAACCTTCCATAACACCACCTAATAAAGCGGCATCTAAAGCCTTTGTATTGTTGTCTATATTTGTTAAAATTCCAGTTTGTTCTGCCATCAACTCTTTTTCTGTCATTTGTTGTTGGTCTTGAACTTCTTTTAACTTATCTAACTGACTAGCTGTTAAATCCTCTATTTCTACCGCTTGTTCTAATCCAGGAACTTTTATTTCATATTTTCCAGTTTGTTGATTTAAACTAGCCATGCTAGTAACAAATTCCTGCATGTCTTCTCTACCTTCTAAATCAAATGAGAACTGATTTTGTACTGCTTGGAATTTAGTTTGTAGTTTAATCATTGACGCCAACTCCTCTTTATTCATACCTAGTGCGTCTGCCATAGCACGTAGTTGTCTTTGAGCTGTAGGTGGGAAAGATATTTCTCCAGTCTCTTCATTAAATACCGCTAGTTCTTGACCTGCTTGTACTAATGAGTCTTGTAATGCACCTAAATCATTTGTAGCCATGTACATTAATTTAAATGGGTCGGCTAAGTCTCCAACAGCTCCACCAATTACTTGTAAGTTAGCAGCCAATTCTATAGCACCTTCTGGGTCCATTACTTTTTCAGCTAAAGAGGCTGTTGTCGCCATACTAATACCTAATTTTTGTGCTTGTGCAGCCATTTTTGCAAATCCTCTAACACCATCAGAAAAATTATAGGTATTCATCATATCCATATTTTGACTTATGGTATCCATGAATTCACCAACATTTAGACCCATTTGTCTAGCTACATTAGCCATTTCATTACCTTTGTCTATAGCTTCACCAACTGAAAGACCCATTTGGTCAAAATGTGTAACCATTCTAGCTGTTTGATTAGTTGTCAATCCGATAGCTTCTGTAAATATACTTAATCTAGATATGTCTTCATCAGACATTAGTACGTTTCTACCCATTTCTTGTGATAATGCATGCGTTGTTCGTAAAACATTATCTAATGAAACACCATATCTTTGAGCTTCTATCGAAGCTTGCATTATGGTTTCATTTTGCATTTGTTGTAGTTGACCTACTTGACCTAAATCTTGAACTATTGATTTTCTTATAGTTTGTTCTTTTTGTAAAGCAGCGACAGCTATGTTAGTAAGTGAAGTAAGTGTTTCTTGTGCTCCTTCAGCTCCCCTAATCGAATCTGCAAGGTCTGTCCATAACGATAAATTTTTAGATATTGTACCAGTTAATTCACTTTGACCTTTGTTAAAATCTGTTGTTGAATTAGCAGCACTACTAGTTGTGGATTTAGCTGTACTATTCCAACCATCCCATACTTTTTGGTCAATATTTACCTTTTCTAGTTCCTCTCTTTGATTAACAGTTAAATTTTGCCAATTAGTGTTGATTGGTGAAGCATTAAATCTAGCCATGTTCTTTTTCTATATAAATAGATTATTAATGATTTTTAAAGTCTACGGGAACTATTTTTTTGTTTTTCAACCGCTTCTTTTTTCTTTTCAAACTCTTCTATAAGTTTATTAAGGTAATACCTACGTTCATATACTGGCATTAACATTAAGTCTTTATGATTGAAATTTGCAAATTTTACTAAATAATAGATTTCATCAAGCACACCTTGCCTATACTCCGAAGAAAGGACGAAAAAAATGGGCACCAAGAACAACCGAAGTTGTAACCTCTTCTCCCGATGGTGCCCTAACTGTTACTTTTAAATCCAACCCAGGTTCATTATCTTTAACATAATTTCTAAACTCTTGGGAATCTTTTATTGGCATTGACTGAATCATTTGTGCTAAATTACCTTTGTCTCGTTCACCTTCTATTTCTTGGATTAAATATTCTAACCTTCTTGTTACTTTTGGTGATATTCTTCCTTCATATTGTGAATCAATATTAGCTAATTCAGTTTCTTGTGTTGAACTTAAGAATTTAAATTTAATTACTTTTTTTGTAATTGGTAATGTGTATGTAAATTCACCTTTTTCATCAGCCACTAAATTAAACTCTTTCATACTAACATTACTTAAGTCATGACTGTGTGTAAATTTTTGTTTTGTTTTTGGGTCTGTTAATGTGAATTCATAGGTGGAACCAAAAGCTGTGTTTCTTAAAAATATTAAAATAGCTTGTTTATCACACTCTAACATTTCAGAAATATTAACATCACTACCTAGAATTTTTCTTCTAAGAAGTTCATCAATAATATTTCCACTTTCAATTATGTTAGGTGAACTTAGTAAATTTTCATCAGATGCTGTTAAGTATGTTACTTTAACCGAATCCAACTTGTTTCTATAAAACATACCTTTAGATGGTAATTGTACTACATCGTATGGTATATTAGAATAAGATGGGTCTGCGTATTCTCTTGGGTCCATATTAAATTTAAAATAATCTTATTTATTAGTTTATAACGTATAAATAATAGATAAATAATTTTCTAAGTACATAGTTATAAAAAAAAATCCACACTTTTGTGTGGATTCTTAAATATTATTTTATTTTTAATTTTAGTAAACCAAAATACATCTGTCTGGTCTTAGAGTTGCTGAAATAGTAGCGATAGCATCATCACTATAACCTAAACTATCAAAATTTACATCTTGTAAAAATGTTCCTTGTAATATCCATTTTTCAACTACAACACCTGTAGGGTCTAACATTTCTAAATCAATATCTTTCTTATATCCCGCAGCATACCCCATTCTACCAGTAACGGACTCAGCGTGAAGTCTTACCCACTCCATTAAAGCTTGTGCTGCTGAAGGACCAATAGGGTCTCTAAACGTAACACTAATGGTGTTCCAAGTAAATCTACCTGCAACATAAGTAGATGTGTTTAGGAAAGGAATTTCTACTGCATTAATATTAACAGCAGGTCTAGAAGTACTCTCCACATACCATTCATTAATTCCCAAAGATGATGGAAATCTTAAAATAAACCTATTTTTCTTTTTAGGTTCATACGGTATGGGCATTTTCATTAATAAATCAGCCATGTTATTTTTTCTTTTTTGTTTTTCTTATTTACTAATAAATATATAGGATTTTAAAAATTGTCTAAATTAACCCTTTACTTTATTTTTTTAAATTTATATGCTTACAGCATAAGCCTTTTATATATAAATACATTAAAAGCTATTATTCTTTAGCGTACATTACAAATAATTTATTAGCTAAATATTCTGGCAAATCTCTTTTCAATAATTTCATTTGTTTAATATTCTTCATATCATCATCAATGAATACTATCTCATCGTATCTGTTTAACAGTTTTTCAACCACTTCAGCTTTTTTACCATAATCAGTTTCTGACTCTAATGTCTTAGCTCTATTTGTGTCATTAATTGCATACACATTCTCTCTAGATAATCTATCTCCTATTGGAACTAAATTACCTTTACTGTCTCTATATGTTAAGAAATTTTTAAGTCCGTTATAAACAATATCTTCATTTGCTCTAGCTGTTAATATACCTATTTGATGACCCATTTTTAAATAATCATCCATAACAGATAAGTTAGCAACAATTGGTTCTGCTTTTTCTATCGACATTTGTGTTTTTCTTGGGTCAATAAAATCCCTGTAATCGTAATATTTTTTTGTTTCTGGTGTTACTGACTCTAACCCATATTCATAAGGTGTCAGAGCTACTTCTTGTGGGTCTGAAGGTAGGTTTCTATAAATGTATACTCCAGTTGGTTTAAGTAATGTATCATCAACATCTAAAAGAATTAATCTATTAGTCTTAGCCAACTCATTTAATTGTTGATTAGTATACTCTTTTAAAATTTGTCTTATTAAATTCTTCATTTTAAATACTTTTATATCATATAAATATGTATTACTATCTTAAATTAAAGATTTGGTGTTAATTGAGTATATAATACTAATCCACATTATTTTTTATGAAAATATAAGTATAAAAAACATGAAACACCGTTCTTGATAACACATAACCACCTACTAAATACAAAAATAATATTGACCAAATACTTTCAACTTGGATAAAATGAAAAACACCAATCATTAAAAATATTATTATGTGGTTAATCATACCTGTAAAATGAAAGGCATCAGTAAATGGTACAAACCAACGACTACTACCCCAAAACTTTTCTCCTTGTTTAGGGTCACCGTTTTTCCACTTATTTCTCCAACTGTTATCTATTTGCCATGAACTTGGGAAGATATTTGTTCCCTTTCTAAAAGATAAAGTATCAACTATGGCTTTAGTGATTCCTAAAGCCACAGATAATACAAAATATAAGATAATATTAATCATTTCTCCAACCTAATATAGAAAACAACTTTCTTATAGCATTTCTGATTGGTTCATTATTTGATTTTGGATATTTTGATGTGCCAATTATAGCCAATATCCATCCTAAAGTTAATAGACTAAGCATTACGTAAAATAACACCTGTGCTACTTTTTGAACATTTTCATTGATACCATCTACCAAAAATCCCACTATTAATGGTGGTACTATGGTAACCAAAATAGTAAATAAAAATGTTCCAATAATTCCGATTTTTTCAAAAAATTTAATCATAGTTTTTAAAATTACTTTCTTAAACGTTTATTTAACTCTTTTTTTGTTTCTCTTAATATAAAATCTTTTTGAGCTTTAGACATATCT
>Ga0099851_1000081_pt1 | contig 36157 bp, 49 predicted proteins | sample CB_VirMetaG_6_FD_78176 | JGI IMG/M metagenome (GOLD analysis project Ga0099851, IMG submission 78176) | Freshwater to marine saline gradient viral communities from Chesapeake Bay - CB_1508_2 Viral MetaG | ecosystem: Environmental > Aquatic > Marine > Coastal | place: USA: Chesapeake Bay... | reverse complement strand
TCAAAATTCCGAGCTTCAGAACGGGTTACGAATTTTTGTTTTTGCACTTCGCAACATCCGTTTTTTCATATCACCTTTACCGTAATGGCCATTTTGAGGCCGCAGTTTTTCTCCTTATCTGCATTATATCCTCATTTTATCCTTTGGCGTCGGTCAGGTCTTTTCAATCGCTCAGGGTTGTGTTTATTGGTGTTGGGCTTTATTTTTTGTTGTCTGAGTTAGACCTTGACCTTGAAAAGATGATGAACGCGCTGTTTTGCGGCTGTTTGGTGCATATTTCGTTTCTCGTTCTGAAGCACTACAATATTGAACCGTATCTAATTTACGGCATGGTAACAAATTCTGAAGGCATTGGATTAACAGCAAACCCGAATGAAGCAACTGCAATGCTGACACTTTGCGCTCCAGCTTTTTTCAGGCCTATATTTATTTATTTCAGTCCACTGCTACTTATTGGATATATGATAACCGGGTCGTTTGCCGGATTGGTTGCAATTGCGGCATTTCTGATTGTGTTTTTGATGTATAGAAAACAATGGGTGTGCATTGTTATCGCGGTACTCCTGTTGGTTTATGCATATTTCACGGCTGAAAACAACCCTGGAACACACAGGCTGCAAATATGGAGAGATTCCATAAAAGCCTACTTTAAGGACAGATCTATATTCGGGTACGGACTTGGACATTTCCAGTATGTATCAAAAAACCTGTTGATTGGTGGTGGAACAGTTGAAACGGTGGCCAGGCGAGCACACAATACGTTTTTACAGGTGTGGTTTGAGATGGGGTTCCCTGTCATACCGATAATAATTTCATTTATTTATAGAAAAATTAAGGCTATAGTGACAGTACAGCACGCATATGCAGCGGCCGGAATAATTGTTTGCTGCAATGTGAACAGCGCATTCAGGATAAACGGCATAAATGCTTTAATTATGATTTTATGGATTGCGACGATAAAAAGGGATAAGGCAGCATGAGAAAATTAATCTTGCCGTTATTTTTGTGTGTATTCTTGGCGGTCAGTGCTTATGGCGGCGGCATATCTTTCACCCTGAGTGATTGGCTTAATGATGATGAGGGGTACACTATAACGTTTTTTAAGGACGCAAACCAGGGGGCCACAACAGCCGTTAGCGCTGTTTTGCTTGAAACCGGAGATTATGCCCTGCTTGAAACCGGAGATAAAATTTTATTGGAGTAATAACTATGAAAAAGTTTATTGTTTTATTTCTTTTAATACCTGTTGTTGTTTGGGCGGCTGACACCAAGATAACCGGGCTTGCTGAAGACGCAGCACCACAAACGACGGATCTTATCGTCACTGTTGATGATCCTGGCGGATCTCCAGTCAACAAAAAGGCAGAGATAGGGAATCTACCTATTAGCACGGCGACACAAACAGCGCTCGACGCAAAGGTTAATGATACAGGGAATGAAAGTATTGGTGGCGTTAAAACCTTTACCAGCGATCCTATTGTTCCTGCTGAGGTCTATGGTGCTGGCTGGAACGGGTCTAATGAAGTACCAACTAAGAACGATGTGTATGATAAGGTTGAGACTCTTGGGGCAGGCTCCGGAGACGTGTCCGGGGTCGGTGACTGTACTTCAGGAGATTGCTTAGACGGCACGAGCGACGGCGGAACTTATATTAGATTGTATGATGGTTCTACTTACTATATGCAGCTGGGCGTTGAAACATCAAACAGCAACCATACACTGTCCTTGCCGCCATCACCTGGCACAACCGGCCAGTTAATGAAATCAGACGGCGACAACACAACATCCTGGACAAGTTCATTGAATCTTGCCTTTAGGGACACCAACCCAACAGCGTTAGGCAGGGATTCTGACGCGGCTGGAGCGGATGACGCTGACGAAGATACATGGGAAGTGGTTGGCAACATGACCACCACCACCGAAGACGGTGAAGTTTCTGATATGTGGTTGAATTCCTGGGGTGGTGCAACGCCTGGGACAAAATACACAAATTATTACTTTGATAGCTCAGATGAGGCGTTATATCTTGGCATTACTTCTGCCGGCACAACAACAGATGTGGCAGGTTCTGAAAAAATCAAGATTGACGTAAATACCGCTAATGACGGTGAAGTGTTGATAAACTCTCCGGATAGCGGATACATCACCATTAATCATACATCCATAGAAACCGATTTTATACCCATTGCGTATGCAAATGATGGCGCTACCCCTGCGGCTGATGCCGCCCTTGTCACATCGACAAATAAAGCTCTTTGCCGGGCATTTGACGGCGCAGCAAATGAGGACATGAAAATATTGTGGCGTGTGCCGGATGATATCGATACGACTGCCGGCATTAAGTTTGCCGTGACAGGCTATATCGGATCTGCTACGGCTCCGGCAAACACAGAGGTTATTGCGTTTAGCCTGGCGGGTGTATCGTTTGGAAATTCGGACATAATGTCAGGCGCGGTCGGGACAGCACAGACAAGCTCGCTAACTGCTGATGCGACCTATGTTCAGTATGACAAGCTCGAAACGGCTTTTAGTTCTGCCATAACCGTCACGAATTTGACGGCAGGGGAAACGGCTCACCTTGATTTGATACGCCTGGCAACAAGCACGGACACATACGCACAAGATTTTCATGTGGCTGGTGTTGTAATTAAATATAAGAGGTTGAATGATGCAAGCTTCTAAAAGGGACTTTCTACGCAATGCGTTCAAGGCTGGCGGGGTGGCCGCACTATACAGCCTTGGCTTAAGCTTCGTTGACGTTAAAAGGCTTTTTGCGTCAGATAACTATTATCAGGGCTCAAGCGGTGTTGTCGATGATGGTGGAGCAGGTTGCGACAGCTGTACGGGCGATCTAACTTTTTCATGGCACATGGAAGACACAGATGTAACAAGCGGCACCCCTTGCGGCTGTTCAGCAGGTGATACGACCGCAACGTTAAACAATAGTGCCGCCATTAGTTCAGCACAGGCACAAGATGGTACAAACTCTTTGTATTGTCCTTCCGGCAGTTCAACCCCTGCAAATGCTGAGTTTTCCAATACAAGTAATGCAATTATACAGCCAGATGCCGGAACGGTCACATTTTATGTATATGTAACGAGTTTTGTCGCTGGTACAAGATTGTGGACAATGTGGACCGGCCCAACAGATAACATACAGTGTTACATGACCGGAACAGGTGACGGAAACATTGACATTCTTCTTTGGTACAGAGGGACGGGGTCTGCGAATGTAACGGCAAACTCAAATCTGTCACTTAATACGTGGTATCAAGTAACATGCAAGTGGCGTGAAGGTGCCGCAGACCCGAGTATTTATGTAGAAGCAAATTCAGCGTCTGCTCAATCCGACACAGATCTTTCCGGTGCATCTGATGACGGGACGTTTTATGTTGGTAACAACGATGGTTCAAAGGTTGGCGATTTTTATATTGATAACATGAAGGTGTATAACTCATGGCAATAAGAATAATATTACTACTGCTTTTCTTAGCCGTACCGGTTAATGCTGAAATCTATTGGCAAGATGACTTTGATGGGTTCACGTCAGGGTGGACCCCTTCTGTGGGTGGTGACGGCAACAGGTTCTACCCGTGGACTACGGATGAAACATACGATCCAGAAGACCCTAATGATGATGGCGGTGGGTCTGTAATAACCAATTATGAGCCGTCAATTTACGCAGCCAACCAAAGAAAGAATAGCAACTCATGGAATGGTTGGGTGCAATACACGACTTCTACTGGTTCAATCAGCATCCAGTCCACCGGTGGGGTAAACAACTCACCTGTACTAAGGATGAGGTTGGTAAAGCACACGGGTTTATCAAATGAAATCGGCTTAAATAAATGGTTGGGCAATACCCACTACCAAGAGCTTTACATCAAATTTAGGGTAAAGTTCGGTTCAACTGGTGAGGATTTCGCGTGGAATGGTTCGTGGTCTGGTGGCGATCCGCAACCCACAGGATCAAGTGGTAATGTTATTTGGAAATTTGGTCGTGTTTGGACCGGGTTTAACCCAATAGACTATGACAGGACCGGTGGCCAAACACAGCCATACACGGATGACGCAACTTTGACCAACGAAGAGAATTGGCGTTGCGGTATTTGGATTTTTCGATGGATGGCTAACGATTGGAACACTGATGCTAATTCAGCATTTACCGATGTGGCTAATTTCCATTTCGACGAAACTTGTGAGTCCGATTGTTATTCGGGTAGCCCTTCACGCAATCCAACAACCGGCAATATATGGGATTGGGCCAATACAAGCACATCTTATGGTAGGGTTAATACGTGGACAAATAGCGGGAACGGGTTCGATTCTGATGGCACATTCTCTGAAGCACAAGGGTTTCATGAGGTTATATATTATTTCAAAAACAGGAGCGCACCAGGGACAGCCGATGGTGATTTAAGAATTTGGATTGATGGAAACGAAATAACTTCAGAAGCGGATGTTTCACCGCCTATCCTCGCATCAACTCACTCTAACTCTAATGATTATGGAATGAATTTCATCAGGTTCGGTGATAATTTCAATAACCTCACCCGCAATATACCTGAAAGTCCGGGTTACATAGATGTGTTTATAGACGACATTATTATAGCCAGCACATACGCTGAGGCAGCTGGAGACGTTACAGCAGGCAGTGGCCAGGCTATTATTGGCAGCGGGACAGTTAACCAGATATCAACAAGCGCTCCAAGCGTTCAAATAATAGAATAATAGGTGAAAACATGAGAAAATTATTGCTGGCAGTCATCATTTTAATTTTTGCCATCTCAGTACAGGCGCAGAATGTTCAGCGCGTGAACACAACTGTCAATGCGTCAACCTGGACGGCAATATCCGTACCAAAAAGCAACGCAAGTTGCACAAACTATGCATGGTTCACAGCCGACAATCAGTCATATTTGATTGCTGATGACAGCAGCGGCACGAACTCAACTACATTCCCTGAAAACACGCCGTTGTCGTGGTCATGTATGGAAAACCCGACAGGGGATTTATTCTGGGTCAAGTCGACAAGCGGGAGTGTTGTTTTCACAGTGCTTTACCAGCCGCGGCGGTGATATGTTCCAGACGTGTCCAAGCTGCGAAGGAACGGGTAAAAACCGGTTCTCACGCGACCGGCTGGTTTGTGATGTGTGCAAAGGTAAAAAAATTATCAACAAAAACACCGGCCTGCCGCCTGAACGGTTAACGCTTGGAGATATATTAGAGCAAAAATACGGGTATCAGAGGAAGATAAGAAATGAACAGGCAACATAGAACATTTGAACCGCTTTTCAAGGAAATGACCAGGTATGAGCAAACCGAGAATTCGCTAAGAAAGTATACCGGCAATTGGGCTGTTGCTATTCAGGGGAAAACAATATCTTCCAGTGAGTGGACCGTTGAAAGCGGTGATGCTGTTTTAACGAATGAGTCAAGCCAATCTGGAACAACCAGTGTTTTTATAAACGGCACGCCGGGTGAGAACACCATTGTAAACAAAGTAACGCTTAATACCGGGGAAGTCGAGGAACATATCCTTAAGCTAAAAATTAAGGACAATGACGAACCGATCATTGAGGATGATTACTGGAATGGGTTGGTGCGATAATGGCACGTAACGGGAAAAAAAAATATACGCCGGATGCCTTTAAGAAAAAGGCAAATGAATACTTCAAGAAAGCTGATAAAGAAGACAAACCGCTAACTGTCACAGGCCTATGTCTTCACCTTATGGTTACACGGCAGACGCTTTTAAATTATGCTGAGATTGATGAGTACAAGGAGGTTGTTGGCCTTGCAAAGCTGAGAATTGAGGCGTATCTTGAGGAAAAACTTTTCGGAAAGAATGTGACCGGTGTTATATTCAACCTCAAAAACAATTTTGGATGGAAAGACAAGAACGAAACCGAAATAACCGGAAAAGGCGGTGCTCCATTGGTGCCGGTTTTGAATGTCACAACAAGCAGAAATAGACGTTGAATTACATGAAAAGCAGACTATTGCATATGAATCACAGGCTACGGAAATACTTTATGGTGGCGCTGCTGGCGGCGGCAAGTCTTTCCTTATGCGTATTGCTGCTATCATATGGTGTAGTCGCATACCTGGTCTACAGGTGTACCTATTTCGGCGCATCACTAAAGACCTTGTTAAAAATCATATTGAAGGCCCTAAAGGGTTCAGGGCTCTACTTGCTCCGTGGGTTAAGTGTGGGTTTGTCCAGATTGTCGATAAAGAAATACGTTTTTGGAATGATTCAAAAATTTATCTGTGCCATTGTGAGCATGAAAAGAATATGTATGACTTCGATGGCGCGGAAATTCATGTACTCCTTATCGACGAGCTTACGCATTTTACAGAGAAAATTTACAGGTTCCTTCGTGGTCGTGTTCGGGCCGTGGGCTTACCTGAATTGCCGGACGATCTTAAAGGGTGTTTCCCGCGGATTATATGTGGCACTAACCCTGGCAATATCGGGCATTTATGGGTTAAAAAGACGTTCATTGACAACTGTGACCCGCTTGAGATCCGTAAAATGGATGACGACGAAGGCGGCATGTATAGGCAGTTTATCCCGGCATTGCTGGAGGATAATCCAAGCATGCTTAAGGACGATCCGACCTATAGGGCAAAGCTTAAGGGTCTTGGCAGCAAGGCGCTTGTCAGAGCAAAGTTAAAAGGTGATTGGGATGTTGTCGAAGGGGCATATTTTGACTGTTGGGACAAAGAAAGGCACACGGTTAGGCCGTTCAGAATACCGGAAAACTGGATGCGGTTTAGGGCGTTTGATTGGGGCTCTGCAAAGCCTTTTTCAGTCGGGTGGTATGCGGTCTGTCCTGGATATCAAGTACACGAGGGCCCATACATACAAAAAGATTGCCTTGTTAAATACCGGGAATGGTATGGGTGCAAACAAGGAAAAACAGACGTTGGTCTTAAAATGACAGTTGAACAGGTGGCACAGGGTATTATTGACAGAGAATCTGAGAAAGAAGATATTCAGTATAGCGTTGCAGACCCTGCCATATTTGCCCAGGACGGCGGGCCGTCTATGTCAGAAAGGTTCGCGAATAAGGGTGTTTATTTTATGAAGGCAGACAATAAGCGCGTTGGCGCATCTGGACATATAGGCGGATGGGACCAGGTAAGAGCGCGTTTTGTTGGCATTGACGGAAAGCCCATGATAGTGTTTTTTACAACGTGTAAGGACTCTATCAGGACAATACCTGCCCTTATACATGATGAAAATCGACCGGAGGATCTAAACTCAGACATGGAAGATCATGCAGCGGATGAAACTAGATATGCGTGCATGTCGAGGCCATGGACACCGATCGATGTGGAAGAAGAAGAAGATAAACCAAAAGACGGATACCAAGACAGCGACAGCGAGGAACATGGAGCATGGCGACTGATATAAAAAACAAAAATGACATTTTGTCAATCCTGAAGGGTTACGTCGAGGAATTCCTTGATTTTGCAAACCAGAATATGCACGACCGGGCAGAGAAAGCGCGGGACTATTACGATGGTTATCAGTGGACTGAAAAAGAAGTGCGTCACCTGGAGAACAGGAAGCAGCCGCCCATAACAATCAACCGTATAAAGCCAAAGGTTATGTTTTTAAAGGGCATGGAAGCCCAGAACAGGACAGATCCGAAGGCACTCCCCAGGACTCCAAATGATGACAAGTCAGGCGAGGTTTCCACGGATGCATTGCGGTATGTGGAAGAGGTAAACAGATCAGACTATGAGTTTTCAGACGGATTTGAGAATTATATTATCGAGGGTGTTGAGGCCCACGAGGTTATTGCTGAACTGAATAAGAAAAAACAGCAGTTTGAGGTTGTTCACAACCGGTTGTTTTATGACCGTATCTTCTGGGATATCCACAGCAGGAAGAAAAATTTTTCAGACGCCACATATCTTGGCACGTTTCAATGGATGGACGAAAAGCAGGCCCGGATTGATTTCAAAGGAGCGCCTGAAGAATTTTTCAACTTTGAAGAAGGCGACGGCACAAGCAGAGATGATGATGCGTTTTCAGACAGACCCATGTATTTCATTGATAAAGACCGGAAACGGGTCCGGGTGTTTCTGTGTTATTTTTTGCATGAAAATGTATGGCATTATGCTGTCTTTTCAGGTGGTGGCTTTGCCATATCACCGTCTCCGTCACCATATCTCGATGAAGACGGAGAGCCGGAACCGCAATTTGTGTTCAGGTCTGCATTTGTTGACCGTGACGGCACGAGATACGGTGAGGTTGAATCATATCTTGACCCACAGGATGAAATTAACAAGCGTCGGTCGAAACTGCTTCATTTCCTGAGCACAAGGCAGACATGGGGAAAGAAGGGTGCCGTTAATGACATAAATGACCTGAAAAAACAGATGTCAATGCCGGACGGGCACCTTGAGTTCAATATCGGTGAGTGGGGCAAGGATGTCGGCATTGTAGACACTTCAGACATGGCCAACGGCCAAATGCAGCTTTTGATAGAGGCCAAATCGGAAATCGATGTGCAGGGTGCAAACTCAGTATTGCAGGGCGATGTCCCTCAACCACTATCCGGTCGTGCCGTTCAATCATTGCAACAGGGCGGTGTGGTTGATCTTGGCAGCCTGTTTGATGGTCACAGAGAGTGTAAAAACCGGGTTTATCGCATGATGTTCAATCGGATTAAGCAGTTCTGGAACGAGGAGCGATGGGTCAGGGTGCTTGGTGATGAGAACAAGCTCAGATGGACCGGGTTAAACCGTCCATTGACGGTTCGTGATGTCCTGCTTGAGCAGGGCATATCTGAAGAAGAATTGCCACAGGGAGATCCGAGGCTTGACATGCCTGCCATGATGAATGGTCAACCCATAATCGACAACCCGGTGAACGAGCTTGACGTTGATATCTTGATAGATGAGGCCGCAGACTCCATTTCACTGCAACACGAACAGTTTGAACTGCTTGTCAAGATGTACCAGGCAAATCCGCAGGCAATTGATTTTAAACTACTGATCAGGGCCAGCCAGCTGCGAAACAAGGACGAACTTATAAAAATGCTTGAAGGCGGCACGGACGCACAACAGGCCGCACTTATCCAGGCGCAGCAGCAAGAACAGCAAGAAGCAAAACAGATTGCGCTATTGACTCAGGTTGCAAAAATAGATAAAGATAAAGCGAGTGCAGAAAAAGACAGGGCGAGCGCTGGGAAGATGGCCCAGGAAACACAGCAGATAGCCGTTGAGACTGCAACCGATCTTGAACAGGCGACACACCCAGGACGAGAGATAGCATAAAGGATAAACCTTATGATTATTCTACTCCCAACAGTAAAGCACACAGGGTCCCATTTTTGCCTTAAGCAGTTATTGAAAGGTTTTGTACCAATCCAGCTTAAAACGGCGAAAAAAGACATTAAATTGCTTTCAGGTGACATGGTTGTTTTCGACCATCTGTATAAGCACAAGATGAGACTTTGGCGCGATCTGTTAAAGGAATATCCGGCCATTGTGCCGCTAAGAAATAAAAAGGCGGTTATGGAAAGCTGGATGAGCAGGGGCGAGAATCTGGAAGATTTTCACGAGCAATGGGCTATGTTAAAAAGTATTGTCTGCAAGCGTGTATACTTCATCAACATCGATGATCCGTTAATGAGAGAGCGGCAACTTGAAACCATAAACTTTGACCTTGGCCTAAATCTTGACCCTGGCAAATGGGAGGTTATAAGAAAATGACCTGGATCATGAAACTGATAAAAGAATTGATAAATAACCGTTATTATGGCAAGTTGATTATAAGCTTCCAGGCGGGTAAGATTGTCCACGCCAAAAAGGAAGAGACTTTAAAACCTGAATAAACAATAATAGGTATTAGAAAAACTAAGCCTATTGAGAGCGTTACGCTCTTGATGGGCTTTTTTATTGGAGGACGAAAATGCAACTATCATTACCCGAAAGACATAAAAAATATGATTGGGTTGTGCGTGAGTTTGCAAAGATAAAGGGCATTGACATCATCAGTTGTGATGAGGGCCCCAATCACGTGCGCTTATGGATGACGAATAGGGCAACCGGGAAAAACAATAAAACGTTCTCATTCATTCTTAAAGAGCGCATTTTCATGGAGTTTGAAGGGATACCGGACGACTTCCTGGATTATGACCTGATGGACATGGCAGATCCAACAGTATTTGTAAATCTTGCATTGATAAAGGCAGAACACTTGTTTTCGGACAAGGTTTTGAGTTGAGACTATGCCGATATCTGATTTATTGAACATACGACCGACAAATCCAAGCGGGCAGCTTGCACAGCTTTATAACGCTTTTAGGGCTGTCGGGGTTGAACCCAGCCAGGTTAGGCAGGATGTGGGTACCCCTGGTGGGTTTGCGAGACTTGCAGGATCGTATACCATTGATCCTATTGTCGATTTTGGTGAAACCATAAACCGTTTGGTGTCTGGAGAGGCAACTCCTTATGATTTGGCAAATCTATCGGCTAATCTCGCTGGAACAGGGGCAACATCCGGTGTTGTTTCTGGGCTAAGGGGCGCTGGTTCAAAAAACGTGGTGTCAATGTTTGTCGCACCGACAAAAAAAGAGATAGCTGACGCCGAAGGCATGATAAAAAAGGGTGCAACGAGAGATGAAGTTCACAAAAAGCTATTGATGCACAAAAAGCCTGATGGGTTGTGGAGAAAAGAAATAAGTGACACGCCATTTTTATTGAGTGAAATAGAGTCAGACTTTCTCCCTGTAAGCACATATCCTGAAGAGGCATTCACACACCCAGAGTTCAAAAAAAGATATCCAGAGATTTGGGATGAAACGCTTGTAAATCTAACCATAAACCCAAGGTCTAACGTTAGGGGTTCATACAGACCAGGCACTCCGGGTGATGATGTATATTTCGGCCTCGATCCGGAAATCAGCATAGTAGCGCCAGACTATCAAAAAGGCGAAAAGGTTGCATTACACGAGCTCCAACATGCGGTTCAGGAAAAAGAGGGCTTTGCAAAGGGCGGTGATCCAAAAAGAATTGGTATAGAACTGCAAAGGCTAAGAAAAGAGATGGACTTTCACACATCAGTGTCTGCATTGGTAAGAGAGGCGATTCAATCGACAGGTGGCAACCTTGACAAAGCGGCTAAAGAGTTGGCAGACATTGGTATCGATATAACGCAAGAACACATAGACCAGGCCATTAGGGTGGGCGAAAAAGAGGCCATAAGGCTTGGTGAAGAATCACAACAACGTTTGAAAATGCTTATTGGCAGCGGCGATGGCGATGCTTATTCTCTTTATAGAAACCTATTGGGAGAGAGAGAGGCAAGAGATACCGCAGAAAGAAGAAACCTTAGCTTGTACGAAAGGTCAAAAAAACCGCCTGATTTTGGGGAAGATGCAATAATTAGATAGTATGAACCGATGCCGGGGTGTACGGGCAAAGCGGATGCCGCGCTAAACGGGCAAGCCAGAAAGAGGGCTAAACACTCTTAAGAAAGGAAAATGATATGCCTGACGAACAGGGAGCCATTGAGGAACAGGAGACGGAAGGGGTGGAGGTCAATCCATTGGATGAGGCCTTCCCGCACGAAGTACCGGTAAATGATGAGGTAGAGCCAAGGCCGGAACCAGGACAGGACGAAATTACCGAAGACGATGAAACGGGCAAAAAAGAGGAAGAACCAGGGATGCCGCCTGAAGAGTCTGAGGGAAAAGAGCCTGAGAAAGACCAAGTAGAAGAGCAGCCAGAGGGGGTAATGGCGGCTTACATGGCTGAAAAGAAAAAGCGGCAGCTTTTAGAACAGCAGTTGCAGCAAATTCAGAGCAACAAGCCGCCTCCAGAAGATCCAGAATTCGACTGGTCAGACCCAAAGAAAACCATTGAACAGGCTACGCAGCAGATTGAAAACAAGTTCAATGAAAAGCTTTTGAATATGTCTGAATATTCGTGCAAACAGCGCCATGAAGACTACGACCAGAAATACGAGGTTTTTGTCGGCATGGCAATGGAAAATCCGTCACTAATCAACACCATGTTGAAACAGCCTGATCCGGCTGAGTGGGCATATGGACAAGCCACAAAACAGGCCATGCTCAATGATATCGGGAGTGACCCGGTCGCTTACAGGCAGAAGCTGAAAAATGAAATACTGGCAGAGCTGAAAGCAGAGCAGGGAACAGAAAAAGAAACTGAAATTGATAAGAAAATTCAACAGGCTCAGGGCCTGCCACCGTCTGCGGCTAAAATAAAAGCCAAACAGGCAAGGCGGGATGATGCGGTCTTAAATGACCCATTGGGGCAGGTTTTTGGAGATCGTTGAGAAAGGATTAAAAAATGACACTCACCCGTACACCGAGTGATCTACAGGTCACAAGGTGGTTAAGCAAATTTTATGCTGAATATGTTAGATCGAACCGGTTCGCTCCTTACATGGGACGGACCGAAAACAGCATTATTCAGATGCAAGAAGAGTTGACCACAAAAAAGGGCATTCAGGTTGTTTTCAGCCTGGTTAATGCACTTTCAGGTCAGGGTGTAATCGGCTCCGAAACCTTAGAGGGTGCCGAGGAAGAACTTGCCAGCGACGGTTATGCCGTACCGGTAAAATATATCAGAAACGCTGTAGCGGTAGACGATGAGGAAAACGACAAAGGCCTTATTGACTATCTGAACGCAGGGCGCATGATGCTTAAAAAATGGCTCATGGAAAGAACCAGGGACCATATTATCACTGCTATGATGAGCATCAATGGTAAGGCATATCTGTCTGCCCAGGCGGTTAAAAACCCTGTTTATACTACAGTTGCTTCAGAGGCGAACAAAGATGCATGGCTGGCCGACAACTCAGACAGGGTGCTGTTCGGTGCTGCAAAGTCCAACAACAGCAGCAACGACCATTCTGCATCACTGGCGAACCTGGACAACACAAACGATAAGCTGAGTGCTTCAATCCTGTCACTTGCAAAGAGGATTGCCAAGACAGCAACCCCGGCCATTGGGCCTACTACTGTCATGGATGGAAACGCCGAGGAATGGTTCGTGATGTTCTGCAACGCCAATTCATTCAGGGATATTAAAACAGACAGCACCATCACGCAGGCCAACCGAGAAGCAAGGCCGCGCAACGTATCCAAAAACCCGATTTTTAGTGATGGGGATTTGGTATATGACGGTGTTATCATCCGTGAAGTTCCTGAAATTGACAATCTTGGTGATGTTGGCGCAGGCTCTATCCAGGTCGGTGTTAACTTCCTGTGCGGAATCCAGGCGGTAGGGTTTGCAATTGCAACCAGACCAACACCAATAACTGATACCCGTGACTATGGATTTGTTAAGGGTGTCGGAATTAAAGAGCGGCGCGGCATTGCCAAGCTGGTATTTAAAGATCCGGCAGACTCAAGCAAAGAAAAAGACCATGGAATCGTAACCGTTTACACCGCATCTGTTGATGACGTGTAAAGAAAGGAGCAGTAATAGAGTTATGAAAAAGCTTTTTACACTTATTTTGATGCTTGCCCTTATCGTGCCTTCAGTCGCGTTTGCAACGGCTGAGACACTTACGGGTACAAGGGGCGGTTCTGGATTTCCGGCATTTGGCAGGGGCCAGGCCGGTGATATGAAGATTGCACACGGCCAGTATGCCTTGACTGCAAATGTCGAGGACGGTGATATTTTTGAACTCTGCGTGATTCCTCCTGGTGCAACGATTGTCGGTGGCCGGTTTTATGCATATGACATCGATGCAGGAGTCGAAACGCTCGATATGGACGTCGGATGGGCCGCTAACGGAACAGAGGCCGCAGATCCTGACGGACTGTTAAACGCCGGAGTATTAACCGGTGATGCGGTCACAGGCGTGAAACCTGAAACCGGCACGTCTATGCCGCTTGGCGGCGTTCTGATCACAGCGGGAAAGGCTTCGTTTACGGAAAGAACAACTATCCAGGTTGAAGCAAACGCCGCCGCTAATTCGTTCAGCGCCGGAACCATTGGTGTTGTAATCTTTTACACCATGGATTAATTGAAAAAAACTATATAAACATGTGCCGGGAGCAATCCCGGCACTTATTCACTCCAAAAAGGAGAACTTAAAAATGAAAGTTGTTTACTTAGGCGACAAGGAAGAATTCAGAGCACATGGGTACTATTTCCACGGTGGCAATGATTTTACTGTAACCGTACCTGAAGATGACCCGAAAGCACAGAAGTTCATTGACAACCGTTACTTTTTTACTGATCACCCGGAGAACGTAAAGGCACCGGCGTATTATGTACGCGAGATTATCAAAATACCGGTCGGCGGCAAAAAACCACCTGTCGTCAGGAAGGAAGTAATAAACGTGTTCGGCGGCATGACAAAAGAGGATTGCTTTGCATACGTCCAGGCCGAAGGTGGCCGGGTATATGAGGGTGAAGGGCTGCCCCCGAAAGATGTAAGATACACGCACTATATCGTCAGAAACCCCGAGAAAATTAAAAACATTGTGCCGGCAGAAACAGATGGCACCATCACACGTGTCGGTATTTTTCGGAAAAGAGACGACGGCACGCCGTTTAAAAAGCCAGACAAAACGTTCGAGGGTGAGGACTGCAAAGAGCAGGCCGAGGCCTACATGAAAGAAAAAGATATTGACCCGGAATCGAGGGTATTAATGGCAAGGGGATAGACCATGGCACGCACAAAAACCGAAATAGCAACCCGTGTATTAAAAAAACTTGGCCGTTTACCAGATGGTCAGGTTGCCACAGCCAGCCAGAAAAAGACGGTTACAGACGAATACGACGACCTGTATCAAGAGCTGCTTGAGGATGAGAACGTGAGCTGGTCTGAAGATGATGATATCCCGAACAACGTCGCAAGGTTTATAATCGTCATATTACTTGGCCGGGTTGCTGAAGACTTTGGCGTGCCTGACAGATGGTCGTTGTTAGAAGATTTTATGAGGAAGAAAATAGCCGCACAACTTGCGAGCCCATACACGTATCAGCCGACACAGTTTAACGATTATTAAGGAGGGTTTTTATGAATCCTTTGAATGTTTGGAAGAATCTTGACGTAAAGGTACGGCTTACGATCATTATCGGCTTTTTTGCCGTTTTGATTGTGTCTATGTTTACAGGTTACTTCCCGGAACTTATTGCACTTGCAAAATCAATTGCGAACACACTTATTAGAATGCTTCCTGGGACAGTCTGATGCCTTTTTTAAAAGTGCCCGTAAACGTGGCGTATTGGTCAAATGTAGAGGAAGAGGCCAGAAGCATTGTTGCTGAAGAGCGGTATGATGTCATAAAAGATACGCTTGGCGCAACTGTGAGACGGCCATGCCTGAAGGAATTCTATGATGGTCTGCCGGCCGCAGCTGACGGCCTGTACTATTGGGATGAAACAGACCTTTGCTACGTCGTCAGCAATGGCAACTTTTATTCCATTGATATTGACGCAAATCTTACACTGATAGGGTCAGACCTTTTTAACCTAAACACACCCGTTATATGGGATAAATCAGGCGATTTTACGCTTGTTGTAACCGGCAGTACAAAGAAGCTGTTTGCGGCAAATGGTGGCCGGATCGTAAAGTATGATAAAACAACAGCCTCAAAAATTACAGAAGGTGCGGCACCTGAGCTTTGCACACACGTTGTAATATTCGATTCTTACGGAATTGCAAACGAGCGTGGACATGTCCAGTATGAAGAATCAGCATTGCTCTCTGAAGTTGCAGATCCGGACAATTACGACGGTGAATTCTTCAGCGCTGAAAACAAGTCAGACGAGGTTATAGCTGTTCATTCTGAGTGGGATGAAGTGGCGCTATTTGGAACAGAATCAATTGAGCCGTTTTATAATGACGGATCGACACCCATTACAAAGATACCGGGAGGAAACACGCCGGACGGCACCAGATCACCATATTCAATTAAATTTGCTGACAACGCTTATTTTTACCTCAACAAAGACCGGCAGGTTGTCAGGCTTGACGGTCGTCAACCGTTGCCGATTTCTCAACCGGTAGATGATATCCTTGATATTGGCAACGACGCTATTGCACAGGCGTCGCGTGGTGAAATTGTCACGCTCGGCAAAAAACAGTTTTATCTTTTGACAATAAACGGCCAAACACTTGTCTATGATATTCAGTTAAGAGAGTGGGCCGGGAAGTGGGCAACCTGGGATAAAACATACGCAAGATACGGTGCTTTCAAGGGTCGGAATATTGTCAATATTAAGCAGTGGAACAAGACCCTATGCACTGACCCTGATACTGGCAAAATCTACGAATTAACCTATGATTTGAACCAGGATGTAGGCGAAGAAGTGAGGTCAAGCGTTGTTACCGGGAACATTGACCATGGGACAGGGAGAGAAAAGCGCTCAAACGAATTACGACTCAGGCTGAAGCGCGGCCAGGCGGCCAGGCTTACAATTGACGATGTCGAGCCGGTTATGCTTGTCAGGTGGAATGATAATGGGAGCGGTATCTGGAGCAATTACCGGGAAGTACCTTTAGGGTTCACAGGCGATGGTGAGTTTTATTATTCACTGTTTCAGCTGGGGTCATACCGTGCGCGGCAATATGAATTTGTCGTTACTGACAATGTTCCATTTTCAATCGTTGAGGTTGAAGAAGACGTGGAGTTTCAAAGATAATGGCAAAAATTAGGCTGAGAGCACCGAGGACGAACGACGAAAGAGAGGTCAAGGCCTGGGAGCGCACTCAGAATGACGACAACTTTTCGAGCATATCAGATGAAGATCTTGACCCGTCAAGACTTGTCGATACTGACGCAAATGGTGCCCTTGACTCAGTAGCTGACCTCACTGACTATATTTCAGGAACAGGCAATCAAGTCGAAGTTGCAGACGATGGTGATGGGTCTGTGACGCTGTCAACGCCGCAGGATATTGATACAAATGCAGACGCAGCGTTTAGCACCGTCAGCATAAACAAAGTTATTTTTTCAACCACCGCAGGCGCGACAGTGACAGAAGGTCAGGTTTGTTGGAATGATGATGACGGGACGCTAAACGTCGGGTTGCCTGGTGGGAATGTTGTTCTTCAGGTTGGCCAGGAACTTATGGTGCCAAGGGCCAAGGCAATTGGGTCGAATATTGATAACGGTCAGCTGGTTTATGTTTCCGGTGGCACAGGGTCAAACCCGGAGATGACACTTGCAAAAGCAGACGCCCTTGCAACAAGCAAGGGAACGCTTGCAATGGCAACAGAGGATATCGCCCAGAATCAGTTTGGTTACTATACAGCATTCGGCCTTGTTCGTGACGTTGACACTTCATCATATTCGCCTGGAGACTTGCTTTACTTGTCAGCAGCAACAGCCGGAGATTACACCGACACAGAGCCCACAAGGCCAAATTTTTCCATAAAGGTCGGTATCGTTATAAGAGACCATGCGACAGAGGGAGTTATCTTTGTGAACATAAGAGAAAGAAGTTTGATCTGCCTACAGCAGGATAATGCAAAGCTTCTTTTTGGGGATGGTTCGGACGTGTCAATGTATTATGATGGAACCGATTATTACATTTTGACCGATGAGGTCGCGGCAAGTGATCTCAAGCTCGATTGCGGGACAGATAAAACCCTTGAACTTCAAGAAACTGTTTGGGAGGATATACAATTTTCTGTTAGTGGCGGCAGGGTGCCGGCAGCTAATGCGCCGACTTTTTCGACATTTACGACAAACACAAAAGAATTCCAATTTGATGTCGGCGACCTGTTATATTTAGATGCAAACGAATACGCGCACGCTTTTAAAACCGCGGCAGATTGGATGTTTCATCTACACGTTACAACAGATAGTGCAAACAGCACTGGATCAAGCCAATATGCAAAATTTACTTTATATGTAGCATATGCCGATACAGGCGACACATGGACAGAAACGAGTGTCACAGCAGAACTTGAAATACCAGACGGCACATCGACTCTACAGGCTTTTTTTCTTTCCTTGGGAACCGTGTCAGCTTCAAAGAATATAGGGACTCAGATAAAATTAACTATAACCAGAATAGCCGCAACTGGCGGCACCGAATACCCAGACGAGATATTTTTGACCCAGGTTGGGTTGCACGGTGAAGTTAATACAATGGGATCAAGACAAGCTGGGACGAAATGATTAAAGAGATAACAGATTACAGCGTTGTTAATAAAATGTTTTTCGATGATGAAGAATTGTTCGACAGAATATCTGATGATTATACAAGCACATACAAGTGGAATCCGGCAGCGTACCAGTTTTTAGGGTGGTTTGATGGTGATGTGTGCAAGGCTGTATTGCAGATACATCATGAAAATGAGATCGTTTTAATTGTACACATAAACATACCAAAAAAATACAGGGGCCAGGACTCGTTTAGGATGGGGAATGGGCTATTAAAACACCTTGAGAAAAACTGTGATAAAAAGTTCGTAAAAATCAATGCAAAAATACCGGTCTGCTATCCAGACGTTATTAAATTTGCTCATAAAAATGGGTTTTGCGTAGAGGGTATAGACCGAAAGTCATATGTTAAAAACAAGCGGTATTTCGACCGTGCAATAATGGGAAAAGTAATTAGGTGAGGTTATGGGCGGATTAGCTGACGGTTTCGGTGGACAGGGGGCAGGCGGTTGGCAGGACGGATTTGGACATGGAGCCGGGCCAAGTATAGGCGGACCAACAGCCTCCGAGGTGGCTGGCGGTTTAGCTTCACAGATTGGCTCTCCACCTGGGAGAACAACACCTGGGCTTTCAAAAAGAGGTTTGCTTGATGAGGTCGTAGACAAGGCTTTTATGTCTTTGTCACCTATGCAACGAGCAAGTGTCAACATGTCAATGGTTAAAGACCAATTGAGCGACCCAAACGTTGCAGGAGCACTCGGTCTGTTTGGTTTGCTTGGGGCTCCGACTTCATTGGGCGTGACCGGTCTTCAGTTGGGGGCCGGGTTGGCTGGGCTGGCAGGCACGCCGGTCGGGTTGGGCCGGTCTGGGCCTGAAGCACAAGCAGGCCCAGGCGGAGATATGTCGCCAGAACAGATAGAGCAAATACAGGAAAGGGTTCAATCATATGCGCAGAACCTTGCAAACCAGCAATTACAGTCTGGACAAGTCCCAGATGCTGTTAATCTTCAAAGACAGCAGCTTGCAGTAATAGAAGACCTGACAAGACCGTTCAGGGAAGCGGCGACCGGTAAGGCACTGCCAACACTTGCAAGTCTCGCTCTTGGTCAAGATGCAGACATACCTTTTCAGCCGTCAAAGATGTTGACCGAACAGCTTTCAAGGGGTCGTGAGTCTATTTATAAACAGCAGTCACCTGGAGGTTTGAAGTCAAGCAGAACATTTGAGCGCCTTGCAGATCTTGCAACCGGTGCAGCGGCTGATGATGTTTCACGGTTTGAACAGGGGCAAAGGTCCATACTTACCCCTGGTCAACTTGCAACACAAAACTTGGCTCAAGCTGGTTCGCAGCTTGGGTCAAATATCAGCGGCATTTATTCAAGCATGGGGCAGCAGGCGAATATCTTAGCACAGCAGAAAGCACAGGCAGAAGCTCAACGCGGTGCAAACATAGGTCAGGGCATAGCAAGTTTGGGTGATCTGTTTTTAAGTCTTAGGAGTTAGCATATGGGAAGTTTAGTAGAGACCGTACTACCAGCGATCCCCGCAGCAGTCGGTGGATATTTTACGTATAAGGCGCAGGGCGACGCAGCAGACACGGCGCAACGTGGAGTTGAAGAGCAGGCCGCGCTTGAGGCAAAAAGCCGCGCATTTCAGCAGGAGCAGTTTGGGAAAGCAATTGAAAGACAGCAGCCCTTTGTAGACATTGGGGTTCGGGCACTGCCTGAACTTGTGACAGCTGTTCAAAACTTGGGCGATGTAAGCCGACTACCGTCAACAAGATTCCAAAAAAGTATTGTCGCTGAATTCCTTGGCGAGAACGCGCCTGGATTTGTTTTAAGTCGCTCAGGTCGTGAGATTGAGGCCACAGAGGCAGAACGGCAAAAGGGACGGCTTGCAGATCTCGTAAACATTGGTGTGGGCGGCACGGCAAGCCAGGCCGGTGCTGGTGTTGGTTTAAGCTCGGCGCTTGGCCGATCTTTGACTACATCTGGAAACGTTCAGGCACAGGCGTTGCAGGACGCAGCAATAAATCGTGAAAATAGGCGGAACCAGTTAATATCAGGCCTGGCCGGTTTGCCGTCATTTATAGCCTCACAGACTGGCTATGGTGGCATAAATCCCGTAAGCCCTGGGTCTGTGTTTAGCAGGCCGCAATTCACACCGACAGGCACACCTATAGGATTTTAAGGGGTAGGATATGGCACAATTACAACCAGTACAAGACCTTTTTGGACTCGGCAGGCTTGCCAGTACAATCAGGCTTAACCGGCAGGAAGAAAGACAGCGCAGGCTCGATCAGCAACAGGCAGAACTTGCAGGGTTGCAGCGGCAAAACTTACAACTTGGCATACAGCAGAAACAGGCAGGTCTTGCAGGGTTGCAGCGGCAGCACCAGATGAGACAAGGGCTAATTGATGCTGTACGGGGCGCAGAAAAACCAGACCTTGCCGCTTTTGAATATCTCAAGCAAAATGACCCTGTCCAGGCTCAAGAGTTTGGCGGGAAAGCTTTTGAGCGAGCTAAGCAAATCATGAGTGTCGGCGGCGCTAAAGCGGCGTCTGACTATCTGAAAAATACTATTGGTGTTGACATACCGGTGTTGCAAGAAGATAAAACAACAGCGACAATTGACCTTGGAGACAGAATACAAATAATTAATAAAGCAACTGGTGATATGATCAGAGAAGAAGTAAAGGGGGCGCCACCAAGAACACTAACACCTCAACAGAAGGCGTTTGAGAAATTAACACCTGAAGAAAAAAAACAGACATTTATTAAGGGTCAAAGGACAACCCGGTTTAATGCCGAGACGGGTGAATTTGAAATTATAGAGGGTAAGGCACCTGAGCAGACAAAAGGCAGGACTCAGGTTGATAAAGAGTTCGGCAAGGATTTTTCAAAAATAATTACTGGCGGGCTTGCAGATTCATTAAAACAAGTCGGACAGCTTAAGGATGCAATAGAATCATTAGAATCAGGGCGTAATATTACAGGGCCAGTAGTTGGTTTTACACCGGATGCCATTCTAACAATATTCAACCCAGAAGCTATTGAGACACGCGAAGCTGTTGAAGAGGTTGTGCAGCGCAATTTGAGGGAAATCCTTGGCGCACAATTTACAGAAAAAGAAGGTGAACGGCTTATTGCAAGGGCGTTTAATCCTAAGCTTGAAGAGCATGTAAATGTAAGAAGAGTCAAAAACCTTCTAAAACAGATGGAAATAGCAATACAGCAAAAACGAGATGCATCTGAATTTTTTAGGCAGAATGGGACATTGACAGGATTCACCGGGAAGTTACCTGTATTGAGTGATTTTGAAAACCTTGACGACGACAGGGGCGGTTTGAACGTGAATAAAAATGTTGTTTTAAAAGCTCATCCTGTTTTTGGAGATGTTACAGAATCGGATATACAGAAAACCATGGAAAATAATAATATGACGCGAGAGCAAGTTCTTCAAAAATTGCAGGAGTTAGAATAATGGGGCGTGATTTATTCAAACAAGATGCGGGCCGCGATCTTTTAGGATCAGGCACAGCACCAATTGTAAGTGCTTCAAAGTCTGTAAGGGCAAGAAGGGACATTGAAAGCCTGTTGAAACCTGAACCTGACGAGTTCCAAAAGATTGCAAGAGAAACCGGGCCGGTTGAGGCAGGGTTTGCCTCTATGGGTCGAGGCTTGTTTAAAATAGGCCGCGCATTAGGGCTTGCAGAACCGGCCTCAGAAGCAGAACAAAAGGGATTTGCTGCTCTTGAAGAAGAGAGGCCAATATCAACCGCGGTAGGTGAGGCAGTCGGCGGTGCGTTGCCTTTCGCAGCCGTGCCGGTCGGAGCCATTCCAAGCACGGCATGGAAAACAGCAGCCGGGGCAACGCTTGGGGCAATAGAGGGTGGATTAATAAGGAGGGGTGAAGGTGAAACAGAAACGGAGCAAATTAAAGGAGCGGGTATTGGCGGCATTATTGGGGGTGGCGCTGAGGCTTTTTTACCTGTCGCTGGCCGCATTGGCGGTAAGTTAATCAGGCGTTTTCTCGGAAGAAACCCCAAAAGCGCCATATTGACTACGGAGGGGTTGCCAACAGAGGAATTGTTAGAGGCCATGGAAAAGGCCGGGTTGTCATTTGATGATTTAAAAGATACAGCGATAGATTTAATCGGTGGTGTAGAGCGTGGCGCTGTGCCTGATCAGAAATTGAGAGCCGCTCTGTTTGAAGAACTTAAAATACCGGCCACAAAGGGTGATATCACTCAGGATTTTGCACAGCAGGCAACAGAAGCAAGGCTGTTTGAGGCTGCGGCAGATCCGTTCGGCGATCCAATCAGGAGCTTAAGACTACAACAAAGCCAAGGCTTAACCGGAAACCTTGACTCGTTGATTGAGAAATCAGGCGTGCCGGAGAACCTTGGTTCAAGCTTAAAAGAAGCACTTTCAGGCCGGAAGAGTTTTTTGAGAAATCAGAAAAACGCACTTTATAAAGCAGCCATAAAGTCAGCTGATGAAGTTGAACAGCTACCATTCCCGACAATCGGAATAGAAAACGCAATTCCAGATCAGCGCACTGTATCAAGGTTGACTAGGATACAGGGCAGCCAAGCAGATGCGGCTCTTGATCTTATTGCAGAGTTTGGCATTGACAAATCAGAAAAAGCCATAAAGCGGCTTGAGGCAAAGAATATAGAGCCCATTGAATTATCATTGCAGAATTTTGAAGACTTCAGGGCAGCATTAAACCAGATTGAACGTGCAGACACGACCGGCGCATCATCTGTGATTATTGGTCCGATTAGGGAGGCCCTTGACAGTGAGGCCGACAACATTGTTAATGTCTTGCTTGATGCAGGCGTGACCGACAAGAAAATAATTGATAAGTTTAAGGCGGCAAGGAAAATAACAAGGCAGCTTAAAACAGAATTCAGCCCAGAATCAATAACAGGTCGCTTGATAAACACAAAACGCGATGGTGTGACGCCTGTAATTGAGGCTAGCAAGGTTTTTGACAACATTGTCGGAACAAACAAACCAACAGAGTTGCTTGAAAGAACTATAACCAGCCTGAAAAAATCTGGTCCGAAGGGTGTCCAGGCTATAGGGGATTTGCAGGCTGCGACAGTGCTTGACTTGATAGAATCTGCATATAAAGCTGAGACAAGAAAGGTCCAGGGAGTAAAAACATTTGGAGGCGTACCGTTTAACAAAAGAATCAATCAAATTGGTGATGAAAAACTAAATTTGATATTCAGCACAAACAAAAATTTACTAAAAGAAATAAAAAAAGTAGCGGCTGCGGCAAGTGCAATAACGCCACCTTCTGGAGCGGTCCCGAAAGGATCAGCAAGCGTTATTCTTGACACACTAAACAAGGCCGGTATTATGTCTATTTTGGGCAAAATACCGGGAGGGGGGTTGTTTGCCGAAGGTGTAACAAGGCTTGCTGAAGGCCAGGCGAACAGGGCAGCATTAAGGCAGGCCCTTGACGCAAGGCCGGAGTTAAAAAAAACCGTAGGGTTGATACAGACCGAATTGCCATCATTAATGGTTGCTTTCGGCTTAACTGGATTAGATAAAGAGGACACACAGCAATGAAAAGGTTTCTAATTGTATTAATACTTTTATTCACTGGCATATGTTTTGCAGCTGAGGACGCAAAGCAAATTGATTTTTTATTATCCGGTTACAGAAACCCGACGACCGACGAAGTTCTTTCAGGTGGCAAGGTTTACACGTACCTTGCCGGCACAAGCACGCTATCTGCGTTGTGGACTGATAAAGATAAGGGCGTGACCGCAGCAAACCCGGTTATACTCGACTCAACCGGTAGAGCCGAAGTTTACGGCGATAATATTTATAAATTTGTCATATATGACTCTGATGACGTTTTAATTGAAACAATCAATGGCCTTGAATACAAAACTGCAACAGCCATTGCAGATCAGGCAAGCGATTCAATTGTCTCTGATGGCGCTTTTGATTCAACAACATGGAACGGTGTAACAACGATTGCACCGTCTAAAAATGCCGTAAGGGATAGGATAGTGCTCGAAGCAAAGGAAACGCTCACAAACCAGGGCGACCTATTAACAGCGTCCTCTTCGAAAGTCTTGGCGAGGCTTGCGATAGGTCTTGCAAACGAAAAACTTTTCGTTAACACAGGTGCAACGGGGTACGAGTTCGGAAATGGCATTAATCTTATATCTGGCACAAGGGATCAATCACTTGCGAACGGCAATTTAAGTCTAACAGGGGCCGGGTTCAAACCGTCAGGCGTTGCACTACTATCAATAGATGCTGATACTGCCGAGGTTTCAATTGGTTTTGCAGTGTCAGGCACTGAATTTTGTGTTTACAATCGGCATGATGCCGTTGCGGATACATGGAGCAATGATACAAACATATCTGTATTGCTTGATGGTTCTGGCGTTTCCGTAACGGCATCATTATCATCATTTGATGCTGATGGCATCACTCTTGCGATAACAAAAGCCGGGAGCCCAACCGGCACGTCAAATTATTACGCCTTAGTGTGGAGATAGAAATATGAAAAAGCTGTTTATAATCCTTATTATATTATCATTTGCAGTGCCGTCTATGGCACGTATTCACACGGTTTGTGTGAGAAATTTAGACGGAACACTTGTTTTCAGCAATCTTGGACGTGTTGACCACACATCTATGTATGATATGGCTGCAACATATGGGTTTACGCCTGACCAGGTTGATATTATCGAGCTTGACGACGAACAATTCAAAGCCCTTCTTGTGTTCTCAAAACAGGCAGAGCCTGGGGCGTCTGAAGAGGAAGAAATAAAGGCACTGAAACAAGACCTTAAAACTATGGTTGCATGGCAATTCAGAATGATTTTAGAAATGTATAGGGTCGGAAGGTTAAACGGAATTTGGGATAGCGCAGATTTCAGCGCCGAGATAAGACAGAAGGCGGTCGAGTGGGAATCTAAACTCAGCCGCCTTCAGGAATTGGGGGAATAATGACGGGGATCAGTCGTAAAGGGCTGACCCACACCGTGGACAAAATTCAAAATCGTTAAAAGTTTTGTAATGACCGCAGTAATGGCACGGCCCTTTATCGATCTGCATCTGATTATTACACGGCCCTTTGAATGTGTTTACAAAAGTTTGAATTTGCTCAAAAGACACGTAGTCGTAAGCAGTTGCACCACAATTACATTCTACCTCAAACAAAGAATCACCTGTTCCGTTCGGCTTGTAGAGTGTCGTTTTTCCTATTTCCAAGTATTCCATTTAAACCTCCTGTCCGTGTAATGCGCCGCATCACCCGCCGCGAAGCGTGACGGGTGTATGGGCTTATTTGCGGGTTGAAGCCGCGTTTTTACGTTCACAAACGGCGTCTATACTCCACTTAAAATCATTGTTTTTTTCGGCCTCAACACAACAAACGATGCATTTTTCATATACAAAAATACACGCTGCCTGTTCGGAATCATTTTCCCAATATCTCTTGCAGTTTGGACAAATCTTATTTTGATCCATTTTTTTCTCCGTTCAGCGGCTTGCTCGCCTGTAATTAGCGGATAACCGGCTTGCCCGTGTTGATGTTTTTATTATGTGCCGGTCTTTCCCGGCTGTCATGTCATTTGTCTCACCAAAAGACCTATCACGGATTCGAACCGCCTCCCTTCGCACCAGCCCTCGACAAGCGAGCAGGAATCGAACCTGCCCTTTCGGTTGTGCCATTAGGCACAGAATGCTAAAGGTCTGCGGCTGGCGTAGCCTGCCCGTAGCAACTTTTTATTATAAATCGTCTTCGTCATTTTCAAGGTCGTAATCGCGTGCCAACTCTTTCGAATATGGCTTTGCACGATAGTCTGCATTTGATTCAGCATCTTCACGCCAAGCTTCGTAGGCTGCTCTATTCGCTTCTTCCGCTGACTCAGCTTCTATGATATCAGCACTCTCACCATATCCAGCGTCCCAAATTATGATAAATTTTTCCATGTTAAATTCTCCTATAAGATTTATAATGTAATGATGAGTGGCGCGTCTTTTCAGCGTCCATCTCTATTATTTTATTGGCGGGTGCGTGACCCGTTTTCGGCGTAAAACAGTTTGTATCCGTCAGACACAATCAGTTTGTTTGCGTCTTCGATCTTCTTGAAAACGTACTTTTCAAAAGCTTGCAGCTCCGGCTTGAACATATCCCCGGCAGTACTTATATCATCTATAATTTGGTACAATTTGGATTCGATGCTTTCCTCATCGACCTCTCGAAGTCCTGAAAAATCAGGTTCACATTCTGAAATTGCATCTAATATAAGCTGCCTACCTTCTGATATCGGTTCTGTATGACAATCATCGCATGCCCAAATTGCCGGGGTCTCACCCTTTGAGTTGGCTCGGTGTAAATTTCCATCCATTACTGACTTGTCGCATTTACAGGCGTCCATTGAATCAACGTAATTGGACGGCTCTTTGAGGATGGCAAGGGCCTGCTCCAAAGCAACAATCCCACCATGGAACTGCTTTGCTGTGAGTTTATCATTCTCTTTTATGGATATACCTTTGCAGGCCTTCCACTCTTCTAACAATGCCTCAATTTTTATTAATTTACTCATAGTCCGCTCCAATAAGGAGTTATACGGTTCCGTATAACCCGCGTTTTTGTTTGTTATCCGCTTTATTTTTAGATTGATTTTAACAAGAAATAAAAAACTTCCTGGCCGTCATTGGTAAATAACCTCTCGGCTGTCTGCCAGCATTCACCCAATCGCTGTAAGACTCAACGAGTTCATTGTACCGATTAATCACATCTATTTTGCGTTCAATCGGTCCGTAATCAATCCACCACGGCTGGCACAAATACGGCTTTTCTTTAGATGCTACAAGAAAAATCATGCCGTCGCATGCGCCAAGTTTCGCGTTTACGGCCTCAGCATAATGAATCTCCTGTATCCAGTATTTAGTTTGAGTCATGCATCCAAACTGCTTAAAGTTCGCAGTTGTCTTGATATCAAACAGATAAACTTTTGATTTCGGTTTTGCAAAGCAGTCAATAAGTGCCTTTTTTTCGACACCATTTTCTTCCCAGACAATCGGAACCTGAAATTCCGCATTCTTCAGTAAGCTTTCAACTCTGACCCCCTGAACCTCCATTCTTAGCATGTTCAACAAATGGATCTCTAAAAGTCCTGCGGATTCTACCGAAACCGGTATTTTTCCAGGATTGGCTTTACATGCGTCAAGATAGGCGTGCTTTGTCTTTGATCTCTTGTTTAAGGAACCATCCTTGTTGATGTCGTATTGATCGTTTATGGTGTCTTCTTCGATCCACTTTGGCAGGTCATCCGGCATCTTCCCGGCAAGGTCAGTTATAAAATAATAGTCACTAAACATGTTTCCGCCCTGGCAAGCGTCCTGCAACATCAACTCAAACTGTTTGCCGTATTCGAAATAGCCCTTATAGCCAAAATCCATAAGTGCATGGTCCGGGCTGTCTATGCCGTCATTATAATAAGCAGCAAGCGCTGAGTAATTAATTGCCTGGTATTCCCGGTATTCCTTCTCAGTCATCGCCATCGTCATCATCTTCCTCCTCCATAGGACAGTTTAAATTTGGTGGTTTGCGACAATCTCCATTGTTAGGGCCAGACTGTTTTTCATATGGGCAGTTCATTCCATAGCACATAACTAATCCTTCCGTATCGTGTTTGGGTGTACCTGAAAATGTAAGTGATAGCCTTGCCCTGAATCGTGGAATATGCAGCACTTCATTTCTGGGCGCTTAGGATCATACACCCATCTTTTGTTTATGTAATCCTCTACGACAAGGCCGAAAAACGAGTGTTTGCAGCTCAAATCGAGCCCACGTAGTGGCAGCATGCCATGGACGCCGTTATCGTTAATTCTGAATAGGCTTGTGGCCGTGAATTCTGCTGCAAGGTCACGCTCAAGCCTAACGGCCATAACTCTTAACTTCGGGTGAATAAAAAACAACTGCTTGATATCAATTTTCATTTTTCCTCCGTTATTGTTTATACATCATATTGATTAATCTCGGTCACTTGTAAAAGGCCTTGAAAACTCATCTTCCATCACAATCGCGGTAGCACTGGCCTGCTGTGTCACATAGTCTGTGTTCCACCATCCAAATTTGTCTTTAACAATAATAATTGAATCATCATCATATGGCTCAAGAGCCTTTATCAATTCTGCCTTTGTCATTTTTCGGACCCCTTTCAAGTGGTTTTAATTTTGATTTTTTATGCCTGTTTTTATAAGCGTCAAGTAACAACTTAGCCCGCTTTCAAAAGTGTGTGACATTTGTTCTTTTTTGATTTTATCCATTGGTCTTTATCTTTTATAAAAATTAACATCTACATAATAAAAACCATGTATCAATCAGTTTGTCAAATACTTTTTTTAAATATTATCATAATTAATATTGACACAGCAAAAAATAATGTGTAATGTCCAAAATAAAGGAGGCAAATTATGACTTTAAAATGTAAAAAATGCGGTCACGAATGGACGCCACGGACAACGAGCCCGGCTGCATGCCCGGCGTGTAAAAACTACAATTGGGACAAGGAGAGGAAGAATGATAAAAAAGCAGAAAAACGAACTCGTTAAAGCAGAAGAAAAGTCGCCAACAATTGTTGAATCTGGCGAGATTGGCCTTTACCTGGATACAGCCAAGTTTGAGCACGGTTGGCGCGTAGCAAACATGCTGGCATCTTCAACAATGGTGCCTAAACACTTCCAAGAGAATGTAGGCAACTGCATGATAGCCTTAAATCTTTCTGCAAGGGTTGGCCTTGACCCGTTCATGCTCATGCAGAAAATGGGCATTATTCAAGGCAAACCGGCACTTGAGGCACAGCTAATAATTAGCCTGGTAAACCGGACAGGACTTTTTACCCCTATTGACTATGAATTAACAGGTGAAGGTGACGAGATGCAGTGCTATGCATACGCCACCAAGTTATCAACAGGAAAGGAGCTTAAGGGTCCAGTTGTGTCAATTGATATGGCAAAAAAGGAGGGATGGTATGGCAAGGCAGGGTCAAAGTGGAAGACTATGCCGGAATTAATGCTAAGATACCGGGCCGCATCATTTTTTTGCTCTGTTTATTGTCCAGAGGCAAAACTTGGCATGCTGTCAAACGAAGAGGCGCATGACATTAAATTCGAGAAAGAAGAGCCAGCGCAGAATATGGCTGACGATTTCAAAGAAGATCCGCCAAAGGAAGTTGGCAATAAGAAAGCAACGGCGGTTAAAAAAGAAGAGCCTAGGCATCGCAACACAGGCTCAAAGCTCGACAATATGCAAAAACTTAGCCCGACAGCTTTCGGCATGGTTGTTGATGAAGTTGGCATGCCGAGAAGTGCAGACGACTTTGAAAAGTTTTGCATCCGGTTCGAAGAGGTTCTGGACTCGTGAAACACGTCTCACTTATAAACGCGTGAACCGCATAACTCCTTATTGGAGCGGACTATATGAAAATTTATAATGTGTGGAACAAGACCACCTCAATATTTTTTGAGGATAAAGAGGACGCTGTAGATTTTGCAGGTAGCCACGGTATTGCATGTGGTCTTGATGTAGAAGAAATCACAGTAATACCAAGCTCTAAACAGCCGTCCAATTTGGAAAATGCAACGGATGCCTTGCAGTGTCCAGAGTGCGAACAGAACGGTGAATCTGGAATGAATTTTTGTGCTAACTGCGGTCGCCAGTTATGGCACCGCTGATTTTCTTATTCTTCGCATAGGAGGTTTCAATGAAAGACGTAATATTTACTATATGTGTAATTTGGATACCAGTAATTATAATTTTTATTAATGGTGAGAGATTGAACAGAAAAAATAAAAAGATAATTGACAGTATAATAAAGGGTAGTGGAAGCGAAGAATAACAAGTTCAAAGGGATATCGCTTCGCTCACCCGTTAACTTAGACATTGGAGCGGACTATGACAAGAATTGAAATGATTGAACTTTTCATAAATGACTGGAAGGCCGTCGAAGAACAAGACAAGGCTTTGGGTCTGGAAAAGCAAGAACAATATGCAAAAGGTAGGAAAGACGGGTTGATGTCGGCCCTTGAAATCTTTAAAAGGCCGTCCAATACTCAGATGCAGACGGATGCCTGTCCTATACATAAATACTGTAAGCATTATATAAAAGACGGGTGCGGGTCTGAGCCGTGTGGTGTTTTCGAGCCATGGCCCCGCTGATCCCCGTTATTGGAGCGGACTTATGAAAAATTTTAAAGTGATAGAGCAATTATTAGAAAAGTGGAAGGCCAGCCGGGATAGTGCATATGCTAACTTTGATTGGCGTGTAAATGGTGCATATGCAAACTGCGTTAGTGATCTAGAAATGGCCCTTAGTATTCTCAAACAGCCGTCCAATACTCAGATGCAGATCGACAGCGCTAAGAGCCAATATGATGAATATATATGCGTTAGATGCGGGGAAACAATAGAGGATAGGTTGCGAGTTGGATTATGTCCGCGCTGCGACTGATCCCCGTTATTAAATTTCTTGGAGGTAATAATGGACGAAGGAACAGTGAGAATGCAGGCTCAAATGTATGCATTGGTTGCGGAGATGGAAGAAATCAAAGCTAACATTAAGGCAATGGAATATGACAACTTGGAAAGAGAAAGAAACGATGAAGCTTTAGCTTGGCCGGGTTCAATGTTTCAGGAAGCGTCCGAGGCTTTGTCTAAACTGTCTTGGAGATTTAAAAACGAAATTTAATCAGCTATTAGGCCGACAGGAGGCAAAAATGGATTTAGTAATACACATAAAATGTTCCAGTGATGATGCACATCAAAAGATTGAAGATATATGCAAAGATAGTGATGATCTGTTTATTGATGAAGAAAATTCTTGGGATAGTTGGGTTGCTGAACGGCGGCCTAATTTTGTTAATGCACCGGACAGCTTAAAGCCTGTTTTATTTGAGGGTGTTACATATTCGATGGAGTATGTAGACGCTGAAACTGTAGTATTTACACGCTGCCGGTGATACCGGTATTATTTGAACTTAGACATTACATAGACAGGTGGTTTTATGAAAGATTTAAGAATAGATGACACTACACTTCATGCACCAGACAATGATGGTGATGTTGAGATTGAGATGTGGACTGAAGAGAGTGGTAATAGTAGTGTGTGGGTGCCGTTTGATGTTCTGGAGAAGTGGGTGACTTCTATTAGGGGGAAAAAAGAAAAAAAGAACCACTGCACACCAATACACACAGGCGACGATATTGTATGTTCAACATGCGGTCAACCATGCTCGTTTGCGCCTGGTGAAAAAATTATATGTAAAGGAAAAGAAGTTGAGAGCACCAAAAGAAATAGCCGAGGCGTACAAAAAGCACAAATATAAAGCCAAGTCTGCAACGATTGACGGCATAAGGTTCCAAAGCACAAAAGAAGGGGCCCGGTATCAGGATCTTAAGTTAATGGAAAAGGCCGGGCATATTACAAACCTTGAATTGCAACCTAAATTTCGATTACAGGATGGTTTTTCTTATATGGGTACTCGCATAAGGCCTATAGTCTATATCGCTGATTTTCGGTACAAAAACAGCGACGGAATGATGGTTGTGGAGGATGTCAAAGGGTTTAAAACGCCGGAATACAAAATTAAGAGGAAATTGTTTTTAAAAAAATTTGGGGATCAGTTTCTTTTCAGGGAGATATAATGCACCTGGTTTACATATTGATTTTAATGTGGGTTGTGGCCGTCGTTTTTCTTATTATCGGCTATAACCTGCCAAGGGAGTAAGAATGGTCACATGTAAAAAATTTCACGCGACAATACCGGAAAAAACGTGCTATGCAAGGCAAAAAGCGTTACACAGATTCAAGAATATGCACCACGGCATGCAGCGGTTTGCACAAAACAACATGACGTATGTCAAATATGTTGGGTGCAGGGGCTGTGAGATCGGGCTTAGGGTTTTTAATGGTAAATAATACAATATATAAACTTTCCTGGCTGGCAATCGCCATCAGGGGCAAGAATAAAAGATAAACACCAACGGTTGAAATGCCGTGGAACCAAAAAGGGATTAAAAAATGCCACTGAAAAAATCAAAAGGGAATATGTACCCATGGGTAACTCACATGCACGCACACCTTGGCGGAGAATGTCCTCACGAATGCGTTTACTGTTATGTGGATAATCCGAGATTCGGAAGGCCTGATAGGTATAAAGGCGCTTTGCGACTTATTGATGGCGAATTAAAGGTGAAATATGGGTCAGGCAAGACAATATTCATAGAACACATGAATGATCTTTTTGCAGCAACTGTTCCGCAGCACTTCATAAACCGTATAATTATGCACTGTTTGGAATGGCCAGAAAACACTTATGTTTTTCAGACAAAAAATCCTGAGCGATACCTTACAATGGACGCCTTATTCCCAGAGAACAGTATATTCGGGACAACGATTGAAACAAACAGAATAATCAACGGAATCAGCACTGCCCCATTACCAGAAAGAAGGCTTTGGGCAATGGAAGAACTCACCGGAAGAAAATTCGTCACAATAGAGCCTGTCCTTGATTTTGACGTTGATATCCTGGCCGGATGGATTGACAGAATACGACCTGAATTTTTAAATCTCGGAGCAGACAGCAAGGAGCGAGATCTGCCTGAACCAACGGTTGAAAAGATAATGGCCCTGGTTTCAAAACTGGAAGAATACGGCATTGAACTCAGGGAGAAGCACAATCTTTCGCGGCTGAAACCGTGAAACATGAAGAACTATTCAGTGTGATTTATGATGTAAACATATTCGGAAATACCGAATTTTTATAATGTGGTTTATCAAAGGTAAACCATAATTAAAATTAACTACTGACATATAACCCATAAAAAAGGACAACAAAATGAAAAAATCAATATTACTGATGGCCGCTATGGCATGCCAAAAAGTGTATGAAAAATCAATAACCATAGGCGCATCAACCGATTACGACGTCTTCGATGATGATCCAGAATATCAAATACTGGCTTTCACCGGGTCAAGCTTGAAGTTAAACGGGTGGAAAAATATATTAAATACAATCACAGATTGGATGTGGAACGCGACCCTGTTGTGGCGCGATAGTGTTAAGCTCTGCAATTATGTTTCTGTTCACAGGGTACGGAAAGTTTTTACACCAGACCCAAACAAAAAATTAATCGTAACCGGTCACTCTAAAGCTGGCCCTAACGCTCCTTACTGGATACACAAGTTCGGGCGCTCCGGTGACATTGGGGTTAGTATCGAGGCACCACCGGCATTCAGAGGCACTTTCCATGTTGATAATTGTATAGGTATTATAGACCCAAACGATCCTGTTACAAAAATGGGAGAACTTACTTTTAACCATCCGGATATTCAGTTTTTTTATCTCCCGGATGATGGCGGCATTGATATAGACGATCATAGAATTGAACGTATTATATCATTTTTAAAAAATAATCCGGTTGATATCTGATAAAATTAAATTCAAAGAAATATCGAGACAGACAATTTTCAAAAAGTTATTGACATATATTTTTTGCTTGGCTATATAAACAATATCATTAATATAATTATTTTGGTTTATAACATATAAAATATATTGGAGGAAATATGAGGATGGCAATAATAACAGAATTAGAATTCTGGACAATACTTGGTTGTGGAATTTTGATTGGTCGTGTTTTGGGTGTCTTCATCTGCTCATTAATATAATACATAAAATATCGCGGGGTCCGCTCGTTCACGGCCTGTTAAATGCCTGGATTGTCGGATCGAGAGTGCCAGGACATGGACCCCGCTACCAGACAAGGAGTGGCTATGTCTACAAAACTAAAATACATGCCGACCACAGGATCAAATGCTGGCAGGCGCAATAGAAAAAGAATAGAGGAGTATTTGAGAAAGAACCCAGAGTCAACAGGGGTTGAGATTGGGAAGGCCCTTAATCTTTCCCTGCCGGCTGTTTATTCTCATTTAAAAGAAATATCGAGACAGACAATTTTTTAAAAAGTTATTGACATATATTTTTTGCTTGGGTATAGAAAGAATATCTATAAATCATATAAGGAGAGTCTTATGTCAAAGAATATCGTGTATGAGCCGCTGTCCGGAGCTGCGGCTGGCAGAAGAAACAGAAAGCGGGTAAAGGAATATTTGGAAGAAAATCCAGGCGCAACTGGTGTTGAAATATCCAAGGCGCTTGGCCTAAGTCTTGTAACTGTCTATAGCCATTTGAATAGATTTAGAAAAAGGTGAACCAATGAACGGGCAAATAAAGGTTCGTAATTGGGATAAATGGCAATCGTATAGGAAGGACCGAGGCCAACCACCTTGGATTAAAATCCACCGCTGTGTAATGCGTAATCTTGAGTGGGTTTCATTAACTGACGCAGAGCGCGGTCAACTTGTCGCCATATGGTTGCTCGCTGCGGACCATGATGGCGTCATCCCGGCGTCAAGCAAGATATTGCAGAAAATTTGTTTTATGAGCAGCGAACCAAATATTAATAAATTCAGGGAGTTGGGGTTTTTGTGCCACACTGACGTCAATGTGACGTCAACGCGACGCCAACGTGACCAACCAGAGACAGAGACAGAGACAGATACAAAAGCAGAGGCAGAGACAGATAATGAGCATTTTAACCCGTTAGATTTTTTTGAATCGTTCTGGAATTTGTATGATAAAAAAGTTGACAGAAAGAAGTGTGAACAAAAATTTAAAAAACTGAAGCATAAAGATGTTGATAAGATTTTTTCAACCGTTGAATTGTACATAAAGGCAAACCCGGATAAGGAATTTAGGAAAAACCCATTAACATATTTAAACGGTGAATGCTGGATGGATGAAATAATCTTCAAAGAAAAGAACAATGGTAATGGTGGTGATTATGTCTTTTGATATTGAAAAGTTAAAAGATCTATTAAAAGCCGTTTTTGATCTTATAGATCCTAAAAGGAGGATGAGCAAAGACTCTCTTGATCTTTGGTATCTGTGTTTGAAAAAGTATGATTTTAAGGAGGTTCAAGGCGCTTTTTCTAAATACATTCAACAACCAGGCAAAGGCCAGTATGTGCCAAAGCCTGCCGATATAATTGAAATATTGTCAGGCTCTTATGAATCAAACGCCATGCAAGCCTGGTCAAAGGTCGAAAGATCGATCTGTCAGGTTGGCGCTTATAGTGATGTTTGTTTTGACGATCCTCTTATCAATCGAACAATCCAAGATATGGGGGGGTGGATAAAATTGTGTCAAACGGATGAAAAAGAGTTAAAATTCAGGGCTATCGAGTTTCGTAATAGATATCAATCTTACCGAGGTTCAAGCAAAATGCCAGCATACCCAAAGCTTCTGTATGGTATTGCAACGTCAGAGAATAGTGGCAAAGAACTTGAGTATAAAGAAAATCCTATTTTTGTTGGAAACAAAGAAAAGGCGGCTATAACCTATCAGGGCGGTAAGAAGATGAATAGCCTTGAGATAAGCGATGGGTTTGCTGGTATTAAGTTGCCACAGATTGGGTAGGCATAAAACAGGCATATTGACCCGGATGATGTTGATTGATGGTATTAACGCATAAAATGGTGATATTTATAACCAGTGACGGATAACTCCTTATTGGACGGACTTATGAATAAAATACAAGAAATAAAGCTTAGGTGGGAAGAATGGAAGGCAGCTTTGTTTGAATGCGACAAAGAGAAATATCCAGAAGGATATGCAAAAATAGAAGGGGTTGTTTTTGGGTTAGACGCTGCCCTACATATTCTCAAAAGGCCGTCCAATACTCGAATGCACGTGGACACAAAGCCCTGTGCAGAATGCGAAAAAGAACGAAAAAACTATCCCTGGCCTCCCTTCTGCAAATGGTGTGGAAGGTCTTTGAGCCAGTGATCCCCGGCATTCTTCGCCTACAAAGGAGGGCTAAAATGATTGCAGATTTAAAACAACCGGCCAAAAACTGGATCGCAGACAACTTAAATAATTTTCAGACGCTTATTAATAATGGGGACGATCCCTCAAT
>Ga0099851_1000077_pt1 | contig 36344 bp, 31 predicted proteins | sample CB_VirMetaG_6_FD_78176 | JGI IMG/M metagenome (GOLD analysis project Ga0099851, IMG submission 78176) | Freshwater to marine saline gradient viral communities from Chesapeake Bay - CB_1508_2 Viral MetaG | ecosystem: Environmental > Aquatic > Marine > Coastal | place: USA: Chesapeake Bay... | reverse complement strand
GATAAATTTAATGATTGGGTTTGGTCAATATAACGTTGACGAATAGCGGCCTGACGAACTAATTCTAATTGATTTATTTCAGGGAATGTTAAAAATAATTCCTTTTCTTCAGGTGTAAGGACATGATCAGGTAAACCTTGTGCCGACCCATCTTGTTCTAACATTATATCCCAATATTTATCTTTATCTTCACCTTTAGAAATCAAAATCTTTTGTAATTCTTTATTCTTTCTAATAAAAGTACCTTTAGCACCATTAAATGTGTAAATGTTTGCGGGTAAAGGTTCAATACCGGCACTAATACCACCTACAATTACTGAATTTGATACTGTTGGAGCTATTGCTAATAAGTGGGTATTTCTCATCCCTGTTCCTCTACACCATAAAGGTTCTCCATATTCTTGGGCTAAAGCCATAGATGCTTTTTCTGCTTTTTGTCTAATATCTGAAAATATATTATGTGTGTGAGCTGTAGATGCTATAGAATTAAATGGTAATCCTTTTTGTTGTAAAAACGAATGCCAACCCATTACACCTAAGCCCAAAGCACGACCTTTACGAGCATGATTATATGTTCTTTCTAGTGAACCCTTACCAGCTGATTTATCAATAAATTCTTGCATTACACCATCTAAAAACCAAGTAGCTAATTCAACAGCATCTGTGTCCTTCCATTCTTCGTATTTTGCTAAATTCATAGAAGATAAACAACAAATAAATGAATGTTCTTCATCTGTAAATAGTGTAATTTCGGAACAAATATTTGTCATAGATACTTCTAGATTATTTAATCTGTAAGCAATGGGGTTATCTTTATTAACATTATCCTTATACATTATATAAGGTTCACCTGTTTCCATTCTTGATTTTAAAACCGTAGCCCATCTATTCATAGCATCTGGGTCTCTTGCTTCTAGTTTTCTCATAAATGAATCACCTACAACAACACATTGATGTAAGTTAAGACATTGTCTGTTTGGATCGCCTTTAGGTCTACGAATTTGTAAAAATTCTTCAATGTCCCCATGTTCAATATCTAAATTAACAGATGCTGCTCCTCTTCTTACATTTCCCTGGTTAGTAGCAATAATGGATGAATCAAATATTTTAGCCCATGGTACTACACCTTCACTTTTACCGTTTCCAGTAATTCCTTCTCCACGTTCTCTAATGCGAGATAACGAAATACCTACACCACCACCGGATGCTGTTAACTTCATTAGTTCCGCGTTAGTTAAACCGATTCCACGTATTGAATCAGGTGTATCAACACCAAAACACGAAATAGGTAAACCTCTATCAGTTCCCATGTTTGATAAAACAGGAGATGCTAAACCTAACCAACCATTCCACATTATTTTGAAGAATTTATTTGCTAGTTCTGGTTTTTTTAGTCTCATAGCAGCAGCATTAGATACTCTTCTATAAGCTATTTTTACAGTTTCACCAGGGAGTAAATACCCTTTAGAAATGGTCGCTAGAGAAATTTCGTCCATCCATTCAGGATATTGTTTTCCTTTTTCCCAGTTACTGTAATCTACTTGTAATGCGTTATTTTCCATTATTTTCTTTTACGTTTTTTGGTTTTACGTTTTTTATTTTTGTATGTTTCTTTAATTATTAAAATTAATATATATGAATTGCCTATTAAGGAGAACGCACAAAGTAAAATTGATATTGTTGCTAGTATTGTTAATTCCATATTTTTAAAATAAACTGTTTGCGTCCCAATTTTGAACACCTTTACTATAATTTGTTACTCTGTTAGCAAAGAAATCGGTGTGTTGTTTTCCACCGGATAAGCTATCAAACCATTTCATTCTTTTTACTGCGTCTTTATCTATACCATTTACTATTGGTCCATATCCTAAATCACCCATTTTAGTATTTACTCTATGTTTAATAAAAGATACTAAATCATATTTTGGACATCCTTTTAAATCATCCATTTCATATACTTTATCAATAAAATCTAATTCTAATTTTAATGATAGCAAAGCTGCTTCTTCAATGTCTTTTTTTAATTCTGGTGTATTATACTCAGGTTTTTCATCCATTAAGGTTCTAAATAACCAACAACCCGCATCTGAGTGTAATGATTCATCTCTAATACTCCACTCTACAATTTGACCTACACCCTTAAGCTTATTATCTAATTTAAAGGATAATAAAACGGCAAACGATGAGAATAAATTAACACCCTCTGTAAATGCAGAAAATATAGCTAATGATTTAGCTCTTTCATGCCAATTTGCTTCACCATTATGAGAATCTCTAACTTCGGTTAATGCTGATATTTTAGCCATTGTAGCTTCATCTTCTAGAAATTCACTAAAATTATCTAACCCTAATTCTTCATTTAATAAAGAATATGCTTCAGCATGGATAGTTTCAAATGCACCAAAAGTTACAGCCATTTTAATTATTTCAGGCTTTCTAAACCAGCTAGTTACTAAATTAGTCCAGTAATCATTTACTACAGTTTCAGTTTGAGCAAATCCTTTTAAGATAGTACCAATAATATTTTTTTCAGACTCAGTAAGATTTTGTTTCCAATCATTAACATCACTCATCATAGGTACTTCTGTATGTAACCAGTGTGCTTGATGTTGTTTTAACCAATAATCAGATGCTTCTTGATATTCAAAGGGTTTGTAAACAATTCTTTCTTTTGTAATGTCTCTTTTCGCCATTTATGTGGTTTGTTAAAATTTGTAATTATTTTTTTTCAAAACTAAATATATCTTGTTTTACTTGGTCATAGGCAGCTGCCGCTTTTCTTTTTGTATGTGCGTCGACATCATCATAACTATTAGACCTTGTTTTAGGAGCAAAACTTTCTTCATCTCCACTTAGATCTGTATTGTAAGGAAAAACTTCAAAATGACCTGTAGCAGTATTTGCTGTTACAGAGAAGGTATGACCATCCATTCCATACCGATTTTTCATAATATGTAATCTACCTGTACCTCCTACCTTATCTTCTTTTTTTCTGGATAAAGACATACAAAAATCAGTAATCATAATTTTATCATATGACCCTGCGGCTTTATCCCCTTCAATTATTTCGTCATTAGCTCCAGCACGGTTTACCTGTGAAACTGACCAAACAGGTATATCTAGTTGCTTAGCTAAACCTTTTGTACTAGTATAAATATCATCAATATCATCTTTTCTTTCTCGGTTTTTACGTCCTGATGAAAGTAAGTCAACATAATCAATAATAATCAAATCTGCCTTAATACCTAAACTTTCTACCTTTTTAATATGTGATTCTATAGTGGACATAGTAGCGCGCCCTGTTGGGAATTCTTTAATAACTAACTTACCAGGTAGTTGAGGGATTATTTCTTCTACTTTTTCCTTATTATTATGAAGTTCACGAACGTCTATTTTAGTAAAAAAGGCATCATATCTTTTACCAACATATGCTTCACCTAATTCTAAAGTATAATGTATTACGTTATATCCTAATCTTACCGCTCTACCACCAACAGATACTAATGACCACGATTTACCAGCTCCTGGACTACCAAATATAAGACCAAAATCTCCATTTCCCAGTCCACCTTGTAATAAATCATTGATCTTAGGCCAAGGTGTTGGTATAGTAATTCTAGATTCTTCTTTATATCTTTCTTCAATGTCTTTAACGTATTCATGTCCTAAGTTTTTATCTTGTCCTGCTTTTAAAGCACCATCAACTAAATACCTAATACCATCAAAATCGCCTGCTTTTAATAAATCCACAGACGACATTAAGGCCTTCTTCAATTGTTGGTTTTTACAAAAATTTGTAAATTCTTCTTGTACGTATTCTAAATCATCATCAGAAGAAACGTATGCCTGTTTTAGTTGATCTGTTAATGAAATTTTTAATACTTCATTATCTACCTTTTGTATTTCAACTTTTAAAACTTCTAATGAAGGTGTAGTATGGTATTTATCATAGTATTTTAATATTTCTTTAATAACCCATTTTTGAGATTGATTCTCAAAATATTCTTCAGATATTATATCATGAATATTTACTAAGAATTCCTTATGTGTTAACAATGAAGATAACACTTTAATTTGGAAATCGTGGCCGTATTGGTTTATACTATTTAATGTCATCTATAACCTTTTTATTTTATTATTTGTATGTTGGGAACATTTCGAATATATCTTTTAACCATGATTCTAAATTCCTAATCATCCCTCCTAATTTATCTTCATTATAAAATGAAATAAACATTTCAGGGTTAAAATCGGGTAAATCCTCTGTTATTAAACCATCAATATGTTCTTTACCTCTATCATCGATCATTGGTACGCTTAAATCCATTACTTTATAATTAGTTTCAATACGAGATCGTTCCTGAACTATGCGTGAATATACGACATGCTCTTTAAATTTCCTAGCAGAGATGTCGAAAATGTCCTCTAAAGTTAATTCATGGGTTTTTAGTTCTGGGAATCTTTTGAATATCCCCTTTGCACCTAACCCTTTAATCCCTTGAATATTATCTGAATTATCGCCTAATAGTGTTTTGTGTAAAATGAAATTATGTGGTAATAAACCAAATTTCTCTTCTACTACTTTTGGAGTATAATACTCTTTCTCCATTGGTCTATACACAATAATTTTATCAGTTACTAGTTGTAAGAAATCCTTATCACTAGATACAATAAAACAAGTTGAATCATGTTTTTCTACTAATTTTTCAGCTAATACTGCTATAATATCATCTGCTTCAACTTTATCAAGAATAGTGGTTTTAACAGGTAATAATTTTAAATACTGGATAATACGAACAATTTGATCAATTTTAGAATCATGTTCTTCTTCAATATTATCAAATGCCTCCCAATTAGTAATTCTAGACAAATTCCTTGTTCCTTTGTACTCGGAGAGCAGGTTCTTACGATTTACTGTGGAACCTGCTCCGTCGAATACTACATAAACAGAAGTTGGATTTGTTTGTCTAATCATGGCGCCTAAAGAGCGGAAAAAACCACCTAACCCTCCAATATGAACCCCATCGGGGTTAACCATATTCATCATGGCAAAATTTCTAAAAAATAGATTTAAACCATCTAATATTAGTACTCTATCGTGCCTATTTTGAGTAGGTGCGTCCTGGTCTTCTTGGATACCATCCAAGAGACTAAATAACTCTTTTTGCTTCATGATTTTTGTTTATAAGTCTTGTGTGTCGAACAAAACAGGTGTTACATCTTCTTGGTCTTCTACAATCTCGAATTTTCCTCCTCCTAAGATCTTAGCCCATTCTTCAGAATGTTCTTTCTTATAGGCATTCTTATCCTTATCAGTATCTTCAATAAAACCGTGGGTTGTCATAACAATTTTACCTCTTGACTGAATACCATTAACGTGATTTTTATCAATTTGTAAATTAGTACGTTTACCCCATTCTACTTGCTTACCACCTTTAATTGCCTTAATTTTAGATGTACCAGCATTTGAAACATTACCAAACGTAGCTACAAATGTTGCATCATACCACATAGCCATCCCACCTTTGTTCATCATCTTTGGTTGACCCATAGGTGATTCAGCTTTAGCAGTCCAAACTTTGTTAATAGCAATTAATGTGTTAGTGTAGGGTGCTGATTCTTTACGAGACATTACAATACTTTGGTTAACTGTATTACCAAATTGTGTTGACATTGCACCCGCATTCCATTCATTGTTATTCTTCAGTTTTTCAACTGACATAGCACAAGGAATTGATCCAATTGAATCCCAGAAAAATGCTAAATCATAGGGTAAGTTACCTTTTTTCTGCTCATTCTGTAAATCCATAATAAAGGCAGCTACATCTTCAATAGTGTGTAATGTTTCTCTATCAACATAAATAAAATTACCATCATAATCTGTAACCTCACCATCTTCATCCTTAATTAGATTAACTTGTAAGCCCATTTGAGCTGCATGTTCCCAATTCCATTTCATCTCTGTAATGATAAAAACAGGTAATATTCCCATTTTTTGAGCTTGGACTGCGGCTTCTAATAATGCTGTAGTTTTACCTGTATCAGAGTGACCTCTAAGTAATGTAATGTGTCCCATTGGTATACCAGGTACCCCAGCAATTTCTTGAAAAGCAGGTGATAAGGGTATCCATTTTTGTTCTTTAAATTTGACATTTTTATCTAAACCTTTAGATGATTTAAATTTATTTAAGTCAAATTTACTCTTAATCTCGGCAGACACTGCTGCCGAGAGAGATTTGGATATTTTTTTCGCCATATTTAGAAAGGTAGATCATCAGTTTTGTTATCACTTCCAAACATTGAATCAAAAGCATCTGCTTTATTTTTCTTTACTCCTTCAGAATTAGTATCTAAACTAAAATTTGATGTAGAAGGGGCTGCTGCCTTTTCAGTTGGAAATGCATTTTCACTTACATTATCTGATTCTGTTTCTTCTGGTGATAACCACTTTTCTAATGCTACTTTCATTTCATCAAATGAATATTTTTTAAACAATCCTTCTTTTGGGTTAGGTTGTTCACTTGTCCAAGATTCTACTTGAGACGGATCTTCACTTAATGGTGAAGTCTTTAATCTAACACGTACTGATGATTTATTATACGGAGTACCAGTTGATTCTGGTCCTACTGTTTCGATTGTAAGATCTCTACCACCTACAATATCTGTGTAATCCCCAATTTCATCATCAACCGCTAGTGCTAATAATTCTTCATATACTTGCTTACCAAATTGCCATAATCTAACACCTTTATCTTCTTCCCCACGTACTACTACAGGAACGAAAATACGGTTTTTAGCATCTAATTTTTTAGCTAGTAAATAATTTTCCTTGTTATACTCTTCACGTAGTTTCCCAGCGAATAGTGCAATTGGGTCTTTCTCACCAAAATTTGTTGGTGAAATCATTACCTTATTAGTAATACCATAATAGAACTTTAACTCAGTAAACGGGTTAGAAGGATCATACGCTGATGGTACAATTCTAATTTGTTGTTTACCAACTGTTGGTCTCCAAAAAATGGTTGTGTAATCGGTCTTTTGACCACCCTGTGGTTTTGATTGGAGGGTATCCAATTTCTGTTTTAGTGCATTTAAATCCATAATGTAACTTATTTTTAATTATAACTGTTTATATGTAACTGAATATACGAACTATATTTTGGGGAGCCAAATTATAGGTCAATTATTTTGTAAATTTTTGTATTTAATTGTTTTAACTCGTTATGTTGAGTAAGAAGAATGCAATTTCTGTAATGTTGCCAATCTACCTTAAATTTGGTATCTACTACCCCTCCATTTAATTGTTTAATGAGGCCATTAAGTGCATTAATAGTATATAAGGTGTTAGATTCCTTTTTACGATGTACTAAAATTGTTTGTTCTGGGATTGAATCCACATTTCCTTGGTCTACATTATAAGTTACAACATATTCATCTTTGCCCACTATTTCAAGGACAAACATTTTATTATATATAATGGTGTATTTACTTGTAATTTCTTCCAATAAAGAATCTAAATTCTCTAAATTAGTAAATGTACAAAACAGTTTATTATTCAAATCTCCTAAATTTTGTAATGATGTTATTACATCATAGTTCGTATTATACGTATTAGGATTATTCTGTAAAATTGTAGTCATAACCTTCTATTTCTTTAATGTTTAATTTATATTTTTTAAATACTTCTCTTAATTCATTTAAAACCTCTACTTCTGTATCATCTATATCAAATAAAAATGAATCATATGTATAAAGTACTAACTTTGTTTTGCAACCACGTAGTATAACACACATATCCCATAATATACAAACGTTCATTGACGTCTCCAAATTTTGTAGTATATAATTAAACAACTTTTGTGGGTTCATGTTATCTAATTTTTCCTTTTCGTATATGTACCCAGAAATCTTACATTCTATAAACCCGTCGCTCTCAAATTTACGCCACGTTTCTCCTACGTATTTTTCGATTCCTTGAAAGAATTCCAAGTGTCTATAATTCTCGAAAACACCTCCATAGAGCTGTTTGAAGGTAAGTTCTTTTGATTTTTTATAATCCACATTATATAAGGTAGCAAAATGAGCGTGGATATCAATATTGGCAAAATCATAACCAATGAGACTAGCAGCCAAGCTAGGATGGTAAGCACTAATATCAATTTCCACAAACTTATTATTACGTGGTATAAAACTTTTCCTACATCCGTTTTCTTTATTAAGTGCTGCATAATTTACATTTTTAAATTTATTTGATGGTCTTGTTGTTGTTGTTTTTAAGTTGAACTGAGTGTGGACGTATTCACCGTCAACGGCGTGGAAGTATTCACTGAAGGTTTCATTACATATGCGTATGCCACTTCGCTCGATAGCGTTGAATACCACGGATACTCTACTGTTAAAGAATTCATCATATTTTGTTTTTTCTTTGTTAATATTCGCTTTTAGATCTCTAAAAATGTTCTCACACAATTCATAATGTTTAACAATCGGTATAATTGCGTTTAACTCTAGGTTATCTTTATGTTTACGGTAGTATAAATCATGTGTTGTTGTTGTAGGTCGTATATACGTAGTAGGTGGGCGATTTATGTCGCTAAGAGCTTTGTTTAAGTTTGGGTAATAATGTAATAATTCTTTTTTATCCCTACAATATAATGTTTCAAACTTTTCTAGTAAATCGTTTATACGCGTGTTTAACGCATTTAAAGCTTCACTATGCGTAACACATACCATAAAGCCTTTAGTTGCTAAAATTGGTCTAATATACACTAAACTTACACGGTTTTGTGATGGGTGTATGGTGTCATTAAAGGGTATTACCTCAATGAAAGCCTCCCTATAACTACTGTTTATTAAAACCTTTAATTGCTCCTCGTCTTCTACTAACCAATACATTTATAACCATTTTACTCCAATATACGACAGATTTATCTAGTATCCACTTTTTCTCGAGATGTTTTTTCTTATTGATGTCCCTACCTCATTGTTTAAGGATACTTTAATTTTTGTAATTTCTTCCTCCCCAACAAAAGGAATAAGAGTAGAATGTTGAGTAGGTTTATGGAATTTTCCTTCCATCATTACCCCTCTATTTGAATGAACATGGTAATACCCAACATAGTTTTCCCCTGTTGGTACCAATTTTAATTCATTCCCGTTAGTATAAAAATAATTTGGGGTTGATGATTTATAAAATTTACAAAATCTTAATTTAAAGAATTCCTCAAACCCATACCATTTTAGGTTTGTAGATGTTTGTTTTGCTAAGTTTTTATTAACTTTATAAACATCAATAGGGTTGCCTGATATATTCCAGTTTAAGTAGGATGGAGTATATAATTGGTACTGAGTATTTGGGTTTTCGTTTAGATAGTTATTATAAGTATCAACATCGATTTCCATATACTTTAATTCATTGTTCTTTTTTAGGAAGTATCTTTGATATTCTCCAGTATCGTATTCTTCCTTAGTTGGGAATATTATACTAGACATAGGGGAAGAAGCATTACTTATAGGAGAACCAACTGCACCTACATAAGCTGGGGGGAGATATGAAATATTAGCTTCTTCTGTTGTATAAGCTCCAGTTTTACCTGCTTCTACATCTTGGGCTGCATTATTTTCATTATTAGGGATTAATGGGTTGTTAGGTCCGTCTTGAGGTGTTTTACCACTAAAGTATTTACCATCAGAAGTTGAATAGTAATCACCGGTATATACCTCTCCGGTTGCTGCTAAAAGATAGTCTCCAGTAGCAGTGTATAAATTGGGCGTTATTTGTGATAGAGGATAATACATTATAAGCTTCCTATTTCCATTAACATTTCTAATATTTCTTTTTGTGGTAAAATATCACTTTTATCTGTTCTATAAGAACAATGAGTATAAATACCAGGTTGTCCTCCCATTGCAATATTTGATTTCCTATTAGCTTTCGGGAAGAGTTCTTTATAGTTAGTTTTATTTAAATAAACTGGAATGTTAAATTTATTTTTTAATTCTATGATTAAAGATTTAACTGTTGAAATTTGTTCTGGGGTGTATTTTTGGAATCTTTCTTGGGAATTGAATTTATTAATATACCTATACCCCTTTGCCAGTTTTACTATATTATTATTATCATCAACCGTATATGGGTCTGCTATTTCATTTTCAGGTATTACTTTACCGGTCCATGCAACCCAACCTTTATCCGTTTTTTTAAGTCTACCTAATGAAACTATTTCAATTCCTATACTTATTCTATTTAATCTATCAGTTCCTGGGTTAGATCCTAGATGTCTTGACCAATATTCTAAAGGAAAAACATGCTCATTAAAACCATTTCTATCTATATGGTAATGTGTAGCTAGTGGGTATGGTTTTTCAGACCATCCTCTTATATCTCCAGCAGCATTTGTAACCCCAGCGGTATGGTGTAATACTATTTGGGTTTTAGTTGATGCTTCTGGGACGTAAATTAAGTTTTGGCATTTTTCTCTCCATTTATTTGAAAGGTTTGTATTATCTAAAGGTATACTTGTAGTTAAAGATACTCTAGGGGCATCTCCTTCTAATAATACAAAGTCTTCAGATTGTTGGTTTACAATATCCTCTACTACCCCACTAGTAAATGCATCTAAACTTTCTTCTTTTGTTTTAGGTGTACTAATTGTTTCTAAAGAAGTAGACCAAGTATTATCTCCTATTTGATGGTTAACCTTTGAAATTACAAAATCTAATGCTTTAGGATATTGAGCGGGGAGAAAACCCTGTCTTATTTTTAAACTATTATATATCCCAATACCTGATATTCCATCACACGTTAGTCCTAAAGAAGCAGGAATAAATCCTATTTTAGTTGATGGTGTACCAGTTGCAGCATATAACCCATTATCAATAATATTAACATAAGCTTTAAATGATTGTTTACCTTGTTTAATAAATTCTGGATTTAAATGAAAATAATACCCATTTGTATCTAAAGTCCCATTAGCTTTACCTCTGAAACTTTGAATTAAATATCTAATATAATTATTAGAAAATTTTTTTAATTCTTTTACTTCAGGTACAAGGGCTTTATCATTTATATCCTCAATTACATCTTCTACATATTCATGCCATTCGGTATTTGAATAATTATTTCCAGTAATAGGACAACTTTCTACATCTTTATGAACTTTAAAGGTTATACCAAACTTTGTTGATTTTCTGTTACTTCTTCTAAATGGACCCCAATGGGTATCAGTTACTGATTTATAAAAATGGTCCTTCATTTCATTAACCTGAGCTAGGGTTAATGGTTTATATATGTTATCACTAGGTTTAACTACAATATTTTTGCTTTTATCTTCGGTTTTAGGGTCTTTTAAATCAAATTGATATTGATCTCTTAAACCTGAGTTCCAATTAGAAAAAGCAGTAGCATCATAATTTTTAGTCGAAGAACCATTTGCTGTAGCCCCTATTGATATCATAGAAGAAAGTGAGGAATCAATTTTAGTTTTAAAGCTAAAATCTTGGACTATGTTGGATTGGGTTTTACCTGTTGTATCTCCTTCTTTAGGTAGACCATAACCAAATAGTTCAAAATTAGGTTTTTGTGTAAAAAATTCTTTAAACGAACTTTGTTCAATCCCCCTTATTTTATTTTGGTCTTGTATCGTAATAACACTATCGTTAAATAAGACCGGTTCTAAATTAGGAATATCACCTAATGCAGAATTAATACCATTACATATGTTTTGTATAAACTTAAAAAGGAAAAGATCACCCTTATCATTAGTATCTTTTTGAAGACACCCTGCTACAAAATCATAGTTAAGATATATATTCATAATTTGACCATACATTATTGAATTATCCTGCCCCTCAACTACTACCCAATCTTTCATAGCCTTTATAAAAGACCAATAGGTTTTAACACCGGTCTTTTTTGAAGACATCTCTGTTGATGAATTAATTGATATATTACTTGTAAATAAAGGTTTTACTAAGGCTACTTTTGGATCAAATGAAATTTGATTTGGATAAATTGCCATTATATTAGACTTAACGTCTGTGTCTATACTTAACATACCAGTACCTGACATATTAGGGATACAGAATTGGTTAATTTTTCTTAATAGTTCTCCAAAGGTTAAATAGTAACCAAATTTATCAATATCAACCCCTTCTCCGTCATTTAGTCCTTTAATAGCACCTAATAATGCTTTATCCCCATCATCTTTTTTTAGGAGCCAGTACATATTTAAATACTCACCATAACCCCACCACTTTCGTCTCCCTTTGGGGTCCATAATGTCTGTAAATAAATCATAAGCTAGTGGAGATGAACCTGCATTGTTTACCACATTGGAGGCCATAGATGTAGGAAAATTTTGAAGGCCAGTACTATACCCATTTACAATCGCAGCTATATCTTCTTCTGTTTTTACTTGTTGAGGAAGGTTTACTTTTAAGGATTCAATAACATCCCCTACTGACATTAATGTTAGTGTAATAGAATAACTTCCATCTTGTTCAAAACTCCAATTAAAATTACTAACTTTTCCTATAAACCCATCATAATTACCACTATATAATCCTCGATATCGTTCAACATCCTTAGTTAATTTTCTAAAGTTATAAGTTTTATAATCTTGAAACCATATATCCTCAGTTATAGTATTACCCATTTGTTGGATTTCATCATTATTATTTAAGAACTTATCCCAACCCCATTCAAGTATCATGGTGTATCCTAACCTAATATATAATAACTCAATAAGTTCAAATTGAAACTTATTATAACATTTAAGTTCAACTGTTGCTTTTCTTATTGAACCTCTATTTAAACAATCTACCTTAGCACTAATAAGACCAGGAGGAGGAGAAAAACCTTCATCTTTACCCCCTAAACCATATGACGATGCTTCATTCCATACTTGACCTGTTGTAGAAATTCCACTTCTTTGACTATACCCCCCACTATCTCCCTCTCCTTTTTGGGTTTTATTAGAGGGAATTACTGTTGATATTGTATTAAATAATACAGCTTTAGTAGCTAGTTTATTACCTAAAAAGTCAGCTGGTTTTGAAAATCCTATATCTTTTAATCTAGATTCTCCTGTAGTTCTTTCAGTCTCCTCAATGTCTTTTAATGTTAAAGTTGGTTTTGTTTTTTTAAGTTCAACTAACATTTCATTTTTAGTTTGAACCCTAACAGAGGATGCTAGTTTTAACCAAGCATTCCTGTTGTTTTGTATTTGGAGTTGCTGGGGTGTTCTAAGTGTATCAAACCCAGAACCCGCAGTTTGTTGTCTAATTTGGAGTTGTTTGTCTACAAATTCTTTAAATGATTCTCCTACTAATCTTCCCATAACCTTTTATTTTCTTAGATTTAAAATATCATAATCCGCCTGTATTTGACCTATATTAATAGGGATTCTAATTTGAACCCCTAAAGGTAAGTAATAGGAATCTTGTTTTAAAAATTCATTTGCTGTAGAGATTATCCACCATAGGGTTGGGTCACCATAATATTGGTTTGATAATATATCTAATCTATCTCCTTCTTCAGTATAAACATATACATCACTTTGTTGTAGGGCGATTGAAGGATATTTAATATTTTTATAAAAAGAGACACCAGACAAACCTTTTTTGTTTTCTCTGCTAATTATCTTTATTTTAGTGTATCTCCCCATTTATTTATTTTTTAGGAATATAATTAATATTATCTCCTTGTCCATCGTAGTTATTTCCTGATGCCGCTGCTAGGTTAATATAATGCTCTGGTCCGTATTTGTCAAGGAATTTACCACCTCCCTCTAATGCTTTACCATTAGCAAATGTATTTTGTTGTAATTGAGGTACAAAGTCATGTATAGGTATAAAGGTAAATCCTGAAACTTTTACCATCATAGGCATTTCTTTAACTGAAGGGTCGGTAAATATTTCTTTCTTTTCTTGTCCCCTATTTACATATTTAATATTCCCATTATCTGGTATTGATACTTCCCATGGAGATTCTTCTGGGATATCAATATTTAACCCCGTCATAATCCCAACTTGTTCTTGAAAATACCCTCCTACTGTCAATGTAATTAAATTTCCTCTCATATACCCGAAGTTTGAATAATCAGGAGCACAAACTGAGGCTAAATAATTTAATTTCTGGTACATAGGTATTAGCTCTTGTTTTGATTGGGCTGCTACAGTCCAAGCCATACTTACTTTTCTATCAAACCCTCCATACTTATAGAAATTTTCAGCCCTACCCATATATTTTTGTGATTTCCACTCTGCTGAGTAGTTGTCAGACATTGAGTCTATAAAAGCTCTAAAATGGATATAAGTTTTTAATTCAGGGTTGTCGTTGTCTATTACCCCAATTCTAAACTTTACTAAGTCGTTTTTTACACTATTAGTAGTTACAGAGGTTGATTGGTAAAGAGGTAAAGCTGTGATTTTATCTAGGGCTTTCATATAGCCTGAATTTCCTTCTACAGAGTCAGGTTGGTTATTAAGTGCACCTCTTTTTCCAATTGTGTAACTTTTTAAATTACCTCTTCTTCCGGGGTCACCTAAATTAACTCTTTGTTCTATATTCTTTTGAGTATAATCTAATGTATCAGGAATTTGCTCTGACCCATCTGGTGCTATAATTTTAGTAAATGACGGTTTATAAAACTTCCCATCTTTACTTGTTGGGATGTAATCTTCTAATTCAGCTTGAGTAAATACTTGTCTTGGTATTATTTCAGAAACACCACTTCTTAATTTATTAAGATCTGTTTCTAAGGTTCCAGATTTATATACACTTCTAGAAAGTGTTAAGGGACTTATAACATCATTAGGGTTAAATAAAGTATTTAGGTATACAAATTGAGAAGATTTACTTAGGGATGATACCCATTTAGTAGTAGCTCCATAAGCTTTTTGAATATCCTCTATGTCTTTAGCTTTATTTAAACCTGGTGTATAAACACTAGGAACATAATTTACTTCACCTGTTGATAAAGTTGTATTAAATACTGTAACATTATTAGAATTAATTATTTTAAGATTATTCTCAAATTGTTGTTTAAATTCTAGTTGAGTATTAAATTGATTATTAATACCCGTTCTTTGATCTAAAGGTACTCTAATTTTTGTCTTTCCTATCCCTAATGTTGATCCTGGTCCTCCCCCATATTCAAACAATACATTATCTGTTTGTTTGTTTGTAATTTTTAATAAAAGTGGTTCTAATCTACTTTTGTTACCCTCAACCCCATTTGTAGCTATTGTATTTAAATAAGTTGGTAAACCAAAAAGTGAATTACCATCTGGGGATCCTTTAGTTGTTTTTTTAAAAGGATTTAAACCTTGTTTATTTAAATGACCACCAAAAACACCCGCGGCGGATTGTCCTATAGTACCTAAAGGAGAATATATTCCTTGGTTTAAACCTATATTACTTTTTATAAAATCTCCTATTTTACCTATAAGTGACGTAGGGCCATTGCTTACTGTTATACCTCTATCTTCTACATACTCTTCATACCCTACTTCTGAGTTAACATTAGTTAATGACAATACATTTTGTTTTGCAAAAAATAATGTACCTGTTAGGTTAATTGGTTGACCATTTGTGTTATCCCCGTTATAAAATAACTTAGATATTCGTTTAGTATCGTTAGCTATGATCTTAGGTAATAGTGAACCCCCACGTACTAGAAAATCGGGTCCTCCTGTTTTTCCTAAATCAGAAAAACTATCGGGGATTTTACTAGTTACATAAGGTTGGTTACTATTTCCACCTCCTACTGTGTCCTTACCATACCTTAAAGATTTAAGGTTGGTTGTCATATTAACTAAACCCATCTATTTATCGGGGTAAACGTTGTAAATAATTTTGTCTAGTTGATAGAGAACTTCCACGATCAAGTAAAGAAGGGGAAGGTAGAACACCATTATTAGGCTCTACTTGAGAAGCGTTTGGTTTTCCAATGGTTGAATAATCATAATGTAGAGTAGACTGTTGGAAATTTGGTGTTTTAGGTGTTTGACCACTTAAACTTGTGGCACTAGCTTGACCTGATATTAATTTGTTTAATAAACTCATAATTGTTGTTTTATTATAAATATTAGACTATTGTATTTCGTATAACCCCATTGGAGCCATATCTGGTGTTTTTTTAATAAGTTGTGCTAATAGCGAATTAGTAGCATTCATGTCTGTTTTACTTTCTACTACTGTTGTTGACCCCCCACTATTATTCGCCATGTTAGAAGCTCCAGGGAATGCAACAAAATCATCATTTTTAGATAGCTCAAATAACCCTCCTTCTTTTGTAGATACTTGTGTTTTACCATCTGCTGGTGAGTTAACATCTCCTACTTTACTTAAAGCACCAAAACCTGCTGCTAGTGTTGCAGCTGCTGCTATTGGACCTAATACCCAACCTGCAACTGGTATTGCAGCCGCTGATTGGAATGCCATGTAAGCTGCTAATACAATAGCTATACCTACTATACCCTTCATTATTTTACCAACGGTACCAAGGGGTCCTGTAAGATTTGATATTCCTTCACCAATCTTTCCAGTAAGTTCCATAAGAAGCATAAAGGGTTTAATAATAAAACCAACTACTTCTAGAATACCCCCTAACATTTCAAACACCGGCATCATAGATTCACCTATCATTCCAAAAATTTCATTTATCCTTTCAGTTGAAGCCGCCATTTTATCTGCTTGCCCCACTTGTTGTCTTAGACCTTCAATTCCTTCTTCTGCTAGTTCTTTTTGTGCCTGTTCTAAACCAACTGCTTCTATTCTTTTATTTAATAAGGCTTCAGTTTCAGCTGCTTGTTCTCCTGTAGCTCCAGCTAATTGTTCTTGTACAAATAAGGTTTTTGCTAAATCTTCTCTACCCATACCTACAGCTTTGGCTAATGCTTCTTGCTGTATTCTATTCATAGCCGTAAATTCAGCGGCTGAACCTGCTTGTTCTGATATTTCTTTTGCTACTGTTGCTAAATCATTATTTAAAGCTGCCTGTCTTGCTTTTTCTAAGTTAATATCCTTACCTAACAATACTTCGGCTTGTAACTCGTTTTCGATAGATTGTTCAAAATCAAGTAAACTACCTGCTATATCATCTACTTTAGACATTTCCATACCTAAAGATTTTGCAGTTGCTACCGCATCAGCTATTAATCCAGGGTTTTTACCCAAAGATAATGTTGTTGCTGCTGATACTTTGCCTATATCTTTTAATAAATCTTTTTCATTTAATCTTACTCCTAAAGCCGTTGATGAAATTTTAGCCTGGGCCATATATTCACCTGTGACCTCATTAAGTGATTTACCGGTAGAATCTGATATTGCTTTTATACCTAATAATTCTTCATTAGTAAACCCTGCCATCTCTCTCATTTCAGTAAACTGAGTAAGCATTTCCTTACTAGGAGTTACACTAGTACCTAAGGCTTTGTTCATTTCCATCATGGATTCTGACATTCCTTTGGTACTAACAAACACATTACCACTATCTACTGCAGCCTCCCTTAATTGGCCCCTCATTGCTAAGGCACTATCATAAGACATATTAAGGCCTTTAGCCATCTCGGAAGCAGCTTTATCACCTTCTATCATAGCCGAAACTAGCTTTACAATCATAGCTACAGGACCTAAAGACTTCATAAAACTCTTAAACATCCCTTTAGCACCTGCAGCCATAGATGCACTATCTATTGCACCTTTAGAGAAACCACCTTCCATGTTCTTTTGGATGTCTTCAACAGAAGCTCCAGATTCTTTAAGGGCATCCTCCATACCCATTCCTTCTTCCCTAAGTTTAGCATATTTGTCAGCACCAAACTTCCTCTTCTCCATATCAGCTGCTATACCTTCAGCTTCTTTAGCAGCAGCCCCAAACATTGGAGCAAGACCTGAAAGTAATGGGATTTTATCCAACACTTTTTCTATACCCCCAAACAGAGATACACCTTTAGCATTTGCTATATTTTGTACTGTATCGTCTACTAACCCTAATTCAACTTTAAGTGCAATAGCACTATTAATTTGGTCCTCTATACTACTTGCTAAATTTAAATTTAATTCTGCTCTAGTTGCATCTAAATCTGCTGAGTCCTTTATTAATTTTGATTGGACTTGCCTTAGTGAATTTATATTCTTAGTTACTGCTAATCTATTGTCGTCTAATTTTTTAAGTGATCTAGCATTAGTTAAATCTTCTTTTCCTAAAGCTGAAAGATTTTCTGATATTTTAGATATAGAATTTGTTGCTCTAAGTATAGCAGATTTTTCTGCTTTTTGAAATTTTAATTGGGTTAGTTGGTCTTTTAAGACATTTGAAACATCTTGTTGTTCACTGGTGATAGCCTGATCTGTGGCTAGTCTATCTTTAGCTATCTTATTTCCCTCTGCTAATAAACGGTTTTGATCCGCTACTAGCTGCTTCATAGTTTTAGCATTATTTATTTGTTCACCAGCCATAGAAATGTTTTATTATAAATATTACTAATTATAACTTGTTTTACCCTTATATGCTTTACTTGCTTCGGCAAATGCTGGGGTGTTAACTTTACCGTCAGAGTTAACTAGATTCTTGTTTGATGCTCCACTCTTTCCGGCATTTTCAACCGACTTTTTTTCTTCAGCATAAAAATCTTTTATTTCTGAGTAGGTAAATTTTCTTAACCATATAGGCATGTTATATACCGTGTTATAGTCATACCCACCTTTACCATGAAAGATTAATTGGTGAATCATTTTAAAAAGATGTAAACGTATCTCGGGGGCGTTAGTCGTAGTCAGGCCAAAAAAAGTTTAGACCAATTGGAATGGTCACCTCCTCTCCATTATCCAAAATATAGGATAGATTTACATCTGGTTGTGTTTTAGCAATATTGTCTCTAAATGCTCTAGAATCTCTAGCTAAAAACATATTATCTACAAATCCTCTAATATCTTTCTTTTCTTCACTGCCATCTACTGATGTGATTAAATGTTTTAATCTTGTAGTAAGGCTTGATGAATCTTCTTTATTGAGTTTTTTAAGACCTGCTAATTCTCGATCTATTTGTTTTTCTACTTTACCTGTAGATAGTTGGTATGTTAAAACAGTTCCAGTAGCTGGGGTTGTAAAAGTAAATTCGTTTTTACCTGCTTCAAATTGCTTTTCATCAAATTCTTTGTTTTCTAAAGTTGACATATCTAAAACATAGCTTGTCCCTTTTACTGAGATTTCATAATCTTTACCATATCCTAAAATACGAGTAGCAATTAACAGTGCGTTTTTATCACCAACAATTAAGTCATCGATATTAATATCTTTATTTATAATTACAGACTTTAATAATTTTTCTAATACATTTCCTTTTTGGATAAAGGATTGATTAGAAAGGATATCTTCTTCCTTTGCTGTCATGTATTTGATTTCTACTTTACCACTTGATAAGGGATTGTCTTTAGAATAGATTAAACCTTTTGACGGTAATTCTATTTCTTCGGTTGGGAATTTAAATTCACTCATATAAATTTTATTTAATTATAACTTTATTGTTCTAGTATACATATGTAATATACAAAAAAGCTTGGCGTGAGCCAAGCAATTTTTGATAATTTATGTAATTGTTTCTTAGAAATTTAAAATACAATAATCAGGTTGTACTGTTATTTGTAATTCAACAGCAGCACTTTCATCATCCCAACTATAATCACCGAAATTAGCATCTGTAATCATAGCACCTTTGATGATCCATTCAGATACGATATCACCTACAGGTCCTAATACGTTCATAGTTAAATCCTTTTTATAGAAATCACTATATCCGTCTCTACCAGTTACTGATTCATGGTGTAATCTAACCCATTCCATACATGCTTGAGCACCTGATGGTGTAATTGGATCAAATAACGTCATTTGAATTGTGTTCCAAAGTGTTTTACCTTTAACGTATCTTGCAACGTTAATGTGGTTCAACTGAACTGTACCTTGAGTTAATGAAACAGCTCCCATACCTTTAATTTGGTATGATGGAATCCCATCCACATAAAGAATAAATCTGTTCTTTTGCTTCGGTTCGAATGCTGTATAAAATATTTCGTTCGGGTCTAATACTGCCATTGTTATATATTTTTATTATAAATATTCTAGTTTTTTGTTTTTATTCAGGAAATGTTGCTCCAGTTGGTAAAACATTGAAATCTAGAATTACGAATTCAGCTGTTTTAGTTGGTTGTAAGTAAATCTGACCTACTAGCTCATTTCTATCTATTACATCTGGTGTGTTATTAGTAGCATCCATTACTACTTTAAAAGCATATAATCCCTGTCTTTGTTGTACTGATTCTAAGTATGGGTTTACATTTGCTAAGAAATTATTTCTTGTTGCATTTGTGTTTTGTTCGAATACTAAGTTATCTGATACTTGAGAGATATATCCTTTAAGTGCAATTAACAATCTACGTACATTTACTCTATCTAAAGCACTTGCTCTTTTCTGTAAAGTTTTCTGTCCAAATACTACAACTCCACTTCCTGGGAATGTTGCAATTGGGTTTACATTTGCTTCATATAATGTATCTCTGTTTCCAGATGTTAATTTTCTTTCTGCTCTTACTACACTTCCTAAAGCTCCTCTAATTAGACCTGCTGGTGCAAACCATGGATCTGAAGAAGCATCTGTAAATGCATAAACTGCAGGAATATATGTTGAAGCTGGTGCCCAAACTGTTTGTCCGGTTCCGGCATCTACCGTTTGTAACCACGGCCAATAAGTTGCTGCATATGAGCTATCATATTTTGTTGCTTCTGTTGTAACTGCGTTGATTTGCGAGTTATACGCTGCGACATCGATTACTGCTATACAATCTGTTCTACCTTGTGCAAGTGTTACTAATCTTGTAACAGTATTTGAATGTAGTTGAGAGTTTAAACCAGGTGCTGTGATTACATTAAATTGATAATCATCAGAATTGCTTAGTAAGTTAATGGATTGTGTATAATTATCCATTATTAAACCTTGTATATTAGCTGTCGTAATATTTTCATTAAATTTAACTGGTGAATTTGTTGCTGTAACATTATCTCCAGTAGCTCCAGAAAATGATCCTGAACCTCCATTTACTGCTATATTAGGTAAGCTAGATGTAAATTCACTTTTTGCTTGACCATTATTATCGAAATATTGAGGGGTTGGTTTGTTAACATTTTCTACATATATGTAAGCACTTCTTTGTGGGTAATTACCTAATGTTTTAACAAAGTAATCAGTTCCATCTTGTGCTACTTCATAATAAGTATCTCCAATTACATTCGAAATATAATTTGGGGCAGTTGGATCTAATGATAAATTGTTATATGTTTCTAATACTGTCTTTGATGTTGAAGTATCATTTCCTCTTCTAACTAATAATGAAAATTGTCCCGAGGCTGTGTTTACTGAAGCTACTTCCCATCTAATGTTATCATTTGTACCATTAGTTAAAGTTCCATTTGCTCCGTCTACTACTTGGGAATTGTTCATATTAACACCCTCAGAAATAGTTTTAATAGTAAATGCACTTGTATTTTGAAGATCTGACTCTGTTAATGTAACTGTAAGATCTGCACCATTTGGTTTTGTAGCACCTAAAGATTCTGATGTGAAGTTAATAACATCACCTGCTATATAAGCAATACCCTCTGTTGTTATAGTAATAGATGTGATTGTTGACACTGTTGCGTCTATATCTTGTGCCGCTATTTCAATTGAGGCAATTGCTGAATTACCATTTCCACCCTCTACTGGTACGTTATTTACTGTTCCACCCGTAGAACCTGTTATGTTTATTACTGGGGATACATTAACTGATGATAATAATGCATCAACTCCTGTTACTAATTTACCTTCAGTTATTGAACTAGGGATAGAAGAAGAAGCGCCATCGAAGCTTCCAGAAACTACACGAGTCATTAATAATGATTCACCACCTTGGGCAAAATAATTTCTTGCGGATATAGAATTTAAGTAAGTATAAAATTGAGATCCACTTTCTACTGTACTTCCAAATATTGCTTCATATTGAGAAAAAGTAGAAACTGCAGTTGGTATTCCAACTGGTCCTTTAGTAGCGGGTCCAATAATAGCTGCACCATAAGTTACAGGTCTAGCACCAATAAAAGATTGGTCGTTTTCCCTTGCTAAGACACCTGGAGATAAAAGAGTTTGCTCTGCCATTGTTTATTAATTTATTAGTATTGTTTTATTATAAATATTAGAAAATATTTCGAAATATTAACCTATTGAAGTAAATTCTCCTTTTTCTAGGTCTATATTACCTTCACCATATTTTTCTTGTAGTTGACTACCAGTATCTACTTGATCTTTTTGTAATTTATCAAATTCTTCTAATAGTAATTTCTTTTGTTTTTTTAAGGCATCTATTCTTAATTCTGTTGCACCTAACCCACCTACTATTTCATTATTTCTAGTTTGGTAATCTTGAAGTGTTTGTAACTCTTTTTCTGATAACTTTTTAATGCTCATAATATATTTTTTGTTTAATTATAAATATATATAAGTGGGTTAAAAATTACGTTCTTTTTCTTCCGTCTTCAGTAGGGTTAGAAATAATTTCTATACCATTTATATCTGATACTGCTTCGGTGTTAATAGTTATTTTAGCTTTTGAATTATATATTTTAGTTGCATTTAATTCTTTTTGGATTGTATCCGGTAGTATGTACCCCCTTAATCTAATATTAAAAGTACCGGTTACTAATCTATCTTTACCTTGAGTTAATTCAGTTGCGGTTGTAAAACTATCTATAAAGGCTCTAAATTGAAACCTTTCAGGCATACCCCAATAAGCATCAGAGGCATATTCACACGCTTCTATTACTTTATTTAATTGTTCCATATAGTAAGTTTGAATTAAACAACTATATTCTAACGTTACGTAGTCAGGTTGTGCTACTACATGAAATTTTTCAATTGGTTTTCTATTATTTAAAGTTCCAAAGTTACTATAAAAGTTTTTTGGGCTGTATTGTTTAGACCACTTACCATATAAATTGGGTTGGTTAGCATCTAGTTTATTTGCTACTGTTCTATCTTTAGATAATGAATCCCTTTTAATTACAATAATAGGTAACATAATTGCACCTTTTTTGTCTCTATAATACCCATCACGTTGGAATGATTTCCACCTCTCAGGAGCACCATATATTACAGGTACATCTCTTTTTATTCCATTTTGGTAAACAAAAGGTTTAATTTTATTTTGAAAATAATAAAAAATCGCTTCATCAATATCCTTTAAACCAATAGCATATTGTTTTGAACTATCCCCCTTTAAACTCATGTTATTAGACCTATTAAAGTCAATCCCAGTTTCAGTATAATTAGGGTTTGGGGGAGAAATGGCGTTATTTGGGTTGCCTACTTCTCCTCTATCTTCTATTCCCTCAAATGCACTTTGTTTTGAATTACTTAGTGTTAATTGAGATTTTGGTATTGGTTTTCTTGGTTTTGCCATTACATTCTTTCTATATAAGGTGATATCGCAACTTTATCAGCTGGGATGTAATAAGTTGAGCATAATATAGATACATTGTTACCGTATAAATCTAAATTTGGATTTAATGGGTTAGGAGTACCGTCTGAATCATTATTAGGGTAAGATGGGTTTTTGCCTCCCCAATATTGGTTAGCAATTGTACTTTGTACACCATAATAGGCTGTTTCGTATAAAATAATATCTCCTACTCTAGGTACTACATCGGCATCTACTAAATCATCTCTAAAGAAATAGAAATTTATACCTTGTTCAAATTGTACCCCTTCTATATTTTCAGCATATTGTTGGTCTCCTCTATCAATTAATATATTGAATAAAAAAGGGCCATCATAATATTTTTCTTCAGCGGCTTCGCCGTAGATATTTACTTTAGTTTCTTCTAATTTAAATTGATATAAGGCGCATTGTTGAGTAATAATATTACCCATCAATTCTCTATTAAACTTTCGCATTAGAGAAACATCTCTAACTTTAGTGTACATTGCCATATTATCCTATAAAAATTGTATATGGAACTTTCTGTAATTCCAACATTTTTGAATCTCCTTCTTTAGCTCTTCTTTCTAATGAGGCCATTCTAGAGGTTTCATCTAAATATGTTCTTAATCTTTCTATTAATGCAGTTTTTTCTGCTGTAGCTGCTGCTATTAAATCTGATTGGTTTAATGTTACATCTGCATTTGGGATTGGAATAGTACCATATTTACCTCTAACATACCCTAACATTTCTTTTGATAAAGCTAAAGTGTATTCAAAAATCCACTGTCTTCCAACACTATTTATTTGGTTATAATTAGGGTTACCATATGGTGCATTAGAAACATTTGTTACATTCCCTGGGGACTGTTGTACCCCGTTATTTATTCTTTCGTCTCTTAATATATACTCAAACCATAATTTGGGAGATTGGTCAACACCAAAAATACTAAAATTAGGTATTGGGAATATTTTTAAATTGTCCCCTCTAATTTCAAATGAGTAATTATTTCTTCGGATAGTTTCCGCCATTTCAATTTGTTGGATAACTGCGACTTCATAATTTAATGGAGACATTAAGTATCCACCTCCTCCACCGAATCCTCCCATTCCCATTACTCCAGCTGCTGCTACACCACCAAATCCGAACCCATTATAGGGGTCTAAAAATCTTGCAGATGCTGGGTATGGTTCTTGATAAAATACCCTTTTAATTTCAATACCATGCATGTATTCAGAACCGGTATAACCACTAGCTGTCATAAATGTCTGGAAAGAATAATTTTGTTGACTAGATGTTAGAGCAAAAGAACCTGAATAATAATTTACATTACCTCCTGAACCTGCTTCTTCACCATATTGTTCTGATAGTCTAACTATTGGTTCAAAACTCGGTGTTATAAGCGCTGTGTTTAAGTTTGATGCCGTTGGTAATCCCTCTAGAGATAATTGATTATCTCGTATTTTATATGCGTATATCTCATTACCATATGTGGTAGTTGCTTCCTCAAAAGCAGTAAAAAATGAACCAGATTGGAGTTCAACATCTACCAAAGGGAAACCTAGTCTTTGAGCACAAAAATCTGCTACTTTGTTAGCGTCCCCTGCAAAATCAGTATCACCATCATAAAACCCAAAAGGTGTTTGCCCTGCTGCAAAAGTACTAACCCCTGTCCAAATAGGTATATTCATATTTTAATGTATTTAATTTAATATGTGTGTATTTTAGTTATAAATATGAAAAAGAGTGTTACTATTTAGATCTTAAAGTAGACCCAGATGTAACTAATGATATCCCCTTGTCAATTGCGGTATTATAATATTCTATTAAATCTTCAACTATTTCATTTCTATGGTTAGTTGTCAAAGTAACACCGGCTAAGTTTTTAATTTTTCTTGAGGCAGCATACAAGAATTTAAAACCAGAATCTGATTTTTTCTTTAAGTCTGTTTGATGTGAATCACCACATACTACCATTTTACTTCTTAAACCAATACGAGATGTAATCATCTCCATTTGTTCATGAGTAACATTTTGTGCTTCATCTACTATAATAAGGGAATCTAAAAATGTTCTACCTCTCATAAAAGATACAGGCACAATTTCTATTTTACCATCTTCAATCATTTTTTCAACTTTTACTTTATCATATAATGCAAAGAAATTTTGGTAAATAGGTTGAACCCAAGGATCCATTTTTTCTCTTAAATCACCAGGTAAAAACCCTATTTCTTCTTTAGATACTGTAGGCCTAGTAATAATAATTTTATCATATTGTTTTCTAAATAAACCATCTAATGCTACATTACATGCTAATAATGTTTTTCCACTACCTGCACTTCCTGCTAATAGTGTTATTGTATTATCTAAAATAACTTTTTTCGCTAATTTTTGCTCTTCATTTAATTGTAATTTAAACTTAATAGGATTTTTGGGGATTCTTTTTGTACGATAAACTTCGTCAGTATGTGATTTACTCGCCATGGTTTTGATAACTTTATTGTTCCATTATAAATATGAAGAAGATAAAAAAACCCGGCCTAAGCCGGGTTTAATTATTAAGTAAAAATTAATTCTCTGTTATAGAGAGTTTAATCCGTTTACTTGGATAGTACCATAAAATTCTGGTCTTACCATTTTCTTAGCATAACGAGTCAATAGACCTTTACGTGGTGTGAAGGTATTTGGATCGTATACTAATGGAGTCATAATTAATGGAATGTATGGAGCAAATACAGCACCCGTTTCCAAGAACTGAGAACCTCTGAATCCTAATAGGATTGTGTTTTCAGTCATGTATGGGTTTTTGTATACTTTGTAACGTCCGTTTAATTGACCTACTTTTTGTACACCAAATGCATATGTTGCTTTAGCAGCATCGCCATCAGTATCAGCAGCAAATCCTGGAATTGATTCTAGGATAGTTCCTACAGCCGGAGAACATACTAGGAAGTTTGCACCACCTCTTAATGTTTTCTGGTGAATGATATTACTTAACTTTTGGATTTTAGTTCCTAAAGTTTGGAACCATTGTCCTTGAGAATTGTAAAATCCTAAAGATGCTTGAATACCACCTGCTTCAGTAATTGATCTGTTGTTAACTGCAGACCATATTTCATTTCCAGCAGCAGCGTTTTCGATCAACATACTTAAGATCTCTAAGTCAATTTCTAATGAAATGTACTCACTTAAGATTGAAGTCAATTCAGCTTCAGCATCTAATGCATGGTATGCATTTAAATCCTGTGCAAATTCTGGTGTCCATACTGCTTTCAATTTTCTAGTTTTAGCAACGATTGCAGATGATTTCATCTCTACGTTGATTTCTGGAATTGAAATTGCTGGCGCGTTTAAACTGTTTGGGTTTGGATTTCCATCTTCAAAATCACCTCTTAGGTTATCTTGTGGTTGGATTTGGTATACAATTGTTACGTTGTCACCTGCTGCGAATGCAACTGGTCCTGCACCTACTACGTCAGCTTTTGCTACTATAAATTCTATAGTTGAACCACCTTTATACTTGGTAAATGCTGAAACTTGTACTCCTGCAGCTGCACCAGATACTGATCCTGCTTCTGAACCTGAAAATAATTGGAATCCTGCAACTCCTTCTAAATCAGCATACTTTACATCAGCAGTTGCTACTAATATTTTCCAGTAATCACCATCTACAGCTGATTGAGAATAATCAGAATCATAGTTAAAATCTGCCCATGTAGCTGCTGCTAAAGGAGAGGATTGATCAGCTACGATTGATTGTGTATTGTTAATTGAATACCCGAAACGACCTGCACCGTAAAGTCCACCTGCATTTGTGTTACCAAATGGAGCTGTTGCTGTAGTTCCGTCTCCGTATAAAGAACTTCCTTTTGCGAAAGGTGTGTGATCACTTCCGTATTGGAAATCTAAGAAAAATACTAGACCTGAAGGTAAGTTCATTGGTTGAACACTAACGAATTCTTTCGCTGCGATTTGACCAAATACTTTTCTTACCAATGGTAAAGCAACTCCTGCCCATTGTCCACCTACATTTACTGCAGTTTGTGACTGAAATGAACCACCGTTTGCTACTCCACCACTTGTTTGAGATGATTCTACTACAAGTTGTTTAGCTTGGTTTTCAAGGATAATACCCATGTTATTTTTGTGGGAACCACCTAGACCTTCTAAAAGGCCTGTTTTTTCCCATTTGCTAGATAATCTAGCCGCATCAGACTGCATAGACTGATAAGGGTTTGCGCTTTCTAATAATGAATTTAAGCTCATGTTTAAGTTTTTTAATTGTTATTTTTAATAATTTAAATTAAACCTGCGAGTTTTTGCATACGGTTATAAACATCATTTGACTCGATAATAGGTTGTTTTTTCGCCTTTGGTTCTAAACCACTAGCTTTTGAAGCAGCACCTTTTCTAACTGATTCACTAATTGTTGAATTTGTAATTGTATTTACAATTCCTTCATTTAATGTTTCAAAAATAGCTTTTGCTTGACCTACATTAATCGCTTTGTCAAATGCTTTTAATACCTTAACTTTTTTACTCTCGGTTAAGTTTTTTGCTTTAAAGATTTTATTAGTATAAAGTAATTTAGCGTTCAAAAGATTAACTTCTTGTAATTCAACTTTAAGAGCTTCGATTTCATCTAATGCTTCTTTAAATCTCATTTTTTCAGTTTCAGCTTCGATTTTGTCGTCTTTTTTACGATCATCACCTTCGGCTTTTTCTTTTTTAGTCATTTTCTCGTCTAATTCTTCTTGTTTAGCTTCGTCGATTTCGATATCAACATCTACATCTTCAACGTCTTCAACGTCTTCAACTTCAACATCAACTTCGTCTTCTGCGAATTCGTCACCCGGCTCGATTTCTCCAGCTGTAACCATGTCTTTAATGACATCTTCGATGAAACCTTTAAGGTCGTCTTCTGACATATCTTCAAGGTCGATTTCTTCGTCCTCTATTTTGTCATCTTCGTCCTCTTTTTCATCTTTCATACCGTCCTCATAGCCTTCTTCTTCAGCGTCAGTTCTTGCATCCTCGTCTAATTCTAATTCAGCTAATAACTCATCTAGATTAACTTCATCCTCTGATAATTCTTTTTCTTCTTCTTCCTGTACAGTAGATGTTCCTACTTTTTTAGGTGCTAGTTTTAAAGAATCACCTGCTGGTGAATTTTTTCTTTCAAAGCTTGAAGCGTCAAATTCTTTGACTTCGTCCTTGTCTTCATCTTTTGCTTCTTTTACCTCATCATCTTTTTTATCCATCTCCTCTAATTTAGCAGATAGTTGATTTTTTAGGTAAGGAGTAAAAGCTTCCTCAAGGGCAAGTTTTGCATTAGCGATAGCAGTGTCTTTGACAGCTTTAGCATCGGCAATGGCTTCGGTTAACAAATCTCTGTTGTTTGTCATAATCCCAAAATTTAGTTTGTGAAATACGCTTATTCATGAAGCGTAATAGAAATATTATTTATTCGACATCATATAAGAATGTTCATGATGTATTACAGTTATACGTATATGGGTATTTATTGAAAATACAAAAGACGCCAAAAAGGCGTCTAATGTTTTTAATCCATCGGTAGCGTCCGAAGAAAATTCTATTTATGTTATAGGACATGAACCTTTTGAACAAAGGATTTCATGTATAATATTATTAACTTTTGTATAATCGTAAGCAATGGTTTCTTTTCCTTCCTTGATCATATGCATATATGAACCGGGGTTTGAGGGGGTTGAAACAAAGTCCCAACATAGTAATTCAAAATCGTCTTGCACTTCCATTACACCATTTCTTTCTTGTAATGAACCCATACCACGAGATGATACTCCTACTGTAACCCCATTACCAACAAGTGCTTTTAGTATATCACCTGCGGGTGTTGGTAGTACTTCAATCTTACCTATAATATTATCCCCATCCCATCTGTATTCTGATATTAAATGAGATACATTTTGTAAGTTAATAACTTGGGATTCCGGGTGGTCTAGTTCCCCCATTGAACGTCTCTGTTCAATTAATTCTGAGTATCTATCCATTTCTCTTTCCCATAATTCTTTAGAATAATACCTACCATTACCATTTTTTACTTCGCAAGTAGCTAATATCCCCTCAACAACCATATTTCCATTACTCTTATTAACACTTTCGGTTAATGAAGTAGGAGATAGTTGTAATGTGTGGGTTTCTATTATAAGTTTTTTATTCATTTTCTGAATTAGTTTCTTCGATTTCTACCTCATCCACCATTTCTGTTCTTTGGTAAGATTTACCACAAGATTTTTCGTAGATTCTTTCCATTTTTACTTTTCTTCTTTCCAAATCTTTGATTTCTCTCTGCATTTGTTTCATTTTAGATTTATCAATTAATTCACTAAGATTTTCATCTTCTTGTATTGAACTAACTCTATCTAATTTTTCTTGAATATGGTCGTGTAAGTAGTTTAGTTGAGCTTCTAACTTGACAGCTTCTGCTTCTTTTCCTATTTCGGCTAATTTAGAATCTATACTTTCTTTTTTCATTTTCTTTTTATCTTTAACAGCTTTTGCCATTGGTTCTTTAGTATCACCATCACCATCTACATCTGGGTAGTCAGGTCTTGCTTCTTCTGACATGCCTGCTTTTTCTTGAGATGCTTCAATAGCTTTATCTCTTGCCTCTTCAACCTCATTTTCCGCATATAAGGATGAATGGTATTGGGATCCTGCTTGATCAGGTTGGAATCCATCTTCAGCCATCATTTGTCTAATCATTCTCCCTGATTGGGCCGCATACGAATTAGGGTTTCCTGTTGTAACAACTCCCCCCAATGATTCTTTAACTAACTTATAAAGTTTATTTTCTTTAACTGGTTTCATTTTAGCATCAGTAGATTTTAATTTATCACTATACCCGCTACCACCATAAGTTTTTCCAGAATTTTCTTCAACTTTTTGTTCTGTATATCCTATACCTACACCAAATTGACCTTCTTTTACGTAATGTAATTCGTCTTTAGCTAGGTTTTTAATTACTTTTTCTTGTGCTTCTTCTAATGATATGCTAGGATCTTCTTTAAGTTCATAATAAACACCGTTCATCATTTCCTGGGCATTAACATTATTAATATTATCTTCTTTTGGTGAATAATCATAATTACGTTTATCAATATTTTCTACACCCTTAGATACCTTTTTTTCTTCTGCTTTAACCTTTTCATCTTCTTTTTCAGTATTGATTTTTTCATCAATATCATTATCAATAATAGGCTTTAATGCTTTAGCTTTTTCTTCATTAACAAAAGCTTCATATTTACTTTCCCAAGCTTGTTTGTTTGGGTTAAAATCATCTGAAGTTAATTGAACTAAAGGTTTTAGAGTTACTACGCCCCCTAATTCTTCATTAATTACACTTTTACTTTTTAAAATATTTTCAGCATCTTTAAACGAAGTTAAATTGCTAATAAAATTTGGATATTTTTGTTTAGCTTCTTTTAAAAATAAATCTTTACGACCCTCACCTTTTTGGATTTGGTTGTATTGTTCTTGTAGTGTTTTCATATTATTTTTCTAATAGTGTTTTAATGTCCTTGATGTAATCTTTAATTATGTCTGTTGGTTTTATTACTGCAAAAGTATCTGGTTGTTGTCTATATACTTTTATTGTTTCAATTTTTGCTTGTCTTAGTGGTTTAATTAAAGACTGTAGTTCATTTTCAATTTCAGAAAAGGCATTAATACGTTCCTGTTGGAACTTTTCTGCCTTACTTTCTTCTTCCTTAACTACCTTATAATTATACATATTAAAATAATTTCTTTACTTCAAGACCCGAACCTTTTTGTACATATGTACCATTATTTTTAGGGACTAATTTATATTTAAATTGTTTTACGTATGCATTATCTGCTACCCCATCTTCGGTTGCTTTAGGACCTGGGCCTAAATCTTCACCAGGTTGTTCAGCAGATTCTTCTACTTCTTTATATCCTAATTCTTTATATGCCTTAATATTAGGTTTAGAACCTTTTTTTCTAAATGCATATGGTGTGTTATAAGCGCCAGCACCCCCTGATGTAGACATTTCATCAACATCTTCTTCATTCATTGCTTTTTTATATTCCTCTGGGTAGTTGTTTCTAATGTGAGTTCTAATGGTATTCCTTAAAGATCTAGCTTGTTCATATATATCTAAAAACTTTTTATCATCTTTTGCTTTTTGATATACACCTTTTGCTGTTTTTGTTAATTCATCAACATCTTCAACTAATTTAGATAAATTTGGAACATAATCTATAGACCAAGATATAGCACCAGTATTAGGGTCTTTATCTGTAACTACAGATTTAACACCTCTAGTAACTTTTGTATCTCCTATCTCTATTTCCTTAACTTTATATTTGTACCCCATTAGTATTTTTGATTTCTTTAACTAGTTCGTAATATTGTAGTAAATCAACTAAATTATCATTACCTACTTTATCACTTTTATTTAATTCTACTAAAAATTTAGCTACTTCAGTAATTTTAACCTGTGTTGCTTTATCTTTAACATTCGTAGATTCAACGTTTAAAATCTCCTTTAGTTCTTTAATTTTATCATTATAAAATTTTCTTAAACCTGGTGTAGAATCTACTGAATATATAAATTCTTTAAGTACTTGTTTCTGTTCATCGCTTAGTATACTATACTTATCATTAAATTTTTCCAGTAAGATTTTATAAGTTAATGTTCTTATATCTTTATCATATCCTGAATATTCTTCAAGTAGTTGATCTTTCTTAGATTGGTTAATTTTAGATCTAGTTAAGAATTCTAAGAGTGTAATTTTATTATCAATTAACTGTTTATTATCTACTAAACCCTTAGTATTGGTTCCTTCTATTAAAGTATATAAAGCCGCTATTTCCTTATAATTTTTGATTTTAGCACCAAAAAAATCATTTAGGTCATATTGTTCTTTAATTTCGTTAATTAAGTTATACTTTTGTTTCTTAAGTATGCCCCTATTAAAATGCTTTGAACTATCTAAAGTAGTAGATATATATAAACCCGCTTTTGCTTCACTTAATACTGAAGATTTGCTAATGGACTCATATAATTTATATTCACGGCCTAATTCTGTTTTAACAAAATATTTTCTTAAAATGTCGATAGCAGCAGATTCATTTCCTGAAAGAGTGTCCGCAGTAATTTGTCTGACTAGCAGTTCAAATAGTATACCGGTGTTTTTATACTTTGAGTGTTTAATTTTCATCAAAAATATATTTATTTATAAATATTAGGATTTTAGTTGAGATTCATCAAGTAAAGAAGAAGTATCTTTATCTTGTTCAAAAATTAACTTTTTTTCATTAATTTTATTAAAGATATCTTTATTCTTTAAAAATGTAATCTTAGGGTCTTCAAATTCAGAAAGCCTTGGTCTGTTTTTTCCATCGTTTTTATCCGTATCCTTCATACGTTTAACTCCTAATGGGTCTTTACCAAAATTATTTTCTTGTTTACCCCTGTTAGTAATACCATCTTTTGGTCTTCCTAATTTTAAGTCATCACCATAACCATCTGGCACATTACCTGGGTCAGACATAGTTCTGCCTTTACCATATAAAGATGCTAAATCGTGAGGTGTACCATATGATTTACCAGATGATATAGGGTCATTACCCTCTGCCTCAATTTGAGCATTTCTGAATTTACGTTTTGAATCTTCTCGAACCATATCTCTGTATTCATCATATTGGTCTTCACTAAAGTGATAAACATTGTGGTAAATCCAATCAGATGGTACTAAACCTTGTTCTAACAATGTACCTGCTAATTCAGACTTAGACTTTAACAATTCAATTCTTTCCTGATCATAAATGATGGAAGGAGTTGTCATTGATAATTCAAAATTAGTTAAAGATTCATCTCTATATCCTTGGGTATATAAATGAACTAATGCTATTTTTTGTAATTCAGATAATAATATTCTTTGTATTCTATCAATGGTACGTGCAAATCTAATATCTTGGGCCGCTAATGTTGCTTTACCCTCAGTATTTTCATCATACCCCATAAATGCCTTAGGTACCTTTAAAGCAGCAAATAATTTTTCTCTTAAATATTCAACATCGGCAATACCATCATATTGTAGCCCGGGTGTAGTATCAATTTTTGTTGCACTATCATTTCCACGAACTGGGATGTAAAAATCTTCAAGCATATTTTGCATATTATACTTTAGGTTATAATCACCTGTTTTTTCATCCATCATTGGGGTACGTTTCATGTTTGAAATAGTTTGCTGCATAAATGCTTCTACTTCATTAGGTGGAATTGCACCAACATTTACATAAAATACTCTTTTTTCAGGAGCACGAGCAATTCTATGAATTAACATCGCATCTTCCATTAACGTATACTGTTTAAATAGTTTTCTAGCAGGTTCAATATATGACCTACCATAAGGCAAATAATTAACATCACCTACCATTCTAAAGTGAGCCATTTCATAATTGTCATATGTAATTCCACCCCTATCATCATTTGCTCCATTAGCTCCCGCTACATTATAATAACCACTAGAAGAACCACCAGAAAAACCTTCAGGATTCCATTTAAACTTTACTTCAGCAGGGTTTTCAGGATTATATCCCTCAATTCTTTCAATATGGTATGCAGTATATGGGATTACATTATAAACACCAAATTTTTCTGCTATTTCTAATTTTAGGAAAAAATCACCATACTTACACATTTGTCTAACCCACATCCATAAGTTAAATTCTACATTTAATACGTCATAAAATAAATTATAAAGTATTTTTTGTACATCCTCATTAGAACTTCTAATTTGGAGTACTTCCCCCATATCATTCTTAAGAGTTGATTCATCTGCTATAATATCTAAGGAAGAAGCAATAATAGCATCTTGGTCCATTACATCATATTCTGAATATAATTGTGTTCTTAAATATTGGTAATTTAAGTTAAATTGTGCCCCATATAACGAGGTAGGGGCTGAAGAATAGACTTTATTAAATCTATCTACTAACGCATTAGTTTCGTACTCACCGCTAGATTGGATATGACCCGAATCTATAGTTTTGACTTGGTCACCACCAACGTTTCTTATTACTACATCTGTAGAAAATAATCTCCTTAATCTTGTAAATACACTTGTATCTGCCATCTAGTATGTAATTATTGTTATAAATATGGTCATAATAACCAATTAATATTTTCTTTTCCATCTGGGGTGTCGATCTCGTATGGATTCTTTACTTTTTGATTAATACCATAACTCCCCTGATATGGTGTTCTAGTAACAGACATATTGTTTATTGACTGTTTTGTAATATCTATTCCCCTTTGTCTAAATTTAAGGGCTGTGTCTCTAATGTACATTGCTGTACCAAATGCTATAACTAAATCATCGTTATAACCCGTTTGTGCTTCTGCTCTACCATTTTTCCAAATAAACACCTTCATTTCTTCAACTAACCTCTTTGAATGAATAGTTACACCTTTATCTGCTATATATTCTTGGAACTTTCCTATAACCATAGGTCGTGTTCTAGATGACATTGTAAAACCGGCTACCATTTTTGAATGGTCTTGATATTTGTCAAAATACGAATTAGCATTGGCTTCTCCACTCTTTTGTGAATAGTAAAGGTTAGAATAATTTCTATCTATTGCTACCTGTATTGTAGCCCATCCTATATTAGCATTTTCTATTACGAGTAATGCTTCATTATATTCTGTAGCTAGACCTACTAATAAATGGCCAAATTCTTTTGTACCAATTTGTCCCTTATATTCAGCTACTTGAACATTAGTTTCAACATCCATTACATGACAAGTAGAAAAATCTTTTCCATCTCCACGGGCAACATCCGCTACCACCATATAGGATCTAGTATAATCAGCATTTTCCCATACCCAAAGGTTTTGGTCTGCTCCTCTGCGTTCTAGTGGGTCCTTAATGTGGGTTTTTTCGTAATATTCTAGATATTCATTATAAAATACTATATCACCTGATGTACTAAAATCGCAATCACATTCTTGTGCTGCTAATCTAGGATCACCTAATAAAGCATCTTGAGCATCTCTCCATTTTTGGTCTCTTTCTGGGTGTACATACCATGGTAGTTTGATTGGTAAAAAATCATTTTCTCCACTTTCAGCTTTAACCCACGTTTGATGAAACCAATTACCTGTACCATAAGGAGTTGATAATACAATAGCACCCCCACCCGTTGCTAATGTTTGTTGAGCAGATGCCCATGTCTCAGCAATATTATCAATAAAGGCTGCTTCATCAATAATTAGTAAAGATACTGCTTCTGAACGTGCAGCATCAGCGTTTGAGGATTTAGCTTGTATTTTTGAACCATTAGTTAATCTTAAAGATAACTTATTATTTTCGGCAGAATCTACTTTAAGCCATGAGGGTAAATTCTCCCACATAAATTGTACTTTTGTTACTAAATTTCTTGCTGTTGCTTGTGTAGTTGCTAATGCTAGTACATTTCGATCTTTATGAAATGTCATTAACCATAATGAATAACCCGCCGCTAAAGTAGATATACCTAATTGTCTAGATTTTAATATAGCACTATAATCATTTTCTTGAAATAACGTTAATACTTTTTCTTGAAATGGGTACAGATTAAACTGTATGCGACCACGTTGTGGATGCTGTATATAACAGTATTTACGCATAAAATGTATTGGATCCTGGGCACACCTAAGATATTCTTGACGTATAACTTTTTTTAAATCTGACATGCAGTTATTTTAATATAAGTATTACCCCACCTATTGCTATTAAACCAGCACCACCTAAAATTTTATTTTTAAGCCTTTGTTT
>Ga0099851_1000064_pt1 | contig 39438 bp, 72 predicted proteins | sample CB_VirMetaG_6_FD_78176 | JGI IMG/M metagenome (GOLD analysis project Ga0099851, IMG submission 78176) | Freshwater to marine saline gradient viral communities from Chesapeake Bay - CB_1508_2 Viral MetaG | ecosystem: Environmental > Aquatic > Marine > Coastal | place: USA: Chesapeake Bay... | reverse complement strand
GCGTGTCATAGGCAACAAGGTCGCCAACGCCAACAGCGACGAGGCGGTAGTCAGCATCGGTCACGGCATAAAGGTCGCCGTTTGCGAAATAAACAATGTCGTCAACTTCGTTGATCTCGATGTGTGGATTTGTCTCGCAAAGCTCGTCTGGGAGGACGACTGAGGAAACTGAACCATCGTGCCCACGGCGAGAAACCATGCAAGAGCCATCGTTTTCAAGTGTCACAAAGCCGTCGCCACGTGTCTGGGCGTCAAGAAGACCGGGGACAACATAGTTTTGGCTGCCCCAAGTTGGGCTCCAAAAGCCGACAACCTCGCCACAGAGGAACATCACACGACCAAAGTTGTCGTACTCCTCAGGAATGTCAGGGCAAATCTGGTTTGTGAAGTCAGCACCGGAAAGAGCGGCAATGTCAGGGTTGTACTCACAGGAGTTTCCACCGCTCATTCCTAGCATTCCAGTTGTTCCGTCGCGGGAAATGGCGAGGCCGTTGATGGTGTAATAAGAAACGCCTGTCTGCTCCATGGAAAGACCCGGAAGCGGCTCTGGCTCTGGCTCCTCAACGGGAGGAGAAACGTCAATCTTATCTGGGAAAAAGACGCCTGGTGTTGGTGGCTCCTCATCGGCTGCAACGGGTTCTGGTTCTGCTTCAGGTGTCTTTACAGAAAGGGAAGGTGCAGACTCGGCAGCCTCTGCGGAGTCTTCTGGGTCTCCGATAATCTCAAGCCTGTCTCCCTCAATGACTGGTAGGTAAACCTGTGCGCAACCAGCCAGCAGAATAGTCACAAACAATCTCATCATATTTCTCCAGCTATGCCTTGAGGCATGCTTCACTAAGTATGTTAAAATGCGAGAGGTGGGACTCGAACCCACACGGGATACCCCGCTAGTTCCTAATAGCCTTCTGTTCTAACGTTGTGATGGTCGTGACCAACAAGTTTAGCATAGTTCCTATTCCACTCTCTTTCCATCTTTGCTAGACCTCCGGAGTTGTTCACAAAGTTTTCTGAAAACTTCTCCCAAGTCTCAACTTCAGAAAATCTATCCAGTTCTTGTTGCAAGCCTTTGTGATCTCCCACTCTGGTCTTCAACTTCATTCTATACTTGAAATCAGTTCCTGTCAAGCCAACTTCAAGATAATACCTAGGAGCACTCATTCTTCGCCCTCTTTATCTTTTCGACATCAAACTCGCACTTGATATCAGACATCACTCTATACATCGAGGGCAGCAACATATTTGGACCACCAGCAAGAGGTTCTGGCCTCTCACACATACTCACCTGCATTCCTAGTTCTTCACTAGGCTCCGAAAGCCAGAAGACCTTTTCAAATGCAAGTCCGCGAAAATCAAATCCTTCGTAGATAGCCATCCAGCCCCACTGTTCGGTTAAGGCAATAGCAACTGGATAAAATCTGTTAGTCTTCATTCTTCGCTCTCCCTAACCCTTGACTGGAACTTCCTGAATTCTTCTTCCATCCCCTGTCCGATGGAGAAAGCCATCACTAACTTTTCTCTTTCGGACAGTTCTTGGAATTCCTTAGCGGATATAAGAGCATCAGCAACAACACTCTGTAAGCCTACGCTGATAGATAGCCACGACCCGTCACTGATGTAACCATCTCTCTTGTGTACATCTTCCCACACTTTTAGCTCTTTCTTGAAAGCATCGTGAACAGACTTGGAAATTGTGGCTTCAAGACTCATTCTTCGCTCTTCAAGAAAATGAGCTCCCGTTGCAGGACTCGAATACAGTGTTGGCTGGAGAGGTGGGATTCGAACCCACGACCGAGCGGTTAACAGCCGCGCACTCTACCACTGAGTTACTCTCCAATGAATTGTATCGGGATAGCTGGATTCGAACCAACGACCCTCTGCTCCCAAAGCAGATGCGCTACCAGACTGCGCTATATCCCGAAAGAATATGGAGGATGCGAGGGTCGAACTCGCGACTTCTGCCTTGCAAAGGCAGCACTCTCCCATTGAGTTAATCCCCCATAGGTAAATCTATCTTAATTATCTGCGTGCAAAGCAGGCGACCACCCCAAGCAGTCCCATCCCCCTTAATCATGACAACATATTATATGTCGGTTCCTGGATGTTCAGGAATCTTCTTCCGCACGATCCCTTTTTTCGAAGTGTGTGTCTGGACTTCCTGTGTACCAAACCTTCTTAAAATCATTCATTTCAATGAGGATATCAATGATGTCTTCAAGAACATCGTTGACTTCTTCTAGACCCTCAGGGCTTTCGGCGTTAACAAGGCGGAAAAGGGTATGGCGTATGTTCATTGTGGTCCTCGCAGAAGCCAAAAACATATCGCAATCGGTACAAGCCCAATGATCCAAGATATTCCACAGCATCCAGAAGTCATGAGAACGATCATCCCAACGACATCATCATTGCCCGGTGCAACTTGAGCTATGGAACCCGCCGTCCAACCAAACCACAGAGAGATGATCAGAGCAGCCCAAAGAAAAGCCGTTGTGATCTGTGCCCACCAAACAAGGTTGTTCCAACTGTACCATCCCTTATTCTTCATTCTGCCTCCTCAAATAGTCGATCTGAAACTGGATGTAGCGTGCTGCCTTCTCAAGATCTTCAATGGCGCTTTCGCTCTTCTTTCCTGCTCGGAGGACATACTTGATGACATTTCCAAGAGAAAAGTTTAGATCATAAGCCTCGATGATCTTGATGTCTTCGTAAGGGTTGTCTTCGCCACCGTAGTAGTCTGGGTGATCGACGGAATTGTGGTGATATCGCCCCAAGTCTTCCAAGTCGCGCTTTGTGTCATGCCTAAAATCTTGATCTGGATACGCCCCCAAGGGATCCCAACTCATTTCTAACCTCACAACAACTGGTGCTTACAGGTGATTGCTGGGTCACTCATGGTGCAGCCTCCAGCGCGGCGACCAGGGCGTCGGCCTCGGTGTGGCCAGGCCGCGCGGACGTGCCCACAACTCGCCAGCCATGCACGCCGCCCGCAGTCAGCAGGGGCTGGCAGGTCAGCCAGTCGCAGCCCCACACCTCCCGCACCAGCGCGAGCAGGCAGCCCAGCGTGGCGGGGTCGGTGAGGTCGGGTGTCAGGTTTGACCAGTCGTCGATCGTGTCGGTGCAGTCAACAAAGGGCTGACCCCCTTCGTCGATGTCGTCGGACACGAGATACCCTGCGCCACAGATGCGTCCATGCTGGGTCAGCATCCCCGGCAGCCACCGCCAGTGTCGGCAGGCGACGGCGTGTCGTGCTAGGTCTTCATTCATAGTGTTTCCTTCGCCATTAAATGCAAACCGCAAACGAAAAGTGAAGCCTTCCATCAGATTCGAACTGATGACCCTCTGCTCCCAAAGCAGATGCGCTACCAGACTGCGCTATATCCCGAGAAACCAAAAATTATGGAGCTGGCGGTGAGATTCGAACTCACGACGAGGTTACCCTTCCGGCTTACAAGGCCGGTGCCATCGACCACTAGGCGACGCCAGCATTAAGAAGGCAACGAACTCACCAGGAATCGAACCTGGAACTCGGACTTAGGAGGACCGCGTGATATCCGTTTCACCATGAGTTCAAAAGCGAGGGATACTGGATTCGAACCAGTGACCTACGGCTTAGAAGGCCGGTGCTCTATCCTCTGAGCTAATCCCCCAAAATGGTGGTTACTAGGGCGACTGAGCTCCCGTTCACCTCGAGAATCGCATAGGCTTTTCTCACATTATCAACTCTCAGTCAGAGGGTGGGATAAACAAAAGCCCTATCCCACATCGGGCACCTAGGCTTTATTTTCCTAGGATTTCTACAACCGCTAGGATAGCTAGCGGAGCAACGATTACCGATGCGATCGAAGCGATCATGATTTACTCCATCTCTTTATGAAGTTGATTGTAACGCAAACGTTGAAGTTGTTCAGGCTTTTCCTGCGAAGGGAAGGGTCGCAATGAGCTCAATGAGACCTGCTTCTGCAAGGGGCAACAGCGCTCGATTTTCTAGGTCTGTGTCGCTTCGAAGCGATTCGACCTCGTCAATCTGTTCTGCAACTTCTTCAAGGTCCTTGTACATGCTCAACATGATCCCTGTCATGGTAGCACGATATGTGGCCTGCTCAAGAGGAGTGAGCTGACTCAGGAGGCTGGTGACGGTCTCTTCTTGGGTCTCGTCCTTCATCGTTGCCTTTGTTGCCATCTTTAAGTATCCTCCTCAATACGGCTTAGCCAAGCCTTCGTTGATAAGCCAGTTGTTAACGTTCTCACCCTCGATGATAATCTCAGCAAGCCAACGGCCGTACTTTCCCTTTGAGTCACGATGCGTCTTGATGAGAACTTCCTTGTCAAGGATTCTTTCTCGAAGAGCATCTCGTGAAACAAGTCCCAATTCTCGTTCTTCTCCCCTCAATTCCGGTGTATCGATACCTAGGAGCCGAAGCTTTTGACCTCGCATCCAGATCCCGAACCCTAGCGAGATGTCTGCAGTGACTGTGTCTCCATCATAGACACTTACAATTTGTGCCTTGTATGTGTAGAGATGAGAGTCGTCCCACTCAAGTGTCGTCATATTCACCCCATGAAAATTGGAAGAGGCTGCGCTGACGAAATGACCGGGGCTGGATTAACGTTGTTTTGCTTGTTCCAGCGATAGTAGTTTCGACACACAGACCTGAAGTATTCTACGCTTCCCTCTTGTTCACCGTGCAGGACATAGAGGGCCTTGTAGCTTGGCGCAGTAGCTAGCCGCTTGAGCTTGTCCACCATACGATACGCTACATCACGAATTTCTTCAGGCAGCGTGATGAGCATCTTGTCAAGCCGATCGTTGATCATGCAGTTCATGAGGTACTTGTAGCTGAGCTTTGACCTCACCATCTCGCCGATATAGTTCACGTACTTGAACTTGACACGACGTGCATCACGACCCTCGCCGATGCATGCAACCCAGCCTTCGTTGTTGTGAATGTCACGACGAGCGACTTCCTCAATCATCTCGTTAACTGTCATCACACGACGTTCAGGAAGGATGATGTTGGTGTTGCCTGTCTCATGAACCTTCATGACGATTCGCTCGAGAACATCGCTTTCAATCTCGTCGCCGTTGGCATCATATGCTGCAAGCAGGTAGACAGACTCCTCGTTACCGTAGTCGACATGAACCCGGCTGATTGGATGAACGAGCTCGACAACGACGGTCATAAGCTTCCGCCCGAAGAGACGACACGCATGAGTAGCAGCATCAAAAGATGCCTGGTCGAACAGCCCCAGCGCTGCGTCGACATACGGTGTCTCAATTCGGCCACGTGTCGTTGCGCAGAGGTGACCGTTGTGCATGAAGTACTGGAGCATCGCCCCGTCTTCCTTTCGCTGCATGAGGACCGGTTCGTCTCCAGCAAGGTTCATAATGCTTTCAGTCGATGAGCTTGGCACCTCATCACGGTTGAAGAACTTGCGAAAACTTCGTGACGCAAGCCTTACTCCAGAAACCTCACCAGGTGTCTCATATGAATACACGAGACCTCGCATCAAACGAAGTGATGTTGTCCACCCATCTCCGCCGGCCACATCGTGGAGGACATTGTGGGCCTGTGGTGTATAGTTGAACAGCACAAGCTTTCGTCGAGCATCGAGGTCGAAGTTAAAGAGACCTCCAGCGTTAACGCCCCAAGCAGGGTTGATACCAAGCATCATGTTGAGCTCAGTGTTCCACTGCTTCTTCAGGCTTCGCCACTTCTGCTTCTTGTCTTCGCGCGTGGTCATCTCACTTGTGATACGAGCCACAAGCCTTGGGAACTCATGATGAATGAACTGCGCTTCTTCGAGCGTCTGAGTCGTCCGGAAGGTTTTCATCAATGTTTTCTCCATATCCGATGTGTTGAATGGTAACAAGCAATTCGTGCTTTTACAAGCAAAAGAGGAGGACCGTCGCGACGTAGATGAGTGGGACCAGCACAATAAGGCCAAGAATGTCCTTGATCTGCTCGTTGCGTGAGTAGTGTTCGTTGTTCACTTGGAACCTCCTGCCTTGTTCTTGTTTGCAATGCGCTTGATTCGACGCTCTGTCTTTGCGTCAGGTGCCTTCTCCTGAAGGCCTTCGATCTCGCAGCTGTAGAATGCACCTTCACTCATGTCCCAGAGTGTGACCCACTCCCTTCCAGCCGGCGTTTTGCTGAAGTGGGACAGGCTACCCCAGCGCCAGTCGCCAGTATAGTCCTGGAACCAGAGGCAGTCGTTCTTCTTGTATGGGCTGTTTGGGTGCGTTTCGGTCATCTCATTACTGACGCCAACACCACCCTTGTTCTTCTTGCGTGCCAAGTTGGCCTCCTTCACTTGTTTTTTTGCAGGCGCTTGTTCCAGCATGAGCAGCAGTCACCTCGCTCATGCTCGGTCCGCTTGCGCTCCACCGGGCAATACGCCCAGTAGAAACCCTCATCGTTGTACTCCCCGCCACGCCGCGAGGTGCGCACCAGCCGACTTCCATATCCATAAGACATTCATTACCTCCTTACAATAGAATAATACCACAAAACTGAGGAAACTTGCACTCAGTTTCCTCAATCGTTCCAGATTGTGATGCCTGCCGTCTTGTTCGCGTTGGGACAGGCAGGGTCGGGTGAGTAGTGCCAAGCGCCAAGATCCTCGAACACCATCTCGGCGCGGGCGAACGTGTAGTGAGCGACATTGCCGGTGCGCTCAGACACAACCTCGATGTGCCGAGGCATCGGCAAGCCTGGTAGCATGAGAAGCGATGATGCGTCTGAGGTGAAGCGCCGGTCGTCGGCGTGGTAGCTGAGGTTGCGGCTGCTGATTCGATGTGCCATTCATTTCCTCCTTACAGTAGAATACGACCACAGAAGTGAGGAAATTTGCACTCAGTTTTGTGTGGGGTACTTCAATAACTCCACGCGTCCTCGATGTCAGTGGCAACCCCTCTCAAGTAATCCGCAATTTCGTCGCCACTGCGCATGAGCAGTACAGCGTTGGGAATCTCATAGACCATCTTCATTGCGTCAGCATTGCTATCTGGAATGGGAAGCTTCATCTCTACCGGCCCATCCGCATCCGCCTGTGAGTGAAAAACATCCCTGACCCCGAGGAAAGATCTTTTGAACGTATTGGGACCCTGCTCGCCACCGAGTCTGTTAATAGCATCTTTGGTATCGGTCGGACCAAAAATGGTTAGTTCGAGTTGCCTATGATCCGCACTAACCGTGACGATTATCAGCGCAACTCTATCGGATTTTGCTTTTTGAATCTTCCCAGCACTCAGGTTTATGCTGTTGCGCGCGACCCTCCCATGTTCTGTACCCGCTTTGGCAGCACCCTTAACACTTATCGCGACACCGTCGGCAACAACATCCTTGAAAGTAGTTGGGCTTCTACCTTCATTGGTGTTCTGTCCGCCAGTCAACAGGGCGATGATGTCTTCTCCCACTGTCCCATCGGTGGAAAAATCATTAGCAGCTAACATGCGAGAGACTTGAAACATAGCGTTCTCGTCAGTATTCTTGATTAGAGAGGCACCGCCGACCTGCTCGAACAACAGCCTTTTAAGTGAATGTCTCATGCCCATAAGTATCAACCTGTAGAAAGAAAAAGCAGGCCTCAGGAGCTATGCCTCAAGGTGCCTGAGCAAGAGGTCAGCCGCGGCTACGTTCCCTCTTTCCAGAAGCGCGACGCGCCCCCAGTGATCAGCAGCGTTCTCGTTTTGAGTCTCGAGCTTGATGTGACCCATCTCATGTGCGATGATTGCCATGATGTGATCTTCTGTGTACCCGTGTGTCTCCCTGATCCTTCCGTCAACAACGATGACTGGATCGACACCCTCACCCCAGATGCAGTACCCGTGCCCCCGAGACTCGAACATGTCAATTGCAGTGCCTTCATCGCCATGCTCGGCTTCAAAGATGACAATGCTCTCATCGAACTCACATGGATAAACTTTCATGCTGCAGGATACCTCACTTCAATCGAGTTCCAGGGCCTGATATCGCCCGTTGCAAATTCAACCTGCATTCCCTTTGTGTCGTCAGGTAGGGCTTCAAGCTCTTCTTCATCATCGTCGTAATGCACTGCGGACTCAAGTCTGTTCAAGATGCCCCTCTTGAGGTTTCCGTTTGTGTAGTAGATTTCCTCGATCATTCTTGACATGCCAAACTCGTGGAGAAAGTCTTCGACGTTTGGCGAAAGGACTCTTCCCCTGTCGTCGAAGTCTGGTAGGCGTCGCTCGTGATCCTCTTTTCTTGTCGTCACAATGTAGATGATGCTGCCATCTTTGTAGTGTTTCTTGAGGGCCTGTATTGCTTTCTCGTTTGGACCGATGAAGCGTGTGCCGTAATCTTCGTCAAACTTGTACAACGCAAGCGTGCTGTCAAAATCAAACGTAACGACCATGGTTGACCTCTCATGTTCATATTCATAAGTAGGTCTACAACCGACCCTTGTGGTTTGAGTTACCACGGTTCTCGCCGACCTTGCGAAACTTCAGCCCGCCCATGTGAGAGTTGCTTCCTGAAAGATGGCAGCTCTTTCCTTTGTGAAAGCCAGTGTTTGAGCGCCATGCGCTCTGGTATCGATCGCGATCATCGTTGTTCTCGAAAGCAAGGATCGTGATGTTTGCCATCTTTCCATCGCCGCCCTGCACAGCAAGATAGCGTGGCGGACTATCATCGCCCCCACGTTCCCAGACGCAGTCAGGGCATTCATTGGCGTATCCTTCTGCTGCGCGCTTTTCTGGAGAATCTAGGTTGAACTCGTCACCGCAGTGCTTGCATGTCTTCATTCGGCCAAACCGCATATGATCTCCTTACGTTTTGTATATCATACCACACATTCGGCCAAAACTACACTATACGCATGACGAGGCTCTTTTTCTTGCGCTGGATCTTGAGCGAGCCGTTTCTCATGATCTCAAGAGTCTTTGGTGTCACGTTCACAACAACACCCTCAACGATATCGTAGCCTGTCAGCGACTGCTCCACGAACTGGACGAGATCACCCTCTTGAAATTCTCCGTCAGGAACAGCCACGTCTTTCACGAGATCCATGAAGTCCGTTTCAATTTTCTTGCAGCACTTCTTCGTTGTTATCCATTTTGCGGTGAGTTTTGAATTTCCATTGATGAGCTGGCCCAACGACTCGTACGCAGACTCGACAAGGACCTTCTCACCGTCCTGTGCAATAATCTTCGCAAAAGATGGCCGGGATTGGCCCGTCACTGTCTCTTTCGTCACGATGATGACCCAATCACCTATATCCATTTTTTCACCTCTCAAGATTATACCAAAGCAGGGAAAGCTTTTCAAATCCCTATTTAGTGGTAGGAGGTGCCCATGTGGTTTCTAAAACAGTACTTCGGCGTCCTTGTCGGCGTCATCATTGGTGCGACAATCGCGACTGTTACGACAATGGTCATCTATGGTGACCTTCCAGGAATTGAGCCCGAAGATCTTCGCCAGTGCCTGATTGAGAATTCCAGTCCCAGTAGCTAGCAGTTCTTTCTCGCGCTTAGCGTGCTTCTTAATGTAGTATTCAGCTTTCAGTGCTGTGCTTCTGTCTGTGCCTGAAGATTGCCAAACGAGATCGACCGGCAACCTGGAGCGAGTGTATTTTGCCCCCTTGCCGGTCGAGTGTTTCGATACTCTCTTCTCGATATCGTTTGTGACGCCGCAGTAAAGACTATTGTCAGAACAGCGAAGAAGATAGACGAACCAGGGCTTAACGTCTTCCAAACCTTGCCGGTGCACCGCCAGATCCGAACCCAGCAGATCCATCATCATCACGGTTGCCATAATGATCGACCTCCCCGAAGTAGACGTTGCCGTCGTTCAGATCGATTAGAGCCTTTCGGATCCGTGCCATGTGGGCAACCTGCTTGATCCGACCACTTGGAAGCAGCCCGGAGGCGGATCCATCGCTGCCATACCAGTGATCGATCAGATCGTCGACATACATTTCACCGACATCTGATGCAATTGAGTCGTAGTGACGCATAATCTCACGTGCGATCATGGCAGGGTCAGAACCCTCGGTCGCTTCGCGGATAATTCTTCTAAGCTGTCTTCTTGTGATCTTCACAGCCGTTTTCCTTTTGTAATTGTGACATTGTTCATGATGAAGTGCCAGCGGCAGCCGCCGCCCCAAACGCACCGAGCTCTGCCAAAACCTCACCAATGTATGCCGTAATCTCGCCAGACTTGATCGCCGATGTCGTGCCTTCAACAGCGGCGTGCATGATGTCACCGTGCTCAAGGCCCTTCATCACAGCGATGCCACCGTTGTAAACAAGGAACCCAAGAAGAACCGCGAACAACATCTTGCCAGCCATCTCAGCTTTCTTTTGATCCTTGATTCTCAAAACGTTCTTTGCAAAGAGAACAAACGGCTTTTCAAAGAGATGGTGAACCTTGTTTGCTGCATCGTAAACAAGTTGTGCCTTTTCATCAGCTCCAAGCTCAAGGCCCAACGTATCCTCAAGCTTCTTTCCGAAGAACTTTCCGACCGACGCAAATCCCTTTACGATAGCCGGCGCTGCAAGAGTAATTCCAAGGGCAGCAAGGCCAGCAGCTTCTTGAAGCTCTTCCTCTTTCTCCTCGGCCTTCTCCTCAACGTACTTCGAGACCTTTGGAAACATTGACTTGAAAGATGAGAGGATGTCCTTGAACATCTTATCAACCTCATCTCCTTTGGCTTCAAGAATGATCTTTCTGTGCTCTGCAATTACAACAGACCGAAACTGCGATTCTGTAAGCCTTCTAGTCCTCATGCCTTTATTTCTCCAGTACCACATTAAATATGCAACAGAACGACATTATTTCATGTACGTTTGCACGCCGATGATGCAGAGCGCAAGCATGACGCATATGACAGTTTTCAGTGTGAACGGTGACTCGCCCAGAAAATACCATGTCAGCGGTGGAAATACGAGAAACGTCAGAGCAAAACCTATGAACCTCGTTGCCCACCAGCTCTCAAACGCAACAATTGCATGCGACCATGCGTAGTAATACCCAAACGCAATTGGAAATGCGGTCAGGGTACACATGAGAATTGGCCTTTGCTTCCACCACTCGTTAACGAACTGTGCGTTGAGCTGAAACCAGACAACGACATCAGTGAGCAGAAACAGCGACACAGCAATCACTGCATGCTTGTTCACGGTCTCTCGAGAACCTTTAGCTCATTGAGCATAACAAGTTCGACCTTTCCATCGGGCCACTGAACTTCTGCCTTCAGGGTTCTACCCGGAGATCCACCTACGTACCACGATGTCGTGTCTGTAGCTGCAACCTTCTTCACTGTTCCAACCCGGGTCATGTTTGACCAGTGGCAAACCTTATCATTCTCTCTAGGAGTCATATTCACCTCACGAGATTATTGTATATACAAAGTGGCAAGTTTATACAAGCATTCCCTTTGATCTAAGAGAACGCAACTTCTTACCATCGTTTTTTATGTACCTGAAGTGTAGCGGGCTCTCTCCCTCAGGAAATTCATTTGTGAACTTTCTGATCCTCGGGTCGATTACGCAATCGGACAGCTTCTCTTTTTTGACATCAGATCGGTTTTGAAGATAATACTTCCACACGCCGAAAGCATCAGCCGAAAGCGTGTCGCGATCCATTGTCAGCCCTCTTTCTCCAGCGACCTCCAATGCGATGTCGTACAGAAGCGGACCGAATCCATCATCTGCGAACGCTCTTCTAACGACAAATGCACCATCACATGGTCCCGTCGAGTCATCCGGATCGTATGCTTCTATGATTCCCCGAACTGGGTAGTCTAACATCTTGTTGAACGGATCAGAGAAGTATATGATGAATCCGTCGCTAAGCATCTCAACTGTCACATAGACGCCTATTGGAATATCGCCAACGTCCTTCGCGGCTTCTGTGATGACTCTTCTCACATATTGCCTCAGGATGTTCATTTGACAATTGTCCCCAGTACCCTGCTTCCTCCGCCGCCGTTTGGCGGATCATCGGTGAAGTTGTCACCCCCACTATGAACAATGAGAGTGCGACCGTAAACATCCTGAAGTGTGAGCCTTGGGGCAAGAACTGGAATGCTTGCATCACCGTCATCATCAAAGTACAGAGGAGGAAGATCTCCGAGGTGACCGCTGCCGTAAGGGCCCTGGTGCGTGCCGGTTCCGTGCGGATCGTAATGACCGCCGGCTGCGCCAGCTAGAACAACCTTACCACCTTCACGCGTTGCACCTAGGTCACCGTTTTCATGTACGTGAAAGCCTCTCAGGCCATCTGCTAGTGCCTCGTGGTAAATAGCTGGTGTGATCATAAGACCTAAATCAGTGTCCTCTAGAGTGACCTCTCCGACGCTTTCTCCTGCACCGAGAGGTGTCAGGACATGCATGCTGACGGTCATTGACCCGATGTTGAGACCCTCGTTGATGACCGTCTCCGCGTGATCATCGACGTTGTCATACTCAAAGCGATTTGGGAAAGTGACATTCTCTGTGAGACGTGTCTGCATATGCCTCTTTGACAAGAAGTACTCAGGATCTGCCATGAACATTTCCCTGTGACCCCTGCTGCAGAAGTGATATGTCTCGCCGTCGCACTCAACGACAGGGGTTCGTGTTGTTACGTCAATCTTCTCTCCGGAAACAGGGCAAATTCTCTTGCTCATACACTCACCTCATATCTCTTGAGCTCGGAAGCAAAGTCTTCTTTTCGCATGACAGTGATCACTCGAAGTTCATCATCACCTGGTTTCATATTCAAAACTGCGACGATGTTCAACGGCGGGCCTGATCCTGTCTTGCCAACGATGAGAAACCTTTCACCATTTGCAAGCTCACCGTTCGCAAAGTCATCGATGACATATCCCAGCCCAGCATTGATCACATCAAAAATAGACTTACCGGTAATTCCGTAACCCCTGCCAGACTGGCTCCTATGCCTGTCCTGGCGCTCTAGAGAATGTTGCGTGGCCTGAACATCGATTCCAGGAACGTCAACGACGACCTTAAGCCTTGGAACTGGGACAACTTGCTTCTTCCTGCGAGTCGTTCCGTATCGTTGACCCAATGCTTCCCTAATGTATTCCTTGAGCATATTCTCGGTGAGCGCGTTCTCTAGTGAATCAAGCAAGCCGGCTGGAATTGGAACGTCTTGCGCCTGCAGGTTCGTAAAAATGTCTTTCTTCATCTCATAGTCCTGTTGACGTTTGTAGATCCCATGGACCGTAGTGCTCGTACTCAACGGCACGACTCAACATTTCAGCATAATCGTATTCATAAATGTTGTCAAGATATTCTATTCTTCCAAGCGCGTAATACACAGGCGCAGGCATTCTAAGGTTTCTTCCATTAGACTTATCAATGACAGTATCACCGTCTAGAACAAATGCGTGACCATATGAGACGCCAGCAAGGGGACCCTGCCCCATAACCTCTGCGTGCACAAGCTTCAATCCAGAACCAGGCCCTTCGCTGAGCATGTATTGAAATGCAGCTTCGTAGCAATCGCCGAGTTTCATCATTCCTCCAACGTCATTAGCCTGTTCAAGCTAGCAAGCTTATAAGTTGCCCATTGCGACATAGGTCCTGTCTTTACGTATCTCTTGCTCAGGGGTGACTCTTGCCACGGAACGCTCGACGGTTCAACTTCACGAAAATTATAGATTGCAGTCTCTTGACCACAATTATCATCAGGCTCAGGGGTAAGAACGTTGTATGGATCGTCCATCTGAATTGCATCCACGTCTTTTCTTTTTCTCATGTAGTATGACCAAACCCTTCTTGCGTCTGGTGATACGCTAAACCTATCCGATATCAATCCCCCTCCATACTGCGTTGCATACTCCATTGCAACGTCATACAGCAGAGGACCCCAGCCGCTCGTAGCTTTGGCTGCAGTTACTTCGAGTGCACCGCCGCATGGTAAGTCGGGCTTTGAAAGTGTAACGTTTCCTTTAACTGCATACCTGTTATCATAAATTATTTGTCCCTTGTCGTCTGAGTAGAAAATTTCTGCACCATCAGGACCGTCTGCGACAATCGTGACGTAGACACCGTCTGGAAGATCCTGCGGTCCCTTTGCTGCTTCTGACAGAAGCTCCCTCACGTATTCACGTAGAAGCTTCATCAGTAGAACTTTCGCCCTGTTACGTGCGCGTTAGGGTATTTCTTTTCCATCTTTCTTTGGAGATGCCCGATCTCTTGTCTCATCATTTTGCCAAACTGCACGTAGCCTCCGTCTGGGTCAACGTATCGAGAAAAGAATTCATCTACGAGCTTGCTGGCCACGCCCTTGTAGCGAGCATCGCTCCTTGTCTTTATGTAGTCGATGTACCATATCTGCTTTCCTTCGCTTGTTTTTCCGTCAGCATGGTAGTCCAAAAACCCGATGATGCAGACATCTGAGACGCCCGGGACTATCTTCCCTTTCCTAGGTTTCTTCAATTTACGGCCACGCTTACCAAAATACTCAATCTCCTGGTACTCTCTGAAATAGGGATCCCATCTTTTCGGAGGTTCAGTGACTGAGGAATCACAATAAGCCAAGCGCTTTACGTTGCTTGAACGTGTGTAAGTTAAAGGAGAGTCAAGTTCAAGAAACGAAACATCCTCTGTGATAAGTTCTCTTACGTATTCTCGAAGTAGGTTCATTGCTTTCCTCCCGCCCCTGCAGACTTCTCTTGCCATTCAGCTGATTGCTCATCCTCATCAATCGGGCCGCCACCAGCCCATGTGTCACACGAACGTGCAGAGTGACACTTAAAATGATGCATCCAGCAATACCCGAAACCAACGAACATGTCTTCTGGAATGCCTGGAAAGTCTGAGGATGGCTTTCCGACTAGCTCCTCGTCAACAACATCAATTTCTTCTGCATCTTCCGGATCAATCTGCTCGTCAGAAATTGGCATGCATGACTTCATCCTATCTGAGACGTCGAATGCAACACAGTTGCCACAGCGCATGCCCTTTGCTTCATCTGCAGTTGCACCTTCCCACTTCTCAGCAAGAGCCTCCCAGTACTCTTCACTTGGCTCAAGCGGGTTCATCGGGCCGTATGTGTGTTCGTCCCTTGTGAGATTTCTGTTCTTTGTGTTCACAGCGATGTCTTGAGTCGCAAGAGGACACATCAAGTCTTCCATTTGCTCTCTTAGTACAGACAGCGCTCTACTTGCAATTGACCTTAGCTCGTTTAGACGCTTGCTTTTCATAACTCTTCCACTCCCAATATCTCAACAGGCGTTGCGATGTATTCATTCCACAAGGAAGTCCTGACAGAACCATCACACGTGTCAAGCTCATAGCATATGTTGTTCAGGTCCCTTCCGGGATACTCAAGTCTAAGTAAGTTGCACGCGCGCCTTCCGCTATCAACTGCTGTAGATTTTACGTCACTACGAAACGCAGCACGAACATTTCCCAGCAATCGAACAACCAAGCTTGACTCTGCGTCAAAGTAAGGTCTCTTTGCGACCGTGAACGTTGAGATGTCAAATTCTCTTCCTTCAGAAATTGCTCGCTCAATATTCTCAAGACCTTCTGGGGAAGTGTAGTGCATGAGCTCCTTGACATTATCAAGAGATCCGTACATCTGAATTGTGTATGCATCGTCAAGGAGAACGAAGGGCTCCAGATCTCCTCTGCTGTAAAAGAAACCAAAGCGAAGAGCGTTGATGTCTGGGAAGAATCTTGAGTAGTCTTCCTGAAAGCTCCAGAACCTGTGGTTGACAAAGTCCTCGACAAAGTCCAGCATGTTCTTTCTCGTCAGCAGCTCATATCGAGGAGCCTCGACGTCTAGCTGGTACGAGAAATATCGCCTAACCAGATCATTAACTTCTTCGCCGGCAATTTCTCCACCTCGAGTATCCATACCAAGTTCTTGCAGTTCAAGCATCTGGTTTACAAAGTCTTCCCACTCACTCAGCAGAAAGAACGAAGACTCTGGTTTGATGTATCCCCTAACTTCGAACTGTTTGTGAAGAACTTCCTGCACGTACTCTCGTAGTAGTTTCATCGATACTATCCTAAAACCTGAAATTCAACCAGAAGTCTTTGACTGCAGCATGCTCATCGGAGCTTAGTAAGCCGATGTTCTTGTAGTTGTCGAGGTATTCATCAATCAGCTTCGAAACAGGAATGCCCTTGTGCGCAGCGGTTGCCCTGAATCCAATAATGAATGCAGGAACTTCGCAGGCTGATGTGAAATAGTGATAGTAAGAATCGCTTTCACGCTCTGGAAGGAACGGGCAGTCGGGCCGCTTGAACGGGTCTGTCTGCGTGAAATGGTGCATTTCGTGTGCCAGCGTTCCGCGAAGCTCTCCGACAATGTCGTTGTACTCGTCTTCTAGGTTCACGCCTGGCGCAACCTCAAGCTCAATCTCAAGCTTGTTGAACCCATCCTCAGTCGAAGTCGCACCCCCGCTCAGATTTGTCGGCGCAGTCATGTTCTTCACGTCTCTCTTGACAGTGACCTCAACAAAGAACACCTGTGAATAGTCGCCGTCATATACTTCTGGATCGACAGGATAGGGCCATGTGTAATCAAATTCTGCAACCCTTTTCTTTTTTCCAGCATCACGGCGATCAAAGATAAACGACAGAACGTCCTTGTCAACCATATCGACGGCGTCGCTGTAAAAGAAGTCTTCGTTGGCTAGATCGATGCCCTCTTTTAGAAGTCTTCGATTCATAAGAGGAGGATACTTATAATTGAACACGAACATATCCTTGTTTCGTTACTAAATATACAAGGAAGATCTCAGGAGTTATCAATGGCGCTCAAGTGGCCGGAGCCAGGAATCAAATCAGTTGGTGAGTATCAAGTCTCGGCAATTCCCTTCGTTACTTCAAGCGCTTTGAGCGCAACTGAAACAAGGGAAATTAGCTTTCCAAAGTTTACGAGGTTCGTGATTGTCAGAAACCAAGATGCAACATCAACGAACACCATGGCACTTGGTTTCACTCAAAACGGTGTGCAAGGAAATCCTGCATCGAACTCAAATTACATCACACTCGCCGGCGGCGAAAGTATCTCAGTTGACGTAAGGGTCAAGTCTGTGTTTGTTAGCGCGAGCGTCGGAACGCCCCCGTTCGAAGTCTTTGCTGGCCTTACAGACATTCCGCCCAACGCATTCCTCACGCTGACAGGCTCTAACGGTTTCTCGGGCGTCGGCTGATGGGTTCGAGGATCAACGGTTGGGGTGGAGGAGTTGGGGGAGGATCCAGCATCGCTTCACCTGCAGGTGGCATTGGATCAGGTGCAGGAATTCAATCACGCCGCTTGACAACCTTTGATCGTTCACAGGCAGACGTTCCTCAAAAAGGCCTGCAACTGTGGTCAATGGGGTCAAACGGTACTAGATTGCGTACGGCAGAAGTCGAAGGAGGTCTCGTAACAAGTATTAGAGACTTCTCTGGACAAAACAACTTGTTGGCGCAGAGCTCTAAATCAAGAATGCCTGCCGCAGCAGAAATATCTGGAGTCAGGGCATTTCAGTTTGATGGCTCAGACGTAACCACTGGAGCAAATCCCGCAGCATTTGATTTCGGAACCGGCGACTTCACAATTGCTCTAGCTTCATATGCGACTACGCAAAACGGATATATTGCGTGTGTGACAAACAAGGGATCGTTGAGCACAGGAAATGGATGGGTCGTTGGAAGAAACACCGGCCGATGGCTGGTTGGTCTTTTTCCGGGAGGCGCACCGTCGATCATCCAAACAAACTCACAATACAGCGATCAGTGGAATGTCGTATTCGCAAGAAGAAGTGGAACGACATTGCAGCTTCAAGTCTATAGAGGGCAAACGTTGCTTGAGACGCGGACAGGCACAAGCGCTGCTGCAGCTGATGGAGACTCTGTTGCGTTTGGTGCGTTTTTTGACGGATCCTCTGCACTCAACGGTTACATCGCTGATGTCTTAGTGTACAACAGGGCAATCGATGCCACAGAACGAAACGCTGTTCTTGACTACTTGAAAGGAAAGTATGCCTAATAGTCATGCGACGTAATCCTGCCAAGCTGCTTCGTTCTCACCCGTAAGCTTCAGGTATCTAGCATACGATAGCGGCCTTGGTTGCTTGAGCAGCTTTAGTGAAGTTTCATGAAGCAACCTGTCGCCCTTGTGCTGATTGCATTTCTTGCATGCAATGACAAGGTTCTCCCATGAATAACCACCACCCTTGCTCTTCGGAACGATGTGGTCAAGCGTTGATGATGCTTTTGTAAGTTCACATCCGCAATATTGGCACTTACCTTCATCGCGAACAAAGACATACTTTGAGCAACAAGGAAGCGTCCCTGTGTATCTCTTCATCACCCGCTTGAGCATGATGACGGCAGGAAGCTTGAACGTTTCCCTTGTTGACTTGACGTAGTGATCGTGCGTCTCAAGGACAATCACTCTTCCGAGAAGAGAGTTCACAAGCGCTTCGGTCGCAGGAATAATCGCGACAGGCCTGAATGCCGCGTCAACCTTTAGCGCCCGAAAGCTGTCAAGGGTTGCAACCATATTCATAACTATTCTCACGCTGCGAGGCTGATCATCTCGTTACCAAAGTCGCGACGATATTTCAGCAATGCGTTTTCCTTGCGCTTGCATTCTAGAACCACGTCGACGTCGAGGCCTCGATCGTCAAAGGGTTCGTAATACCACTCGCTGTGTGACACTGCATTTGCCTTTTCGTCCTCATACTGCTTGCGGCTGTTTGAGTGATGACATGTGGGCCGTACTGTACCCCAGGTGCTGGCAGCCATGTGGATTGCTTCATCATAGCTTTGGTCTTGCGGGCCGAGCGAGAAGTGGTGGCTATCGAAGACGATTGGAACGCCTGTGCGCTTGAAGATTCCATCATACAACATCTTTGTGCTGTAACAGCTTGGCTTGTCGTCGTTTTCAACAGTAAGCCGGCCAAGAACAGATGGGCTGAGCCTTTCAATGTTTCGACAAAAGCGATCCATCGCTGCTGCACGATCACCGTATGCACCGCCAATATGGATGTTGATCTTTGCTTCTCGTGTCTGAGGCATGCCGATCAAATCCATAATCTTGCCATGAATTTCGAGATCCTTCAGCGAGTTCTCGACAACTGCATCGTTTGGTGAAGCCATGCAGTTGAACTGCCCTGGGTGGAACGAGATTCGATGATTGTGTTCGCGTGCGTAGTCTCCAGCAGCACGAAGCGCGCGAGAGATTGCATCGATGCCAGGCATCGTGTCGATGTCATATTCGCTGGCCCACGGAAAGATGCCACTGCTGATACGAAACACCTTGATGTCATGAGCTTCATTCCACTGCAAGATCTTTAGCAGGTCGATCGAGCTTAGCAGCGCAAGGTTCGCAACGTGCTTGACGCCCTTTGTCTTGAAGGTTCGCTTGATTGCTGTACGGTTCGCTTTGACCCCTTGCGCAGTGAGCGTTTCGTTGATACAAGCATATCCGAGCCTCATTGTCACCTCCAAGCTGGTTTTGATTATACTACAAACTGTTCCCTTTTTTCACTCAAAATGCCTATGTATATTTGCCATGATGAATGAAACAAGAATTCGAAAGCTGGTCAGGGAAGAGCTTGCGGCGTCTCTTGATGAGGGCCTCAAGTTTCATATCAAAAAAAGAATCCCTGTCACAGAGTGTATCTACAGGGTCGGATCGGATCGGTATTTTGAAACGATCAGAAATGCCAGGCGATGCTACAGGATGGGAGCCTATGAGCCCATCAATGAAGATGAAAGGTCTCTATTGGAGAACTTCGAGCTTGGAGAGTGGGGCACATTTATGGGCGAGAAGGTGCCTCTCGACTTTCCCATGTACATCGACAACAACCTGAATGAAGCAGAGTATGACGGAAAGAAGGTCGAGCTCGGAAAGCCATCAAGGAATTCTGGCAAAGGAAAGAAGTACAAAGTCTATGTCAGAAACCCAAAAACTGGCCGGATCGTCATGGTAACGTACGGTGATAAGAAGGGTGGACTAAAAGGGAACTGGAATGATCCTGGTGCTCGTGCGTCGTTTGCAGCAAGGCATAACTGCGAAGAGAAATCAAGAAAAAAAGACAAGAAGTTAACGCCTGGATATTGGGCATGCAGAGCCCACAAGGACTTTGGAGACAACGTACCTGGAAGGTTCTGGTGAAGTACCCATTTACAGAACGTAGAGCCGGCCGGTTCTATATCAGAGAATTTGCTGCTGATGCTTCTAGCGATGAGCTTATCTGGCATAGAGACCGAGAAGACAGAAAGATCAAAGTAGTTGAGTCCACCGGGTGGATGCTGCAGCTAGACAATGAGCTTCCCGTTGAGTTACGAGAAGGTGATGTGCACAACATATCAGCATATCAATTTCACAGGGTCATAAAGGGAAGTGGTCCTCTTAAAATCATTGTGGAGAAGAAAGTGAGATCACTAGAAAGCCTTCTAGAAGAGATCAAAAAAGGCGATACTGTTTCCTATGACAAAAAAGGAAAGAAGGTCAGGGGCAAGGTTGTAGTGCCTGACGCAAGGGGTCCCCTTGTAGGCGTCGACCCTGAGGGTCCAGATAAGATGGATATGGTTCCTGAAGATGAACTCAGCGAGGCAGACAGGCACCCTCCTACGTACAAGCCTGGTAAGAAAAGCATTCGGGGAATGACCCGAGGTAAAGCCTTAGAGAAGTCGAAGGAAGATCTCGAAAAGGCGAAGGAACTCAGAAAGAAGGGCCAGGCTGGAAAGGCAAAGGAGCTCGAACAAAGAGCTTACCGCCGACGCGAATCGATGGAGAAAGCAGAACGTGACAAGCCTGGCTACAAACACAAGAAGAGCCAGTACAGCGAAGCTCACCTCAACGGCCTGCTTGACGAAATCATCACAGAAAAGAAGTATAGCGCGAGCGTTGAGAAGTCGCTAAAGAACAAGGCAAAGAAGCACAATGCACCTCTGGGCGCGTTGCGTGCAGTTTACTCAAAGGGCCTGGGTGCTTACTCATCTTCAGGCTCGCGTCCGGGCCAGACACCACAAGCTTGGGCGATGGCAAGGGTTAACAGCTTCCTCAAGGGAGGCAAGGCTCGTGACGTTGATGCTGCCCAATGGAAGCAAGTTCAAAAGCACAGAAAGAAGAAGAGAACATGAACGATTCAACACTAAGACTTTTTGTTCGAAGCGTGCTTGAAGAAGACGTTCGTAAGCGCGGCGACGAGTGGTGCGCTTATGTTGATGATAAGCTGACCAAGAAAGAGAAAGAGAACAACCCCGAGAAGTACAAGGGTAAGAAAGTCGGAAGCGTGCAGAGGACGAAGTCTGGCAAGATCAGAATGAAGGCTCGTGCATGCTACAAATCAAAGAAAAAGGCCAACAATGCGATGGCCGCAGCTATGATGGGATGATAGTATGAAAATGAAATTGAGCCTTCTAAGGCGTGTGATCAGGGAAGCCGCGGGAGGACCTCTACCGATGGATCTGGTTCGTAGAACCGGAGGATACGGACCAAAGAGAAAAAAAGATCCGTGGATTGACCTTCGTGATCGAATTGTTGACCAAGGAATCGAAGAGGAATTTGCCATGCTCGTGCTCGATCTTGGCGTCGATCAAGAAGAGCTTATGGAAAACTTTCCAAACTTGGCGCCGCTTCTCTTGAAACTTGACATCGAAGCAGTGAAAAGCATTGCAGAAAGCCTTTAGTCACTAGGTAAGAGACCCAAGCCTCTGAGAAACCGTAGCACATTCTCCTTGCTTTCTTCCTCGTACCCGCCACTCTCTGCATCTAGAAACATCTTCTCAGCAGTTGCAGGTTGATACCCTTCGCCTGGGTGGCTTCCTGGCAGGCTTCTGCGTTTGTGTCGATGTTTACCGACACGAGACATGTGCTCACCCTCTTCAGCGGCCTCAGCAAGAACCTTGCGAACAAGCATGCGCAGTTCGCTAATCGTCTTCTTGCTCCTCATCTTCACCCTCTTCTAGCTCTACGACCGTAGAGGTTGAACCGCCTCAAGACTCATTCATCATTCGGCTAAGAAGCTTGTACTCGAGGTACTCAGCAACATCATCGACTGCCATCTCTGCCTGGGAAATCTTTGACTGCACCCATTCAGGAAGATCGTCTCCGTCCATGAGCATGTCATGAAGTGCAGAAGCATTCTTTACGATACCATAAAGCTGGCGCTTCGTCATTTTTGCTTCGCCATATCCCTTGTAGTCAAGGTCACGACCAGCATCCATGCTTCCATCTGCACACTCTGAAAGCATCTCGCTCTTGTCACCGTATGTCGTGAACTGAGCAATCGACCGTTGCATCTCCTTTGCTGTCATATTCTTCAGTGTCGCGATCTCTTCTAGCGAAAGCCCCATGTCGACGAGGTCGACAAACTTTGCTTCTGAAATTGCGATTTGTTGCTCTGGTGTAATGCGAAGCCCCGCAAGGGCGAGGCTAATTGCAATCTCAAGTTCTTTCATGTCCGGATCTCCCGGTCATAAATATTATCCGAGCGCCTCAAGAATATTGTCGAGCTCAACATCGCTTCCCCGATGGTTAGCCTTGATCTTAGCAATTCGCAAGGCTGCCTTGAAAGCCTTTGTGTCAAGCCTGTCTTCGTAGCTAGCGTAAGTTTCCTTAAGCTGCTCATTCAACAGCGCCTTCTCATTCTCGATTCGTGCAATCTCATTTGCAAGCTCAATGACGAACTGTCGCATTATTATCTCCAATTTTCAACTGACGTTGTTCAACAATCAAGGTTTTATCATTCATCAGGACAACATACCTATCATCCTGAGGTGTCGCGAAGGGTGATAGCCGGTTAAGGACTATGCAAGGCGAATCATTCTTCACATAGAAGTATGATGGGTTTCCTGCATCGCCAACCAGATACTCACCTTCGGAAACTATCCTTAGGTCGCCTGGTTCATGCATCATCTTCCTTTTCTTCGAGAACTTCATTGATCGTACCACAAGATTCGCAGACGTAAGAAACGATATCAGTCTGCGCAGTCAAACTTATCACAACATCCTGCAGTTTTTCAACAAGCCCTACAAATTCATCAATCGGAATGTTTAGAATCAAGTCCCCGATCGGAACCTGAATTCTCTTCGTCGCCAGATCCAGCGTCGAGTTGTGTGACAGACTTACTTTCATGTTCAGCGACAACTTGTGCCTCCATCGTCTTTCTTGAACGAGCTGGCTTTGAGCGTGCTTGCTTCTTTGGTTCCTGCTGCTTTGGTGCTGGCTTTGGCATGGGCTTTGGCGCAGGTGGACTGAGGATGGCGTTTACGTCTGCTTCAGGAGGAGGCTCAATGCTCCTTGAAGTGCACCACGCTGCAACCTCTTCGTATGATGAAAATTTCTTCACGAAATCTTCAAGCTTAATCCTGCGACGCCTCGAAAAAAAATCCCACTTAACTTTCACGCTTCACCTCTAAGAACTTGAAGCTCCCTAACTTCTTTGCCGACCTCGATTTTGAGAAGCTCGATTACGCACCGCACGACTTCATCTTCATGCTTTTCACGGAGGGTTTTTCTGACATGAGAAACCAGTTGCTCGATCGACGATCCCGAGAATGCTTTTACGCTTTCATTCAGCTCATCGATCACGCTGTTCGTCACATCGTCATCCCACCCACAGGCTTCCAGTAGCGCTGTTCTCGCGCGGGTCGAAGCGATTCTATCGGCTAAGAATGTGAGCATCAGTCATAAATATCATGTAGAAGCGCGACCATGCTCTCCTGGAATCGGGGATCACGTGCAATTGCGCTAGCATCGCTACCAAGTTCCTCGCTGAATGCCTCGCAAAGAGGGCCTGCAATCTTTTCAAGTGCCCTTAGGCACACATTGCGTGCAGTCGAGTGATTCATCTTGTCACCCATGTCGGTCATCTTTTCAGCAATCTCACGATAACCGATACCCTCAGGTGCCTTTGAACCGTAGCCATGATCGAACGTCTTTCCGGTTGGCATGCTCATTGTTGTGACTCCAGGTACTTACGATCGTTTTCGTCCGGACCAATTCCGAAACGCATTCTGAGGACTGCTTCCTCACGCGGCGTCAGGCTGCGAAGAGCCTCTCGAACAATTGCTTGCATCTTGACATTGTCAATCGCTTCAGAAGGGTCGGTTGCATCTTCATCGGGAATAACTTCACCAAGCTTTCGTGATCCTTCATCAGAACCAACTTCTGAGTCAAGCGAGACGAAACCATGGTGCATGGACCGAACACGATTGAGCATTTTCACGCTGATGTCGAGTGCATCAGCTAGCTCAATCTCAGTCGGAAGAACGCCGAACTCTTCCTCAAATTCCTTCTCGTACTCATTTGCCTTCCAGGCAATGAGCCGAAGATGCGAAGGAATCCGTACATCTGTCTTGTGATTTCCAATGTGCTTCAACACAGCTTGCCGAATCCACCAGCACGCATACGTTGAGAACTTGAATCCCTTTGTGTGGTCAAAGCGATCAACGGCCTTCATCAGACCGATGTTCGATTCCTGAATCAGATCCTCAAAGTCAGCTCCTCTGTTCTGGTATTTCTTAGCAATAGAAATCGCCAGGCGAAGATTTGCGTTGACCATCTGGTCACGAGCAGACTTGTCGCCTGCCTTGATCCTCTTCGCAAGTTCGACTTCCTCTTCTCTCGTTAGCAGTTTGTGATTGCCAACATTGCTGAAATAAGAGGACAAACTCACTGTACAACCTCCAACTGTGGATTGGAATTCAACCACTCATCATGCGCTTCACGCCTAAGTTCACGAATCTCAATCTCTCGATAGACGTAGCAAGCGTTCGTTTCAAGTGCCGCGCGGCGCCCGTCATCGCGGGAGCGACCGATGCTGCGCTTCAAGCTAGCGAATAGATTGCGCAACGTGGACTCATCCATGATGGCAAGCTCATCAGTATTCAGTGGCAAAGACTTGTCTCGCAATGTGAACCTCAACCTCTGTTGTAAATGTAATCACGTTGTTTTAAGTGAACAGGCCATCCTGACCACTTTTATATTCTACCACAAATGTGGCGATTTTACACTCAGTTCTTGCTTTCGTCGGAAATCATTGCTGCGCCGACGGAAAGGAAATTCACTGAAACAGAAACTGCATTTTCAAGGGCGCTCGTCGAAACCAACGTTGGATCGATAATCCCAGCCGAGACCATATCGCAGTATGCTTCGCTCTTTGCGTCGTAACCGTAGTTGTGGTTTCTGGACTTGACGACCTTCTGCACGACGATATCGGGAACACCACCGGCATTTTCGACAATTTGCCTGAGTGGTGCAGTACATGCCCTAACGACGACCTCCGCACCGACCCTGAAGCTTCCAGATGAATTCTTCGGTGTCTTCAATCCCCTCGACGCCTTTGCTAGCGATGTTCCACCTCCCGGAAGGATTCCGGACACAACGGCTGCACGCGTGGCATGAAGCGCATCATCAACTCGGTCCTTACGTTCCTGAAGCTCGATCTGTGTGCTTCCTCCGACTCGCAAGACGCAGATACCAGAAGACAGCCTCCTGACCCGGCGCAACAAAACTTCCTTGTGGTCGTCTGTGATGCTAGGATCGTCTGCCTGCCGTTTGAGATCAGCGATCCGATCACTTACTTCACTATCATCAGCAGCCGTTCCAACAAAGACGCTGCGCTTGCGATGCACAACGACCTTTCCGCATGTTCCAAGCTCATCGATAGATGCATCCTTAAGATCAGCGATGTCAGCAGCGCCGAAGACCCTTGTCCCAAGCAAAAACGCTAGATCATCGAGTGCGTTGACACGACCCTGTCCAAATTCAGGAGATGCAATTGCACAGACCTTCAGAACATTCTTCATGCGATTTAGTACAAGCATCTGCAGCGCTTCACCCTCAATCCCATCTGCGACGATGAGAAGAGGCTCTGACGTTGCATGAATCTTTTCAAGCACAGGAACAATTTCTTGCAGCGTAGCAATTGTCTTGTTGACGATTAGCACACGCGGCTTCTCAAGGGTGCATGTCATCCTCTGTTGATCATCAGCAAAATATGGTGATAGATACCCACGGTCAATTTCAGTGCCATCTATGACCTCTAGAGAGCTTTTGAAGCCACGTGCTTCTTCAACGGTGACAGGGCCGTCAGGTCCTACAGCATCGATCGCCTCAACGATGATATCTGAAATGTCACGTTCACCGTTTGCACTGATCAATGAGACGTTTGAGATTTGCTCTTGTGAACTTACTGGCGTTGACATCTCCCTAAGTGTAGAGTCAATTTGAGCATGTGCCCAAATCATCCCACGCTTGAGATCAGCATAGTCATATCCTGCCTCAAGAGCCCTCATCCCTTCATTACACAGTGCCTGAGCTAGAACAGTCGCAGTCGTTGTACCGTCACCAGCAACCTCAGCAGTACGCCCAGCTGCTTCTTTCACAAGCTGGACGCCAAGGTCAGGATACTGATCACGTAGATTGAGAGCTCTTGCGACAGTCACACCATCCTTTGTGAGAATTGGTGGACCATCATCCTGCTCGATAACAACGTTGCGACCTCGAGGGCCCATTGTTACCTTTACGGCGCCAGCCAGAACATTGATGCCATCAAGCATCTTTCTTCGTGCGCCGACGTCAAATTCAACGACGCGATCTTGTCTAGTCATCAGCCCCTCAGAACCTGCTTCTGCTCAGTCATCGGTACGTGAATTGTGATTGGACGGCGCTCACTTGTCACAATGTTCTGCGCGACATAGAGATCACCAATCTTAATCGCAACCTCAGATTCAGTGATCACTCCGGAACCACGAAGGCTCCTCTGTTGCGCGTCATCAAGCGCCTGCTCAAGAATTGACATTTGAAACTCCTTTGAATGTTGTAATGTACTTCTGCCAAGCTGTGTTGTTTACCATTGACCAGAACCCGAGATCACGAAATGATTCGCGGAGGGTATCCCAATCTTCGGTTCCTTTCCTGATTTCTACATCAGACTCGTCAAGACTCTCAAATTGAATGAGCTCTCGGTTAAGCGCGTACTTCTGTTCCCCGCTTTTCTCTCGAAGGAACTTCTGTAGCTTGTCTGGGGAGCTCAAAAGCTTGACAGCCGTCTTGTTCCCCACACCATGAAACCCATCGATGTTGTCAGACCCATCACCGACTAGTGCCTTCCACCCGACGTAATCTTCACATGGCGGTTCACGAAACTTCTTTGCAATGGGATTGTATAGCTCACAGCGACTATCAGCATTGATCAGCTGAAGAAAGTCTGTATCACTTGATACGATGACGCGGCGGTCCCAATCGCCAGAAAGAGCATAGTGGCCAATCACATCATCAGCCTCCCGCTCAGGATGACGAACAACCTCGATGGGCATACTCCCTAGAAGCTCTAGGATCTTCGCACGTTGTTCACCGTAATTGTCGCTATTGTCATATACACGATTTGCCTTGTATTCCTCATGAGCCTCTAGCCTTTTCACAGGTCGGCCCTCTAGGGCAAGGATAATCTTTGATGGGTTGAACTTTTCAACCAGCGGGCGGAGCGACCTGAAGAACGCATAGACAATCGCGTTGTCCTTATCATTCAGATTTCGTCTGCTCGAAAAACGAGCACGCTGCATTAGGTTCGCGCCATCAAGAAGCAATAGTGTCGATGTTGTCATGATTTCTCGCAGTAGATGTTGTATCCTGCATAATATCACGACCGAAGTACTTTTGTTCAAGCCTTTTTGCTTGCTCTATCACTTTATCAACCGTCACCATTGCCTCGTTCGTAATCGTCTTCTTTGCATCGTCAATGCTTGTGAAGAACTCCTCACGTTCAGGGTCAAGCTCATAGTCTTCGCCTGTCGGGGACCTGATGATGTATGACGTCACCGATCCCTCAAGTGTGTGCCGAATAATCTTCTCAGCAACCTTGATGGGCATCAACTGTTGGTTACCCCCTCGTGCTGCGACTCGAATGTATGCAATATCACCTACGTTCATTGTTCACCTACTTCTTGAATCCAGGACCGAGAAAACCCTTTGTGAGACCAGGGCCTTGTGAAGTCTGGCCTTGCGGTTGAGAATTGCTTTGGCTACTCTTGAACCCGGGCCCAGTAAAGCCAAACGCAGCAGCTAGGCTCTTTGACTGTTGAAGCCGTGCAATCTCGTCGTGTGATGACTGATCACCACGCTTGCTCAAAGACTGTACAATTTCCTGCCTGATTACGCTGCGCAAATCGAACTTTGACATGTGTTCACTCCATCGATATTTTCTAGAACCACTGTATAGCTAGGGTCCTTCGACAACCACATCTCAATCTTTTCCTTGAGAGAGTTGATCTTCTTATCGTAGCGCCGAAGCTCATTGACGATTGTGCTGGCTGTCTTCTTTGCCTTTGAGGGAGCTTCGGTCTTCAAGCGCTCATTGAGATCAGCGATCTTCTTTGAGTGACTGCTTGTAACACCAGCTGCCTCAAGAGCATAGCGATCGATGAACTCATCACGACGGTCAATTACTTCGCCAAGAAGAACTTTGCACTTGCTCATTGCAACATGCTTCTTCATCCTGACCTTTCCACGTGATCCGCTAGACTCGTCGTGAAAGTCGTCCCTCGTTAGGCCTTCAAAATGAAGCACAGAGAAGTTCTCGAATGTATCATCTGCAATCACGTACAAGAAATCGACACCGTCAGGATGCCCTTCAAACGTCATCGAGTCAGACTGAAAGCTAAGGGCTCCGGAACGATGTCGAGTTGTGAGCTTACATTCAAGATGCTTTGAAAGCTCTGGGATCACAATGTCAGGCTCGCCTGTCTTTCCGTTGTTGTAGGTCTCAGGAAAGTCGCTACGAATCTTTGCAGCGAAGAAATGCTCTTGCGGACCTGACATCAGGATGTTCCTGCGACCAAGATCATCCTCGATGTTCATTCCGGAAGATGCGTACACTGCCTTCAATGAACCGTAGAAATTCTTCATGTCCTTGATTGCAGATGCTGCCTGTTCACGTGTGATGTACATTCGACCTCCAGGATGATCATACAAACATCATTCTGAATGTACAAACAAATCAATCCTGTGAGAACGATTCCCTGACATTCTCAGTGATCTTCTTTCCCTTCGCTGCTGCGATAGCAAGTGGTTCAAGGCCTAGAGCGAACCTAACGTTATCAAACTCGATTGGGCTCAATCGCTCCTTGAGGATTTGCATATCTGCGTATTGATGCAACGTCATCTCAATAACTGGGACTTCCTCACCCTCAAGCCCTGGCTCAAAATCACCTGTTTCACGTGACTCAAACACAAACAAGAAATGAGGCATCACCTCGTCAGCCGGAACTGGCACAAACGGAATATTGGACGTCAGGCCGTCCTGATCTTCTTCATAGCAAAACTCTGGAATCCAATTGCTCATAGCTTCCTCTGTCGGATTTCCAAAGAATATAACGAAAAAGCGAGAAGGTTAAATCTTTCCAGCTAAAGTTTTGATGTCGCTAATGATCTGCAGCGCTTTCTTTGCACGATCATCGTCAGATGCTTTCAGCATCTCTTCATCGGGAAGATCCTCGGTTGATTTGGTGAGCTGGCTCTTCAATTCTTCCGTTCCTGAATCTATAATTTCAGCCATCATGCTTGCGATATCTTCGTCCTCAGGATTCTCAGATGACAATTTCTCGATCTGCTTCTTGATCTCGCTAACGTCAATCTTAACGCCCATCGAAGCCAGTGAGCTTATGAATGCCTGAAGGGATTTTATGTCATTCACTTGCTTCATCTTTTCAATGATTTGCGTTCTTGATTCCAGAGATGACTTCATCTGATCAAGCATGTCTATCAAAGAATCGAAGTACTCATCTCTTGCAGCCTTTGCATCAATTCCGAAATACGATAGAATTTCGTCGACTGCTTTTGGTGTAAGACCGTCAGGCTTTTCTGCTTGTTCAGAGATTAGATCTTCAACGGCATTCTTCGACTCATAGAAAATCTTCTCAAGCGCAGAGAGACCATCCGCAGTTTTTCTTGTGTCAGAGCCCAAATCTCGTAAAAGCTTTTCGTAAAATGGGGGCATTTCATCTGCACCCTCGTCATCCATCATAAACGCATATGCGTTTATAGGAAACGTCAATAGAAACCCAACAGGATTATACAAGAGCATCTCAGGATCGACCTCGAATGCACCTAGGCTACGTAAGCGCTGTCTCATTTCACTGTTGTAGTCCCTCTTCAAAGCCTTGTGTTTTGTCAGGATCTCGTTGAATTTTTTATCATTGCTGATGTTGAAGGCAAGCTTCAAGGGAAGAGCCAATTCTCGACCGATTTGAAAAAAGCTTCTGACCACTACATGGCCTAAGCTTCTCACGTTCTCAAGGCCGGCTTTGATATCGCTCAGCTTGAACAACTCTTCGATGATGTCTCTTTCTTCTTTCATCTGTGCCTCATCGATAAATATACTGTGGGGTTTCGCATGAAGATTCTTTTGATACTCGCCCTAGCTTGCGGAAAGACAGAAGAGGATGCTGAGGCATTCTTGGGCGCGCAACAAAGCTTCGAAGATAACTTTTGGGAAGTTGATGACCACACGTGCTTCATCGTAAAGACCGACCTAGGTGAAGTTAGGATTGTCGACACTGAAACTGATGAGTGGTGGATTTATGACTACAACTTCATCCCGCCCAACACCTACGAAGTCGAAGGCAAGAACGTTGACGTGTACCAAAGTGAAGAAGAAGGATGCTACGATCTTCATCACGGCATCCTTCGAAGAACTGCTTGTGAATGCCCCAGTTATTGACCGACAACGATCTTCGCTGACTTTGCGGCCTGAACTCCTGGAGAGGGTTTCTTCTTCGGCGCCTCTGTTGACTGAGATGCGTCATCGCCTCTCCTTGTTGTATCAACGTTGTATGGGCTATCTGAAGGGTCTTCTACTTTTTTAGCTTCCTCGGCCCCTGACAGGATCTCAGAGAGGCCAGTCAAATAAGCGTACAACGCGACCCTCTCAGGCCCGCTAAGCGAGTTAAAGTACTTCTTGACTTGTGCCGCAACCTCGCTGTCCTTCGTAGACTTTCCGCTTCGAAGAAGATTGAGCTTATCAATAACCTTGTCATATGTCGGCGTGTCTAATTGCTTGCCTGCTGATGCACCCTGTTCATCTTCTTCATTCTTCGGGGTTGCAGCATCTTTCTTTCTTCGGAGGCGGAAAGGCTCCTGATCCTTTGCAGCAGCAGCTTGCTTGCCTTTTTCGTCTGCCTGCTCAAGAATTGCGCGGTACAAAAGCCTAGTCTTTTTGTTCATTTCTTTTCTCTCTTGTCTGTGCGCATTCTGTGAAGGTAGTTTTCGCGGTAATGCCTGTGAATGAATTCCTGAGGTGTCTCAGGAGCCTGCTTGATCTCATTCACTGGCTTTTCGCGCTTGACGATATCATCCATAAACTTGCCGAATTCAAAGTCTTTCATGATTCACTATCCTCATAAGCTTGAAGCCTAGGCATGAACTTTGTCTGGAACTCCTCAGTCTGGTCAAGTGCGGTAACGATCTCTTTCTCCTTTGCGTCAGCTGAGAGGTTTGACCATCTATCTCGTGCCATCTTTGCCATATCATAGCCCTTGAGACTTGCAATCGATTTGAGCGTTGGGTAGAGATCCTTGAGTCGACCGATAAGCGTTTCCGCGTCTGCGGCCCCACCTTCATCGCCAACATCCTTCTCGATCTTTGCACGTAGCTTCTCAGGTGTCATCAACGTCTCACCGAAGATCACATTCTTGATTGTTGTTGCAGAGCGTTTCGGGAACCCGCTGCGAACTAGACGACCCTCGATGTCTTTCGACGCAGTTCTGTAAAGCTTGTTGTAGATCTTCAGTAGGAATGAGTTCACGAAGAAAAACCTGAATGAATCAAGCGTTCTGACAACGTCTCTGTTTAGCTTCAGCTCCTCGACGTCTGCTTCATCGACAAGGGGTGTGATTCCCTTGATGAATTGCATGGTCGCGTAAATTTGAAGCGCTTGGATCTCCTTTTCACCGACGAGGTTTTCGAATGCAGCTGTTCTTCTTGAAAGCTTCTCAACTGACTGACGTGCTCCTGGAATGCCGACGCCCATGATGTTTGCAAGGTCTTCAAGAGTAATGCCTTCCCTTCCAACCTCAACAGGCTCAACGACATCATCGAGCTCTACGTCTGACGAGCTTCTTATCTTGACAATCGGATCCTCTGATGTCAAAATCGTATCCCAGCTCGCAGGTACCCTCTCTCCTGCAGACTTGAGACGATCTGCGATTGCTTGCAGCTCCTCAATGTCTTCCTCATCCATGTCAGCAAAAAGCTGTTTATCTGTGAGCCCCATGTAGTATTCGTCGTCTCTTGCTTCACTGATCGTTCCTGCCAACGTCTTTTCAACCGCACGCCTAAATGATCTGTACAGCTTCTCGAGCATTTCATTCGGAAGGTCTGCAACGATTGCATGCATTGCGAGTCCAAACTCAGGAGCAGTTCGTGGAGCGTAATCAGCATCGTCAACTGGAGGAAGCGTGTCTGTTAGTTGCACACTTGCAAGCGAACTTGGTGCCAGAGGAAGATCACTTCCCAAAGATGAATCTGCATGCTTTTTCATGACCATCTGGCCGTTATTGACATGCCCTAGGACAGGATCTGCGTACAAAGCTCCAGGAGCAACCGCTCTACTTCCTAGGTCTTCTTTCAAATATGATTCGAAGATTGTAGACTCGATGAGTCTATCCAAGTTTTTTCTTGATTTTGCCATTGGGAAACCTCGAGAATAAATAGCAAACGGGAGCTAAAACTTTGTGCCTAAAGAGATATGTCCGTAAGGTGTAGCTCTAATATCGATCCCTGCTCCTGCATGGAGCCAAAGATCCGTGAAAACTGGTATGTGATGACCGATGTTATACCCAACAGCGTCAAACACAAAGTGAACGTTTGATCCATTCGCGGCGACACGGAGCCCAATAGTATCAACATTCTTTGTGGGATGTATGAAAGAAACAAAAATAGAGCCCATCAAGTCAGGTTTGACTCCTGCACCGAGTGTGAGTCCTGCTCCGACATGGGGCTCAAAAAGCTTCTGTTCCTCAACATAATCAACAGTCAGGTCGTCAATCGGAACCTCTATAAACGTTTCTGGGTTCTTCTCTGAACTTATTTGTAGTAAGGCGGTTGAATTTCTTTCAGATATCACAATGCTGTTTCTGAACGTCAGAGAATACGTTTCAAACCCATATGGTTGTTCAGCGTCAGCATCGTATGAAAATCTTGCGACAGGAAGTTCTGGCTTAAGCTCAAACAGATATTCTTCCGGTGGCTTTTCAAACGTCTCTGTTCGAACATCTGGAACAACGACCGTCTCAACTCGCGTCACATACTCTATCTTCGTAGGTCGATTTTTGAGCTCCGCAACAAGGTCTGTCAACCTTGTATTTTCGTCTGACAGGCTTTTTAGTGAACCCGAAAGGCTCTTAACCCTGTTGTTTGTTGAGGTAATCTCTGTGTGCAGCGTGCTGTTGAGCCCAAGTATCTCTTCTAGCTCCCTGTCTTTTTGCGCTGCAGTAATCGAAGAACCTGCCCATGCGCCAAGAAGCATTGCCATGACAATGAAAAATGCGCCGATTGCTATTCGTGCTTTAGTTCCAGTTTCCATTTTCGTCGAGTAAGCCCTGTGATTCTTGTGCTGCACGAAGAACAGGTAGAAGAACCCTATTGAATTCCATTATGAACTCGCTTTGTGATTGAGAAACGGCAGTAAGAATATCCTGTGTCTTTCTCAACGCAGCAGTTAAATTTTCGTTGTCCTTTTCGAGGTTAGCGACTTTCTTCTTGAGATTATCAATCTCTTCCGAATGGAGTTGATCCTTCAATCTGCTTGAAAATAGACTCAGCATCTGCGTTTGCAACCTTCTTTTTGACAATTTTGTTTCTCTTCTCGTACTCTAGCTTTTCCAGCATGTCAATCAGATATTTTTCTTTCGATACGACCCGTGAAACAAATTCCCTGAATACTTCTTGCATCGATAGGTTGTAATCAATTAGAGTCTTTCGAAACTCACCATGACACCATTTCTCAAGTGAGATATGTGTTGAAACACGTGTTTCAAAGTCTTCAAACTGACTCACGCACCCGCCCCGCCTGAAGCACCTCCGACAGCAACTGGCTGTTCAAAGTCTTCGTCTGGATCATCACCGATTCTGATATCGTGTCTAACATCAAGTAGTTCAACCAGTTCTTCTGCTGTTTCCTGATCATAATTCTTTTCTAGAAATTGTATAGCCTTATTGACAATGATTGCTTCCATATCAAGAAGGGTGTCGTAATTCTTGACGAGTCGTGCAACATCGGTTGCAAACATGTCGACATCAAGCTTCTGCTGTGCCTCTGATAGAAGGTAGCGTCTCAATGAGTAGCGAGACTCAGTCTGGATCTCTGCAGACTTTCTTGCACGGGCCTCATAGTCGACAAGGACTCCCTCAATCGCATCGTCGATGGACTTGTCAAGAGCTGCCTTCTCATCAGGACTAACTTCCTCAACTTCTTCCTCTTCCTCTTCCTCGCCTTCGTCCTCTGCGGGTTCTTCTTCATCAGCAGCTTCTTCCTCATCGCCCTCCTCATCTTCCTCTTGTTCGCGAAGCATGTCTGACTCACCAAACTCGCGGGCTTCTCTATCTGCCTCGATAGAGTCCATTGCAATCTCTTCGTCAGGTGTAGAACCGACAGTAGAGATGTCCTCATTCATAAGCGCTCTTCTGATCTTTTCAAAATTCAAGCTCATTGATTCCTTCCTTCGTATGCAGCAGCAGCTCTCTCAGCCCTCTTGACGCGTGAGTCAACCTTTGCCCAATCAAGCTCTCTAATCATCGCAAACACATAGGCCTTTCGATCATCAAGGTAATCTCTCACATAAAGATCAGGCATCACAGCAAGACTGATGACGGGTGTAACATTCGGAGGAAGCGCATGCATGCTATCAACGATGAGATTGACATAACGCCTGAGATCGTAGCTGTACGCAGTCACAGCAAAGTTGCATGCAGTCAATGCACACGCGATAAAGTCTTTCTGCCAAGAATCAAACGTTCCCCAGTCACGCTCCAACCTCATGTATGTTAGAGAGTCCATAGCAAGGCTTGATTGAGGGTCTCCAATATTCGTTGCATGTAACCCAAGGAAAAAGCTCAGCTGCAACAGGCGACCCTCCTGTGCCTTCAGAGAGCTGTATGCGGACGCATCAGGCATCGCAACGTCTCTTGTAACAGAGTCTAGCTGCGCGCTGACGTGGTTCAGCTCTGCAGAATATGTGTCAAGCTTTGTCTGAAGAATCTTCTTTGACTTCTGGCTCAGTGATTCAGTTCCGATGTTCGTCTTCGGCGACTCAACGACGTAAGCTTCATTCAGCGGCTCAACACGTGAGCTTTTTCTAATTGCTTCACGAAGCCCATCGACATCGATAATGTCTTCAAGTTTCATCACTTCACCTCATAATCTTTTTCAAATTCTTTCTGCGATACAACAAGCTCACCTTCACCCTCTACGTCATCAGTGAACCCATGAGGTGTGAACCGTGCTGACTCAGGTGCTCGAAGCACAATCTGCGTGCCATCAGGGCCCTGGATCACGTCTGCGACTGTGTATTCGAATTGCGAAGGGATATGTCGAACCTTGAGATCCTTACTGATCACAACATTACCCCTGCCGTCAACAACATCTGCCTCGTCAAGATTCTCTACGATCCTGCGAAGCAAGACGCGCTTCATAGATTCTAGAATTACCTTATTCATCGTCTATCCCCGCTAGCTTGTTCCACCTCTCAAGAATAAGGTTTTCGCCCTTGTCTTGAGACTCGACTGTTACGTTATTCAAAGCCTTCTTGAGATTTGCAAGATTGCTCATAAAGCTTTTTCTGTTTGCAGTGTTTGGTTTTTCTCTAAGCCCCGAATAGCTTGATCTGAGTTTGGTATCTGATAGATTTCTTAACGCAATCTCAATTCTACTTGCATCTGAGCCAGCCTCAGTGCTTTTCATTTTCATGCCCTTTGTCTTGTCCTCAGGATCGATAGGCTCGAATAGCAAGCTTGAAAGCTTTGGAAGCTGTGAAGGTTCTTCAGCAGCAGGTTCTTCGACAGCAGATTCTTCAGCAACCGTTGTTTGCTGCTCTTCAGGTGGCTCAGCATCAGTTTCTGAGCCTTGCTGCTCAGAGTCGCCTGTATCCTTGTCTTCTGGCTTTTTGGCACCAGCAAGCTCTCCAACGTCATCCGTCGCGTCATCAACGACACCTTTGATTTTAGCAGTCGCTTCAGGAGCTGTTACCGCCGTAACTGCAGGTGTCGGGTTCCACTCTAGAATCTTGACAAAAGGGACTTTCATCATTTCGTCTGTGAACGCGGCATCCCCAGGGGGTAATGCCTCGAATCCTAAAAGCCGAACAATCGTGCCAAAGAAATTTTTCGGCTTAGGAGGCGGTGTGTATGCGTTCTTGATGCCCTTCCTGAAGGTCTCGTCGCTAAGCTTCCCTAGTCCATGCTTCTTGATAAAATCCTCAACTGAAAGGGATCTAGCGTCATCCGCGTTTGCCTTGAGGGTTTCCTTTGCACCATCGTCTGCTGAAATGGCACCTCTGAGATCTGAGAATGCATCTGTTAGGCTCTTGCTGATATTCGCCATTTTTTGTATCGCAGCAGCAGCGCTGCCAATGATTTTCGCAGTCTTTTTCCTGTTACCAAGAAGCCTGATTTCCGCAGGGTTTACGTCCTTGAATTCTTCATCAACTTTGTCAAGGTAATCCATGACGCCTGTCATTTCTTCCGGAACCAGCTCCCGTAGATCATCCAGGCTTTTCTTAGACGCGGCCAACTGTGCCTTGAGATCTTCGATCTCTTGATCTGTCACACGCTCGACCAAGATTGAAAGGCTGCCTTCGGAAATTACGCTCTCGGCGTCGAAGTAAGCAATGCGATAGGCTTTCTCTGCAAGCCTTATTGAAAATTCTTTATCGAACATCCCGGTCTCCAAGTCTAAATAGGTATTCTCCTGACTAGGATCCCCACAGACTCGAGTAACTCGATACCGCTTATGTCCCTATACTCATCGCAGTACACAACTTCCTCGATGCCTGCGTTGATAATCGCCTTTGCGCACATTCTGCATGGAGACAGGGTAACGTACAGCTTCTTCTTTTTAGGGTTGTTGTAGTCAAGTTTGATGAGTGCATTAATCTCCGAGTGAAGCATGCCTGACTTACCTGGCTCTGTAGACTCGGCTTCGTTTGGCCCACCGGAATAGTTGCCGTTGTATCCCATCGCAAGAACCTGTGTGTTGTCTGCGGTGACTACAACAGAGCCCACCTTGAACCTGGGATCATATGAGCGTTCAGAGATTGTTTTTGCGAATCTCATCCATATTTCATCCCATGAAGGTCTCAAATTTCCCATCCCATTGTGGCAAGATGATCCCTCAATTCAACAGTCGAATCCGTTTCATTTCCCCAACAATCCCATCCTTCTGATTTTTCACGTGCAAATAGCTCAACCTTTGTTTGCTCCGGAAACATCGCTTCAATCCTGTGCCTTACGTCATCAGGCTTTTTGCTATGTTGCTCTCGTGGATGAGTAACGAGTTGGCGAATATTCCTTGCACCTCGAGGCCGAGGAATCTTCCCCTTCTTCGCAACAATGCAAAGCTCACATTGAGACATCGTATAGAACCCAGGGTTCACTTTCGTCTTGTCCCAAACGAATGCAACAGTTGCATATTTGAGGCCCCAGCTCTTTATAAGCTCGATGCCCTGATCAAGGTGAGGGTTCGTGACCCACATGAAAACAAGAGCATCATCTGCCAAGATTGTCTGGATGGGAAATTGCTTAAGCCTTGAAAGCTTTAGCGTTCCGTAATGCCTAGCTGCTCCGCCAGTATCGCCTGTTCCTGGCTTTGAGTGTTGAAGTTGCCCCTTGTAATCCCATGGCGGGTCAAGGTAAACGATGTCATACTTCTTCTGCAACCTGATTCTCCTCATCTATAGCGTCAAAGATCCCTTCGATATGCCGGCCAGCTGGCAGTGCAAAACCAGAAGCTTTCTTGTGTCCGCCGCCGCCAAATTTCTTCGCAACCTCAGAAACATCAACTGTCTCATGAAATGCGCGTAGAGAAACCTTCGTCATGTGGTCTGCATGATCCCAATACCAGATTACTGCAAAGTCACAATCAGGTGCAAGCCTTGCGCCGATCTCTGACATCCAATGAGGAGAATTAACGACAAGAACATCATGCCCAAGCAACTTTCTTGTCTGCGCTCCCTCGCAAACCTTCTTAACGACGGTTTTTGAGTAAGCAAGAATGAATGAGCCTCGCTTCACAGCATCATCAAATACGCTGTCATCCTGGAACTTTTCATACTCTTCAAACTCCCAGGGTACCATGTCAAACGCAGCGCTGAATTCTTTGCTGTATGCTAGCTCCCATTTCCAAAGGTCTCTATCTTCGATATACTGAATGAATTTTGGTGGCTCCTTCCCTGGGTGGAAGAAGTTCCACGCAAGCATTGCACCGCTATGCTTCATATCGAAGATTGCCTGTGAAATATCGTGTAGTTCAACCATCGCAGACTTGTGATGGTCAATGACGATCAGGTTTTCTGCGTCTTCAATCATTTTCTTTGTTGTAGGATTATCAAAAGAAAAATCGAGGATCGCTACGACCTTTCCTTCAACATTCGGAGGAGGATCACCATGCTTACATGCATGATACTCAGCCCTATTCCCAAGCAGCTTCCATGCAGAGAATGCAGCGCCGAAGCCATCATTACAGTTCGCATGATAGATGACACAGTTTACGGAAGATGGTTCAACGTGAGACATATGTTTATGTATCCTCTTTTTCTACTAGGCGAGATGAAGCATCGGACGCCTTAAGGATATTCTGCGCACCAACGCTTAGCTCCCTACCATAATCATCATGGAATCGTTTTACACCACCAGTGGTTCGATCTCCAATCTCAACGATGACAGAATTCTCAACTGCCTTCAGTCGATATGGGCAACCTGACTGAACATTCAAACAATCACCGGGATTGAGCTTTGCAGACCGAAATGTATTGTGTGACTCAAAGTCTTCATCAGCATATGTCACAATGACGCTACCTTGAAGGATAAACAGTGTCTCATTCTTCAGGACATTAAATTTCAGGCTCGTCCTGTGACCCTTGTTTAGCTGCAGAATCTTGCCAGCAATTGATCCTGCGTTAGTTGCCCATGCTGTCTCTTTCCCCCATGGCTTCTTGATGTCTGTCGACGTTGTAGTCCATACACTTTTCACTTTTGCACCTCATGCCGGCGGATAGGCTGAAGTGAACCGTCAACAGACCTAGCCAACTGGCTCGCATATTCTTTCTCTCCGATTTTCAGAGCCCTATGCCCCGCAAGAATCTTCAGCCAATCATGCCAATAATCATTGAGCCTTGATCGGTCAAGCGTTTCCTCAATTTCCTGCTTCGTGCCAGCACACCGCAACCCTCTTTCAAGTGCAGTAAGCAGCATGATCGAAAGCTCTGCATTCTCAGGCATGTGCGGCATTGCACCACG